>Ga0180009_10002982_pt1 | contig 19581 bp, 15 predicted proteins | sample OS_PC_MetaG_FD_123537 | JGI IMG/M metagenome (GOLD analysis project Ga0180009, IMG submission 123537) | Groundwater microbial communities from the Aspo Hard Rock Laboratory (HRL) deep subsurface site, Sweden - OS_PC_MetaG | ecosystem: Environmental > Aquatic > Deep subsurface > Groundwater...
AGCGGCGATAAAAAATCGAATGAGAAGGTTAAACCGGGGAGTACAATCCCGTTCATGATTATATATGAAAATCCTTCTTCAGACCTTGATGAGTTTATTATTGAGGCCGAAAGCTCAATGAAGAAATAGGTCAAAAAAGGGAGTTATGCAAAGGTCTCGAATTGGTTTCAGCTTGACTAAAGGAATATGAGTTGTTAAATACCCCTTTCTGATTTTTGGCGATGTAGCTCAGTTGGTCAGAGCATGCGGCTCATATCCGCAGGGTCCGGGGTTCAAATCCCTGCATCGCCACCATGACATAGTCCGGTAACATCCGGTGGAGTACAAAAGGCCCTTAAAAATGGGCCTTTTTTATTGACATTAGTCCGATAGCGTGCTAAGAAGTTCATCGAAATCCTGCAAGTTTGGGGGCCTAAAGATGTATAAAAAGCCCCCAAAGGAAATAGCAAGCCCCTAAAAAAAGGAGGAATGCAGCATGCCAAAAAGGATAATGCCGCTATCTGAAGTCAAAGTCCGTAATGCGAAACCACAAGGAAGTGCATTCAAGCTTTTTGATGGTGGAGGGCTTTTTCTTTTTGTTACTCCCTCCGGCGGTAAACTGTGGCATTTTAAGTACCGCTTCGATAACAAGGAAAAGAAGCTGGCCTTTGGCACATACCCCGAAATATCCCTTACCGATGCAAGACAGCGCAGAGATGAAGCTCGCCGGCAGGTTGCACACGGCATTGACCCCGGAGCCGTCCGTAAGGCTCAAAAGCAGGCAGAAACCTCTGAAACAGAAACATTTGAGGTCATAGCCCGTGAATGGCATACGAAATTTACCCCAACATGGACGCCTGGATACGCCATTACAATTATGGGCCGCCTTGAGCGCGACTGCTTCCCCTGGATCGGCACGCGGCCGATTACACAAATCAAGGCGTCTGAACTACTAACCGTCCTTCGGCGGATAGAGAGCCGGGGGGCTCTGGAATCGGCACACCGGATCAAGACCATTGCCGGTCAGGTTTTCAGATATGCCGTTGCTACCGGGCGCGCTGAACGAGATCCATCCGGCGATCTGAAAGGCGCTTTGCCGCAGCCAGAAGAAAAACATTTTGCGGCGATAACGGACCCGAAAGAGGTTGCTCCCCTTCTCAGAGCCTTAGATGGCTATTCCGGGCATTTTGTCGTGAAGTGCGCCCTGAGACTTGCACCCTTGTTTTTCGTTCGTCCTGGGGAACTACGCCATGCTGAATGGGCGGAGATTGATCTTGACGAAGCTGTCTGGACTATACCGGCCCACAAGATGAAGACGAAGCAATCTCATATTGTGCCTCTATCTAATCAGGCTATTGCGATATTGGCAGAGCTGAAAGAACTGACCGGTTCAAGTAAGTATGTGTTCCCGTCCGGCAGATCCTTTTCAAGACCGATGTCCAACAATGCCATTCTCGCGGCACTACGCCGAATGGGCTTCGAGAAAACCGAAATGACGGGCCACGGCTTCCGGGCAATGGCGCGAACCATCCTGGATGAGGTCTTGCAACAGAGGCCGGAGTTGATTGAGCATCAATTGGCGCATTCTGTCAGAGATCCGTTAGGGCGTGCTTACAACCGGACGGCACACCTTCCCGAACGCAGGAAGATGATGCAGTTATGGGCTGACTATCTGGACGGGCTGAAGCAAGGGGCAAAGGTAATTCCGATGCAGAGAACAGCATAACAATTTTCGGGGATAGGGAGGCCACCCGACAAGCCGGTTATCCTGGCCGGTTTCCCCGGATTAAACCACAGGCCGCTACAGGAGGCGGAACATGACAGAAGAAAACAGATTCAAAAATATTAGATATGTTGATTTCATCAATATGTTCAATGTTAAAGACCTCAATGATTGGAACTCGATGGTCGTCAGGGAAGATGGTGTTTGGGTAAAACCTCTCCCGGGTGATCCTCCATTATTATTCCCAGAAACAGAAGGGGGTCATTTATTAAAACATCCCAATAATGACCCGACAACTCCAGCGCTTAAATTCCCATGCTCCTATGTGGAAGTGCAACAGCTTCTCAAATATGCGGCTGATCATTGGCGCTCATGGACTGGTACTGAATCAGAATCCGATTTCTGGACAATCACCGGTGACGAGTCGTTGAGAAGATTGAGCTTTGACGCAGGCGCATTTTTTAATTCCAAGCAAACCGATAACTCTAAAGAAAGTGTATCAGATCAACCTGATAAAGCTAAAGAGTCGGTCCCATCGACGCCCATAGAGCGTGACGAAGCAAAAGAACGAGCTCTCTGGAAAAAGCACATTGAGCCGATAATTAATAAACATAATCTGAAAACAAAAGAGGATGATTTTTTTAAGTATGAATTCTATCATAAAGACATTTACAACGATGATGTGCTTAAAATTCTGCGCCAAACTATGGGAATTTGCAGAGCTATACAATTCCCAAAAGCTGGAGTATCGGCCAATGTGACGAATGACCCCTTTGGAGGCGCAGACGATTTTATCACCGAAATAGTTTGCCGGTTGCGGGATGCCGAGAAAGGCCCGCAAAAATATTGTCTTAAGGATCACGGACAGATTGACTTGCGAGATACATTTCGGGATTTTCTCGACGAACTTTTTGCAAAGCAGACATTGCCAGCGTTTTTAGAGTTGCTCCGTCGTGAAGTTCCCGCCGCCAAAGCCGAAACGGAAGCACATGGACCTATCCAGAGTGATGAGAGTATAAAACAGAGACTTCGGGAAGTTGGGAAAAAAGGGGGCAAAGCCTCCAAAATAAATAAACAGATTCTGGAAGCTGCAAGGCTATATTTACAAGATACTACCCAAAAATTATCAGGGAAGTCAAATGAAGGAATCGCAAAGAAGTTTTGCAATAAATACAAAGAGAGTACCCCCATGTCCATTACTATTGACAACAATAAATGGGAAGTCTTCTGTCAGGGAGAAATCATTTGTTCACGACCATGGGGTAAGCATGATAGAGCGAAATCAAATAATAAAGAAAAAACAATAACATCTATGACATTTTGGAAAAGCTACATCTCCAAAGCAAAAAAATCAAGTTCACCCCCAGAATCTTAAATTCTAATTTAATTCAATAAGATATGCTGTAAAAATATTTTCATAGAAAGCGGCTTACTGGTTCCGAGAAAGCTGCTTTCCGTGAATTGCTCTTCCGTATGTTGGCCCAAAACAACATAGGAGGACAGCATATGTCAAAAGATTCAAACATTCCGGAAATACAAGAGCTCCCCAAAACTGGATTACTACGGATCAAGCAGGTTCTTCGATTTGTGCCAGTATCTCGTAGCCATTTTTGGGCGGGTGTAAAAACCGGGAAATATCCAAAACCAATTAAACTATCGGAGCGCGTGACTTGCTGGCGCGCCGAGGACATCTGGAGTTTGGTAGAAGGCTTTCAATCATACCATCCTTCCATAGACAAGGTTGTTAAGTAGGGAGACGGCGAGCCATGGAGGAAATTAAACGATTATCCGATCCTAAGAAAATCCGGCGCATCGCCGCTGAGCAGATCGAAGCCTACGCGAGCAGTATAAATATTTTGGAATAAGATATAGCAAAGTAACTAAAATTTGACCGGCGCGGGCCTGGGAACCCGTGAAAAAATGATCCGTTGTTCCCTGCGGATCACCGGCCATATTTAAAGGGAACAAATGTTAAAAATAAAGATGCCAGGAAAAATTTGGATCGACCGGGGAATGATAGAAAGCAAAGCATATTTATCATTATCGGGATTCGCTCCACAGCTTCTAATTCTGGTTTTAGGGAAACGAAAGTGGGACAAATACGGTCGAAAAGGGAAAGTAAAATACATCTTATCAAATGGTGACAGCATTAATATTACTTATGTGGAATTCAAAAGGATATACGGGATTACTCAGCCCAAATTAACACGGGCAATAGACCAGTTGCTTGAGAAAGGTTTCTTAACAGTTGTTCACCGAGGTGGCGCATACCGGCAGGACAAAGCGGTTTATTCTCTATCTGATAGCTGGATTATCTGGAAACCGGGAATGGCGATTCAGAAGAGAGAAAAAGAACAGATTAAGCGCGGATTTTGCAGGGCAGAAAAACAAAACTCGCATACGAAACCGTAACCATACACATCAACGCAAACGTAACCATAAGCCTTAATTAAGAGCAACGAAACCGTAACTATAAAAAAGGTTATAAAATGGCTGTAAACTTAAAACTGTCAAGGATTATGGCTTTTTTAAACTCAAAAACTCAAAATGCAATTAAGGGCAACGAAACCGTTGCTGTATATATATACCAGTATAGGCTTCAAAGGCTGCTGTTAGATTTTGGGTGTTTTGAGGCTGTAAAGTTTGAAGCTTTGTTTTTACCTAAAGAGCTCTAAGAAAAGAAGACTTCACGTTCATTGCAGCAACAAAACGGCTGGTCGTGAAAGCAATGAGCCGGACATCGGACACCAAAGGAGGTGTATATGCGCAAAATAGGAACTATCAAGAACATGACACCTGGCCGTGCTATCCGGGCTTTTTGTGTGAGCTGTGTTGGCGGTGTTTTTGGAGACGTAAAAAACTGCGGCGGTGAAGGCAAAAATCCTTTATTCGATGCCTGCCCCTTGTTTCCTCACCGTATGGGCCGAGGCCGACCTTCTGTAAAGATTATCCGGAAATTCTGCCTCCAGTGCATGGGTGAGAGTCCTTCCCTTGTCCGGGAATGCACGACGACTTATTGTAACTGCTACCCGTATCGTTTCGGAACGAATCCTACTTTTGCAGGAAAAAGAAGAGGTCGAAGCGCAGAAGCGATGGATGCTATTCGGCCAAAGAGACAGGGGCCTATCAAGGAAATTTCGTCTCAGAATCGATTATCTGCTATGCGATAAAGGTAGGGATATGGATACGCTTCCCACACCAGGGCCGGAAACAAGTTCCTGTCACCGATTATGTTACCGGTCGCAATGCGAGGGCGAAAGAGCGACAGGTGTAACAGGCACAGGTGACAACGCGTGAGGCCAAGCGCAAGCGGGCAATGACCGAAAAGGAGATAAAAATGTCAGATTCAACGTCAAACCATGCGGATTTATTAAATGATAGACAGAAACGAGCCTTGCCCTATCTTGCAGTCGCGCCGAGTATTCAAGAAGCTTGCCGCCAAGCAAAAATCCGAACCGACACATATTATAGGTGGCTGAAAAATCCTAACTTTGTTGCGGCTTTGAAGAAGCAGCAAAATGAACTCGTGGCTGACTCTATGAATTGTCTTCGAGCGAACATAGGACGGGCTGTATCGACCTTGGTGAGCTTGTTAGGCAGTGAAAACAACTTTTTAAAGCGTTCCGTTGCAAACGATATTATCGCACATTATCTGAAATATAGTGAATTATCTGAAATTGAGGAAAGGCTTGAAACCGTTGAGAAGTTTGTGTTGGAAAGGAAAACATACCGTGAACGTTAAAAAACGACTTGAGTTACTTGAAAAAAAATTTGAATTAGATTCATTTTCAGTAGTCCCCATGCAAGAACGGGTTATGATGTTTTTCGGGCATACACAGGATGAACTTGATGGCAAGAAGAGTGAGCGACTGGCCGAGCTCCACCGCAAATACGGTCATTTCGACGAGAGCGTCCTTACGATTATCCATATTCGTTTTGTTGGAACACCGCCTCGGGCTGATGTTGAGAAACGGAATGATCTTACGATCAACAATCAACTTTCGTCGTGCAAAAAATGAAATGCGGATACAAGATAAAAGCGCTAAAGTAAGGCAACGGACAAACGCAACACTTATTACGCAACAGAAAAGCAACACCCCTACGCGCGCGGGAACCAGCCAGCGAAGAAATTAAGGATTTTGGGGATGGACAAAAGACCTCGCCGGTAAAGTCAAAAGAATGGTTCGAGAGAAATTGGTTCGAGACGAAGTACGAGAGTCCAACGCGAAAGTCAGCTAACCAAAAATTAGTTGCGGTTGCAGTTGCGGTTGCGGGGTGCAACGCGAGAGCAACCGACGAAGAGGTTGCCAAGACTGCCGCAATACTGGGGGGTCGAATCAAGCTCCACCGATGGGCAACCACTACCTACCAAGAATGGGTTTCCACGAAGGGGTTTCCAAAAAGGTTTCCAGTGCCCTTTATCACAACAAGAAAGCAACACCGCCCTTTATCGCAACACGAACGCAACACCGTCTCTGAAGAGGATATAAATCTTGCTGTTCAAACAAACGTAGCGATTATTAAATAACTCATGTGAACGCCGTCTACCAGGAGGTGCTACCAAAAAAGCTACCACCCCCACTTAAGGAGATATATCTAAAGCCGTTCTCTATCTCAAGGATAGCGCCTAAGCTCCGTGACATTGTTTGCATATTTCAAGATAAAAAGGCATGAAGGCCGGGATGTCATATTTTGAGGGTATGAGGGACTTCATGGCCTAAAACTACAAGAAGCGGATTGGTTGCATCCATGTTAATGTAGTTTTTTAATGGGTCAGCAGGATTTTTTGCTCCGTTTACGTGGATTTCGTTTTTCGGGGTGTTCCAATAGACCGCTTCGAGGTTAAATCCGCCAAAGAGTTTTGCAAGATCCTCTCGCTCAGGAGTTGATGATCGGTTAATTCGGATTTTTCCCGTGCTTCCCGAAAAGTCTTTAGAAAACGATTCAACAACTTTTCGTCTTTGTAGGCGCTCTCCTGAAGTTGATACCGCGTCCCGCTCGGCATAGTTATACAAGGCATAGTCTATTCCTTTTTCTTCAGATGTGCGAATGCCTTTGGCTGCCAGTCGACCAGCTCTTTCTTCTCTTGCCTTAACTGCTCGATTTCGGAGGGAGTCAGCATCTCGGAAACCAATTCTGACTTCGGGCAGGGTTCCGTATTCTGGTCGGTATTTGGATACCACGTTTCCTCGAAATCCGGGTATCTCCCGTCCGTGTAATATCTCATCCGTGGCTGGTACATTGTCAGTCCGCCTTCCAGATTCGGGTATTCCTTCATTGAACAAGCTCCTTTGGTTGACATCAATATAAGTCTTTCTTGATAATTTTGTCAAGCCCCCGCTTTCAGATACAGCAATCATTATAATATCGTAAGCGCTCTTTTATCGTCAGGATATGAACGAAAGCTTATATGCAGGCTTTGTTGTGTCAGAAATCCGTTAACAGAGATGATTGATACCTTTCAATTCGGGAGGCTGTCCGATGACGCAATCCAGCGGAAGACCTTTTAGGGCGGGTTTAAATAACGTGAGCTTCTTTGATCAGCAGGATATCTCCCGAAACTTCAAATATGTGGAGCGCCCCACACTTTGCTTGTCGGTGTTTCGCCTTAGCTCTTGGCCTCCAGCGTAAGATAAAAACTTTTTCTTAAAATCGTCCGGGTTTTTGAACCTGGAAGAGAACGCCAAAATCCATTCTTCCCATGTTTTTGCCTTTATAAGGGGGCGAGCCAGTCCAAATGGGAAATCGAATCCAAAGACCGCATTTGGATTCGATTTGATCAGTTCCACAATATCCGGCAAACAGGATTCAAGTCGTTTCCCTGAATTTGGCAGGTCTCTTACCCTCAAGCAGTCTTCGACGACAAGGCCATCACCGGCAGAAAAGCCCATCGTGACCCAGATCTTTTTCCTGGCATCCTGCGCCCCGCTGAAGTCGATTCCGAAAATTCTAATAGGAATTTCCATCAATCATCTTCTGCATCGTATTAGGAGGCACTGGCTCGAATCAGGCAAATTTACGTTTCTTGCTCAGCACTTCACCGCGCTTGTATACGTTAGTGCGCCATTCGTCCAATTCGTTGATATCCGCCAACAACTCATCGGGGTCAGGAACTTCACATCCGCCCAGGAGAGCTTGGTCGTGTGCATAATTGGAGCATTTGGACATCGCACGATCTATAGTGACATAGTCTTCGTCTTCAACCAATACGCCTGATAGCCGTTGTGTTTCGATTCCCCTACGAAACCGCAGAACCACATTGCAAAAGAGCACTTCCTCGACGGCGCGCTCCCAGGCTATACGAAGTTGGCGATAAGCGTCGGCAGTGAGCTTGCGGTGCTCAATTTCATCGCCAGACTTGTAGATTTTCTGGATTTGTTGCTGTATGTTGCGTAAGTGCCCCACCCTCTCTTTTGTATTCATCCCTTCAAAAGGAAGGTCGGGATCGGCTACGCCATAACCCTCAGGTCTGTGCGTTACGCTCTGTTTAACGACCGGCGTGCCTGTCTTCTTGGCTTCATCTGCCAACAGGTTCAAAAAATAAAGATCATGGGTAAACACGATGACCTGCCGCTTAAGACCTTCTTGAGCAAGCCGCCTGGCAAAACGCTCGCGGCGTTTGTGATCTAGGGACGAAACCGGATCATCGAAAACAATTCCGCCCGCGCTACCCCCAATATTGACCTCCGCCAAGAAGGAGCCAATGGCGATAGCGCGTTGCTCCCCTTCACTTAAAATGTCGCCCAGTTGTTTTGCCTGAGGGAGGTTCAACCTCAGCTTATGATACGCCTTGCCTTTCTCAGATCTGCTTTTTAGACTCACTTGAAGGTTACCCACCCCCAGGCGCTTGAACTCATCATTCAGCGCAGACTCTAAATTTTTGGAGACCATTTTTTCGGTTAAGTCGGCGGCTTTAAGAGAAATGGCGTTGGTCTTTACTGCGGGCAGGCATCTGCCAAGCTTGTATTGATGATCGAGGCGCTGAATGGCTGCCAATACGGCCGCTTTAACTTTTTTGAGCCGCATTCTTGCTTCAAGCTCATTAAATTCTTTTTGAAGTAAGAGACGAGTCTTCTCATCCGTCAGCTTTTCAAGGCTTTCAGCCTCCTGATTTAGCTTATCTGCAAGTGACTGGAGTCCTGTTGCAGGACTGGCTGGCAAAAGAGGTACTTTGTCCCACTTCCCGGAGGTGACAACCCCTTTGATTTCTCTATGACGGTCAACAAGAGAAGTCTCAAAGGCACTGACATCTGACGCCAAGCCGTTTTCCAAGGCTTCAATTTCCGAAAATAGTTCCTCATCCATCCCCAATGAAATATTTTCAGCGGCAAATATCTTATAAGCTTCATCCAAGGCCTTTTTTCTGGCCTGGGCAGTCTTTTCCGCCTCTTTTTGGATGAATTCATTAAAGTGCTTTAACCGTTCTGCACCGTAGCCAAGCGGTTGCTGGCAAAGCGGGCAAAGGGCGTCCCGCCCTAGATTGTGGATATGATTTTTGGGATATGCATCGACAACAAACTCGCGCGCCGCCAGAAATAGCTGCTTCCATGCAGCCCCTCCTGTACCTGGCAGAAAACCTGCTTCCTCCTTAAACTGTTGCGCTGCCGCTCTGACCGCTTCCTGAGCGGCATGATGTTTAGCGACAAGGTCGCGTAGTCTGGTAATCGCAGCATCATCTACAACCGTTAGCTTTTGGCCGGCACTCAACGCAACCTTAGCTATTCGATTTGCGCACCGTCTCAGCTGTATCGCTTTTTCTTTGGGACTCGGTTCCTTGAGGCTTTTATCTAAACTCTCATATCTTGCCAGCTCTTCTGGAGTCATTGTCGCCAGCGTTTCCACCTGTTCCGGCTTTGTCCGTTGTGAAAGCCCCGATATGAGCCTTCCAACATGTGTATCTCCTGCCAGATCGGTAAATGCGGTCCGGTCGAGTACAGATAGTGCGTACTCCCTATCAATCATCGTCTTGAGCTTCCTGCAGGCATCGGCAAGTCCCTCCAGAATATCCAGACCATAAGGCACATACGCAAAGTCGCCTTCTTCATCCAGATAGCTTCTGGCACAGCGCGAATCAAATACGGCCAACGATGAGAGGATTTCAGGAGCAGGCTTTCCATTCACCCAAGTCAACTCGTCAGGTTTGCCATCGACCTCGACCTCGAACAGGGCCTCCGCCTTACCTGTTTGACCCGGTGGCAGGGAAGCGTTCGGGTAAATAGGCTCTCTTTGATCCCTTGCCCGGCAGGCGCACTTCAGCACCCGGGCATACCCGGATTTCCCCGAGCCGTTGTCACCATAAATTAATGTTAAACCTGTGGAGCAGAAGGGCAGTCGCTGGTTTTCAGCGAGTGCATTTACATGTCGGAGGTTTTTCAGGCCCATCATTTTGACTTGGGTGTCGCAAATAGGGGCCATCGGAATTTGGTCGGCACTCAGCTTTATTGCCTTTCGGCCCTTCGGATCTAGAATGCCATGTTCCGCCTTGAGAAGGGCAAAAAGATCTTCCATATCATCGTTGGAGAGAATGCCATTTACGAATAAGCGCGCAATAGCATCACTTTGCCATGCCGGTAACCCTTGGGACCATCTTAGGATTTCTTGAAGAATGGTCATGCCTAATCCTCCACATAGAGCCAATGGTTTACTGAAATATTGTGTTTTCGGCTAACTCGATCAGGTGTTATTCTCCGCAAACGGTAATAGCCAGGTGGGGCCTGCTACTATTCTAACTCCATCAGGTTGATAACCCTCTTTGCGAAAGTATTCCGCCGCCGGTCGGTATGATCGTTTTGCATAAATCCACTGGTCGTGAGACAAAGGCTTAAGAACTTCAGGATGAATCCCTATTTCAATATCGAGTTCTTTGATCGGCATGAGAACCGTTTCATGGAGCATCGCATCAAAGCTTTGGGGTCGCGACATGATCAAGTCAAGCATGGGCCGGTAGTAGTATCGCCAGATGTTATCATTTAATTCAAGTTTAATTTGTCGATGCGGTTTATCTTGGGGCGGTTCTGGATCCCGCCAGAAAAAGCGAATTGTGTCATTACGTAGGTATGTGATGCAGCCAATGTGAAATTGAATAGGTGCACCATTAACACTAACAAGCCGCTCGGCCTGTTGTTTTGCTTTGTTCTTGGCCTCGTTGCTCGGTGCACTGATCCGGCCCTTAGCTTCAAGCGATAGCCATTCCCCGGAAGCCGTTTCAGCCACCAAATCAGGGCGTGAACGCCCTGTAAGAAAGCGGTTGAGCTGTGGTCGAAACGCATCCAAGTGGATTGCCCATGGAGCATTTAGGAGTTTCCATGAAAAGAGTTTGCAGAACACCATGCCGATGAAATAGTTGACAGCACCTTTTTCAGATGGATCAAGAGTTTTAGCCGCATCGGTTCGTCTTAACCTGTAGGCGGAAGGCCCGCTCTGTTCTAATGCCATTCGCACCAGAGACAATCTGAATAATGCTTCATACATTGAAGCGTTGCCATGTCTAAAGACATACTGGCGGTTTGGGCGTCCTACCGTTACCGCCGCCCAAAGCAGTTCATTCCAGTTTGTTGTGAGCACCGCACCTCCATTCGTGACAGGGCTACCTGCAGGAAATCCTTCAGACGTATAATCAATTATAAGTGGCATCGATTAGTCCTTTCAGCAGGCAACGTTGGGCGGAGAACCTGGCAGAATCAGAATATGAGTCGTTATATTTTTTTTGATTGCTGCTCCCAACATGGGTTACTTTCATATCGAAGTATCGCCATCAACAATAGTTGTCACTGGTCCTCTTATTGTATCTGCCATTTTCACCTCCATTATGATTTATAATCGTTGACCGGGCAGTTTTAAAATATGCCTAATTGTTTCGAATCGCCGGTTTCCTTTTTAACTTTTGTTTTGGTTTTTAAGGGTTTGCTTTCTTTCATTTCCTGTTCATGGATTTCATGGTTGAGTTTTAAGAGGCGTTTTAAGATTTCTTTTCGGGCTTCGGGCGAGATGGTGTAACGGACGCGGTCATTTTCAGGGAGATAATCGACTTCATAGAAATCATGGGCAAAGTTCATGTCCATCCAGCCGTAGGCTTTGAGGACGGTTTCGTCCATCTCCTTGTGAAGGCGGCGGAGTTCAAGAATGCCTTCAACTGCCCCGTTGAATGGGCATGCGTTTTGGGTCCGCTTGAGATGATTCCAGAGATTTAATGTGCCCTTACCGTACCGCTTTTCAATCTCTTTTTCCGGCAGATTGCCGTTGATGATCGACAACTGCCGGTTGTGAAACTGATTGTATATTTTGGTTAAGCCGAGCTGGGTTTTAAGCATGAGCTGGCTGCGGTATACGTGGTATTTTTCACCAAGTTGCTCAAGCATATTTTCCATTTCAGGCGAAAGGTTTTGTGGGAAAGGGTATTTGTCTATGCAATCGACATTAATATATCTTATTCGAGATTCTAAAGTTGAAGCATACTTCCAGCACCATTCGTTATGTAGAGTGTTTTGCAAAAATGCATATTCAAGGAATGCCGCTCTTGCAACAACATTCGTTGCAACATCGTAAACAAGACTATCAGATATAAATGAATGGTTCACATATTTTGATACTCTGCATGAAACCAGCACCCGCTCCAATGGCTCAATTGTCCGGTAAAGTTTTGAGGAACGCTCTGCAAATTGCCACCATTTTTCACGTCTTACAGCACGATTGCCTTTCATTCTTTCCGGCTTCACCAGCCGTTCAACAATTTCAAAGCAATCCGGGTATTCCCTCTGGCATTTTTCCACCGGCCAGTCAAAAAAATTGATCACCCAGCGGCTGGGGGACTGATCCGGGTTGGCGTTCAAATCCTCGCCGTTGAGATACGGGAAAAGCACATCCTTGTTTTTGGGATTCTTTCCGATAAGTTTCATGGCCTCTTGAGGTTCAAGGATAAAACCCTTGCCAAGCACAATTGAGCCCTGAAAGCTCTTGTTCGCATTCTGAAGCAACGGATACGGGTTGCCGATGGTTTCAGCATCATCCAGATAGGATGTGATTTGACTCACAATCTTGTTTCCTAAAACAAACGGCTGTTTCCATTTGCCTTTATAAATACTGACCAGCGATACCTCTACTGCTGCAAGCCCCGGCCATTTCATGGAACGGATGGCAAAGTTGATACTGCCGCCCTGAGATACGATAACTTCAAAACCGCCCTCCCGTGCGCTGCCCTGGGCAATGGTGTTGGTGGAAATGAGCGATTGAAAGCCGCCGGGTTTAATGATGCTAAAAATTCTTCTGAAAAAATAGGTGACCAGATCACAACTGCCCGCCGGAGCATAAGCGAATTTCACATATTCAAGGAAGCGCTGCCCGAAAGTGCCGGAAAGTTTTTGCCCGCCAAGAAACGGCGGATTGCCCAGGATACAATCAAATCCACCTTCCGCAAAAACCTCTGGAAATTCCAGAAACCAATTGAAAAACTTTTTCTCTGCAGCTATCCCGCCTGCCATACCCGCTTTCATTGGATGTGTTACTTTAATACCACTCAGGTAATTCATATATTCTTCATCGGTAATAATCTTTTTTGCATTTGATTCATTTTTGGGGATAAAGAACTGGGCTACCTGGATATCCGCGAGTGTTTTCAGCCGCAGCCAGTTAGCTCCGGATGTCATTCTCTCATATTCTTTGCGCTTATATTCAATCTCTTCAATCCTATTTTCAGGAAGCTTGTTAAATTGTTCAAACATCCTGGAGATATCTTTTACAAACCTTTCTACCGTTTCTCCGAAGTCAAAATGTTTCTGTTTCCTATTATTTCTTTCCCGTTTATTTTGCTTTGCCAGATCAGCTCTTAAATCCTTGTCGTCATCGGGCATTTTTTTAAAGGCTTCATCGGCAATGCCTTTTTCAAGCTCTTCTTTGTGGGCAAGACCGACAATGGAATCGCCGCATTTGATGTGATGATCAAGAAAATTCAACGGCTCTCCGGGATTGTGCGCCTCCAGCCACAGGGCCACCTTGCATAACTCAACCGCAAGCGGATTTTTATCCACACCGTAAATACATGATTTGATCACATCCCGGACGGCCTGACGCAGAGGTGCTGGCGAAGGCTGATCCTCACCTGCTCTGACTCTTGCAAGTTCGATTCCGATACGGCGTGCTGCATTCAGCAGAATATGGCCGCTGCCGCAGGCTACATCGCAGCCCCTGATTGACAGCAGTGCTTTTTCTTTTTCAGATTTCTTGTCTGATGATGCGAGTTTTTCTTTAATGACGTAATCGAGAGAATGCCTGATCAATGGATGAACCAGCTCATCCGGCGTATAATGAGACCCTGAAGATGACCGTTCGGTGCCTTTGACAAGATCAAACTTATAGAGTCCGTTTTGTTTTGCGAACACCGGCGCATATTCCAAAAGCCCTTCATAAACAGAGCCGAATTCTTCCACATTTAAAGAAGCGTAATTGATCCGCATCTTCTGACCGGTATTTTTGTTGATAAACACATTCAGGTTTCTTAAGCATTCCAGAAGGATTTTGTTGTCAAGACTGCATTGATTCAGAATGCCGATAGCACGATATCCAAAAAGATCACCGGCCAGAGGGCGAATGCCCAAATGCTTTCCCCTCGACTCATTTTCAAAAAGATGAAAGGTGTTTTTAAGAGCAATCCATAAGTCGTTAAAGCGCTGATCGGCCAGATATCGCTTTTCGCATAATTTTCTTAAGTGATTAACGCTATAATATTCGTAATAAATTTCTCTCCTTTTTTTATCCGCATCTGATGGAAAGACCAGGTTTCTTTCTTCAATTACCATCAAAAATAAAAGCCGGTATATCAGGCGGAGCTGATACTGATAGAAATCAGATGACTTGATTTCCTGATTATCGATTTTTTCTCTCAGTTCCGTATTGGCAGGGTGATTCAAGAAACCATTTGCAAAAGAGCCAATGGAAAATTCGACCGCATGGCTCAACCCTTCTCGTATCCTTGAGCCGGAATCAAGAGCATCCTGATGATATTTTTCAATCAGGCTGTCGGCACCTTGATCGGCTTTGAGTGGCATGCGGCTTGAATGAAGCAGCCGGTACATGATGGCAAAGTCGGCAAAGTGCTCTTCATCCATCATGGTCTCAATATCAAACTCGATAAAAGAGAGCCTGATCAGCCTGCTGCTGTTCCGTAAAAGCCTTAGATAGAGTCCGTTGGTAACGACGGCGTAAAGATTTTCGGTAAGATTGATATATTCCTGCAAAAGAGCATGGGGCGACATTCTGGCACCGCCTTCTTCTCTTTTTTTATCGAGGCTGTCGTTAAAGCCGACAATATAAACCGGGAATCCGTCAAGATTGGCCGCGCGGTGGCTTATGGCATAGGACTTTCCATTAACGGTTTCAGCCTTTGAAAGCTTGACATCATATCCGAAAAGACCAAGCAGTGGGACCATCCAGAAATTCCGGGTTTCCGTAGTACCGTATCCCTGGCCGGAAACTTTTTCTTTCTGGCGCTTAAATATACGCCACAGATCCTGGGCATCCGCCCATGCCCTTGCAATCTCATCCTTTACTTTAATTTTAGAATCAAAGCCGAAGTCTTTGGAAAGCTGGCCGCCTAACTCACCCTGCTCGATCTTGTCCAGGATATCAGCAGAAAGAATAGCGCCTTCTATGCGTATGGTGGTGTATTTCATCGTCCTTATCTTTGATATCAGGTAGTGTTGTCAGGCAGCAGAATATAGATCCCCATTAAATCCATAGGCAGAACCGGCTCGACCACCTTAAACCGTTTTCCGCCCATTACTTTTCTGAAGCGTTCATGAGCTTCTATTAAAATCTCGGCCCGATTAAAGGCAATGTCGTCAAATTCTTTCCCGATTTCCGATATGATTTCAAGTTCGCTGTCAAGAAAGCCTGCTTTAGCCTGGTCGGTCATGTTGGCGGACGGCAGGGCCTTTGTCATCAAAGCGGTTATTTCATCTTTAGCCAGAATATCATTGTCCGAAGGACTTCCCCGGTAGCCCCATAAAAGCATCTCTTCGGCCACAAACTGATTTTTAACCTGTTTTTCCTCAATAACATTCCTGACCCTGAACAGTAAAAGTGTGGTTTTGACATTTACCTCCCGACACCTGATCACGGCGGAACGTGCCGGCCCTTTCTGCGCATTATCGCTTAAAGCTTTTGCCATCAGGAGCTGACAAAGCTGTTCCACAAACACATGATTTCTGCCGAGATACATGTATCCTTCAGGTGTCGGTGAAAAAAAGCAGATCTTCAGCGACTCTCTTTCCGGCAGCACACTTTTTAACACCGGAGGAAGATTGGCGGTATACAGGGTGTAACCGTTTGCTTTTCGATCTTTTGATATCTGAACGCCGAGAACACTGAGCAGGGCTTCGGTGACGAAAGACTCGACCGCTTCCGGGTTTCCAATGGCCTCATCAGCCTGCTTAAGGTCCTCTTCTATTTCGTCTGCCCTGATGGCATGCTGGGCAAAAATAGTCCGTGAGGCTTTTTCGCGTTCTGCCGCTGCCTCAATAGCATGCTTGGCAACCAGCTCCTTTTCTTTGACCGTATCTATATTGCTGAAATCAAAGGTAAGCTGTTTGGCATCACGCCTCTTTTTTGCCGCCTGAGAATCGGATATGACCGCCTGAAGAACCGAGTCCATCAGGGATTTACTGTCTTCGGGAAAAGGTATGGAAATACCTGTGGAACGCCTGATTTCTCTGACTTTTCTTAAGAGCACCTTTAAAACAACACCGTCGATGGGGTTGTCTGCACCGTATAGAAGGTATGCCTTGACCGTTTTCGACGGCTGCCCGTAACGGTCGACTCTGCCTTCACGCTGTTCCAGCCGGTTTGGATTCCATGGCAAGTCATAATGCAATACCGCTGTAAACTGATCCTGCAGGTTGATGCCTTCACTCAAACAGTCGGTAGCCACAAGCACCTTTTGAAGTGAGAGCGCCATCTCACCAATTCTGGCCTTTCGGATCTCATCAGGATCTTCACTTGTCACCACCTGAATATTGACCTTTCTCAGGTTCGCCTTAAGAATGTCACCCAGGTAGTTTGCGGTCCTGATAAAACGGCAGAACACCACAGGATTGTAGCCCTCTTTAATCCATCCGACAAGGATCTCAAGCGCCTGGGCCGCCTTTAAATCATCTTTAATGCCGTGAAGCGCCTCCAGCTGTTCGGCAAGAATATTGAGTTTTTTATTCTCAGCATCCGTCCAGTCGGTTCTGTTTATGATTGCTGTCGGAGTATAATCCTTTGCGCTGTCATAATCTTCATCCATGATCGGGTTGGAATCAGCATCAAGTTCTTCTTCAGGTTCAACCTCAAGAGTTCCTTTGTTCATCCTGTTTTTAATCATTTCGAGACCGGCAGCGGGACTCGACATGACGCCTCGGAGCAGGGCAAGGGCAGTCCAGTACCTTAACCGCTTTCTGCCTTCATGAAGATCGCTGCTCCTTGTTAATCCAAGAGCGAAATCAAGAATATCGTCATAAAAGGCTGAATATGCACCTGACAGATCGTACTTAAATTCACCCGCATCACGTTTTGGGAAAGGGGTATCTTCGTTCATCCATTTTTCGACATCAGCCCGCCGTCGCTGGACATAGTATTTCGCCAGATCTCTACGCTGATTTTGAGTTGCATTTGGCAGATCAAGGGACTGATATTCGGGTTTTATTAAACCAAGAAGCGAGCTGAACTGTTCTGCCTTGCCGCTGTGCGGGGTTGCGGTAAGATACATCATATTCTGGCCCGGTTTTTTTGAAATATCCCTGATGAGCTGATATCGCTGCTGCCAAACGGTCTTTGCGCCGGCTCCAGCCGAACAGGTATGAGCCTCATCGACGAGAATTAATTCAGGGCACTGCTGGATAAACACCTGTCTGCGCTGATCCGATTTGATATAATCGATTGAAATTATCTGGTAGGGGTAATGGTAAAAGACACTGGTGTCATCCGGAATCTCCCTGTCCAGCCGTGCCTGCGTATTTGACCGAATGACAACCGCTTCGATGCCGAGCTTGTTTTTCAGTTCAGTCTGCCATTGATCGCACAGATGGGGCAGCACGATAACGGCAAACCGTTTGATCACTCTTCGTTCGAGCAGCTCCTTTAATATGATCAATGCCTCGATAGTTTTACCGACTCCGACATCATCTGCGATAAGAAGACGGATAGGACCTTCCTGTTTGAGTGCCATGATAAGAGGAACCATCTGATAGGCTCGGGGTCTGAATGAAAATTTGGCCAGAGACCGGAATGGCCCGGCACCATTTCTGAATGCCAACCTTGCCGCATTATACAGCAGTCGAGCAGAAGCGAAGTCTCCCAAATCTTTTGCAGCAGGATATTGGAAACTGGTGGATTCAATCCTGTCCTCTGCAAAAGCAAGCGGCAGATAAATGCCGGTTATTTCATCTTCAGAACCGCCCAACGGCTTTAATAAAACGAGTTTCTCGTCATTTGAAGGCAGAACGATCCAATCTCTGTTTCTGGCCTTAACCAACGCTCCCGGATTGAACTCCATGAATTTATTTCACCTTTTTAAAAATATCGGGCCGGTTTCCGACGAAATCTTCAAGCTTATCTTTGTAATAATACACCAGCACATCATCTCCTCTGTTCCGGATAGCAGCACGCTGTTCTTTATCCCTTTTTCTGACATCCGGATCATCGTGGGGGGTTCCATCACAGAACACCCAGACATTCGGTTCATAGAAAAAATCGGGCTGGCAATAGATGCCTTCAACAACTCTCTGTGTGTCATCCGGCAGTTTCAGTCCGTTGTCATGAAGATAACTCAAAAATTTGAATTCGGTTGAAGAGTTGGGATCAATACCATTTAAAAGCTGCCGATACTGCTCTTCATAATTATTAAACTTTTTCCCGGTGATTATTTCAACTTCACAGACTTTCAGTTTCTCAAGCGCATCCCGTATTTCAAAGCGATTGATTTTGTCATGATATCTCTGATTATAATAGTTTAAAAGATCATCATAAGAGGCTTCTTCCTGATAGGTTTCATCATCGAAGCGGCAGATACGGATGGCTTCTGAAATAACTTTTTTAAATACATCTTTGTCTTCGATAAACTGGGATAAAATCCCCAGGCTCCCTTCCGATGCCTCGTACAGGAAAATATTGGGTTGTGCTTCATCTCCCATAAGTTCTGCACCAATTTCTCTGGATTCAATCTGAAAAATATTTTCAACAGCGCGCTTCAAGGCGTATTGAAGAGTGATGACACCTTCAGGCGTAAGAGCCAGAGCTTTAATCGGCTCAATATAGAGGGCATCAGCAGTATCATGCGTTACAAGTTTTATTCTGCGGACTGGTTCGGATGATTCGGCTGTAGTGTCATATTTTTCCTTTTTCCACATGCCTGAATTCAGACCCATTAAAAAGCCTTTTTCCTTTGAACGCCACCATTTATTATTTATCTGTACAAGGCGGGCACAGGGTAAAAATCGCACAAACAGGAACTCTTCCTCGTCATTTTTAATCATGGCCGTGCGCATATTCTCCATTCCGCCAGCCGGCATTGAAAAATATGTCCTGATATCAAAACCGTGTGAAAGGCGCTCTTCCTCTTCACAGGAGATTCTGTCCATTTCCCTGGTGCGGGTTTCAGACATTTCAAGAAGATCTGTTAATATTTCCCTGTTTTCACCGCCGCTGAGAGAAACCTTGCTGAATGGACATATCTCGAAATTATATTGCTCTTCCATTAGGATATATCCGGATTTGGTGCTAACTTTAGCGGGCTTTAAATGGGATTCCGACTCCTGCCCAAGCAGTTGTTCGACCTGATATTTAGCGCCTTTATGATAAATGATATTGCGCGGGCCGAACTCTCTTAAAGCGATAAATCTTGGTCGGGG
>Ga0180009_10002983_pt1 | contig 19576 bp, 17 predicted proteins | sample OS_PC_MetaG_FD_123537 | JGI IMG/M metagenome (GOLD analysis project Ga0180009, IMG submission 123537) | Groundwater microbial communities from the Aspo Hard Rock Laboratory (HRL) deep subsurface site, Sweden - OS_PC_MetaG | ecosystem: Environmental > Aquatic > Deep subsurface > Groundwater...
CTGTTTTGCCATTCCCTGTCCTATTGTTAAACCAAGAACCAAGAACCAGCAACTACGAACCAAGAACCAGCAACCAACCTACATCTTCGTCTCCCGCGTTGTGCGAATGAAAGGATTAGATGAGGTGATTAAAGCATTCGCATTCACCTATCGTGAGGAACCAAAATCAAAACTCTGGATTGTTGGAGGTGGGGAAGATGCGTATATTGAAGAATTAAAAACCATGATTGTGGAATATGGTATTGAAAAGAATGTTGTATGGTTCGGAATAGTTTCTGAAAAGAAAAAATATGAACTCATGTCGCGGGCGCAAATACTTCTTCACGCATCTGTGAAAGAAGGATGGGGGCTGGTGGTACTTGAGGCTGCTTCCGTCGGAACACCAGCAATTGTATATAATGTTTCAGGTCTTCGTGATGTAGTGAAACATAATAAGACCGGAATAGTATTACAAACAAATTCACCGCAGGAGATGGCTAGAGAAGCGATGGTATTATTAAAAAATAAACGTATGTATGCTTTGTATCAGCAAAATGGAAAAAAGTGGGTTGATAGCTTACGATGGGACGATGTAATAAAAAAAAGTCTTGTTCTATTAAAAAAAGCAACTTAATATGACTTCTCCTCTTGTTTCTATTATCATCACGACAAAAAACGAAGCTGCACATATTGTTTCCTGTTTGAAGAGCATCAGGAATCAGACGTGTTCCGACAGTGAGACAATCGTCGTTGACAATCAATCAAAAGATAGCACGAAAACAATAGCAAAAACATTTGATGCACATGTTTTTAACGCAGGACCAGAGAGATCTGCTCAACGAAACTATGGTGCCAAAAAAGCAAAAGGTGAATATCTGTTGTTTATTGATGCGGATATGATTCTCACTCCAAAAGTCGTAGAAGAATGTGTATCAAAAATCCGCGAACTGCGAACTGCGAACCGAGAACTACGTGCCCTTGTTATTCCTGAAAAATCAATCGGTATCGGATTCTGGGCTCAGTGTAAGGCGATGGAACGTTCATTTTATGAAGGCGTCGCGTGGATGGAGGCGGCTCGGTTTTATCGGAAAGACATTTTTATGAAGATAGGCACCTATGACGTTCATCTGACAGGTCCGGAAGATTTTGAACTGCCGCAAAGGGTAAAAGCCATGTATGGCAATAGCGCCGTTGGTCGGATTACGTCCTACATAGTACACGATGAGGGACGTATTTCACTTCCGAAACTTCTTCAAAAGAAATACTACTATGGAAGAAAAATGAGACGGTATCAGTTGGTTACGACAAGTAAAAAATATTTCAGAAAACAGGCTAATCCGCTCGTTCGATATGCGCTCTTTTTTCGAAAACCCACCCGTTTATTAAAAGATCCAATCCATGCACTCGGTATGTTTATCATGAAGACGTTGGAGATCTTGGCGCTCGCGTATGGCGGGATAAAAGGTTAGTCATTTGTTTTTTTATATGCTACTATTACAACCGATATGATCAAACTCATCAAATCAACGTTTTATAAAGAAAAAGAAACAAAAAAGAAGCTTTGTGCTTTTATCAAAAAAACAGAAATTTTAAGTATCGGTTCGGAGTGCCGTAAATTCGAGCATTCTTTTGCGGCATACCAGGGGAGGAAACACTGCATATTTGTGAATAGCGGAAGCAGTGCCAATTTGGCTATCATTCAGGCGCTTCTAAACCTCGGAAAAATCAAAAAAGGAGACCCTGTTGGGTTTTCAGCGCTGACTTGGTCAACCAATGTCATGCCACTCATTCAATTAGGACTTACTCCAGTTCCGATTGATTGTGAATTAGATACGCTCAATGTATCATCAAAAACGCTCCAAGATGCGTTAAAAAAACGAAAAATTAAAATGCTATTTCTTACAAATCTCCTTGGGTTTTGTGATGATATTGATGAAATTGCCCGAATATGCAGGAAAAATAATATACTTCTAATTGAAGATAATTGTGAATCTTTGGGAACTGTGTATAAAGGAAAAAAACTGGGAAATTTTGGATTGGCAAGCACATTTTCTTTTTACGTCGGTCACCATATGTCGACGATTGAAGGTGGAGCAGTGTTGACAAATGATACAAAACTTGAAACCATGCTTCAGTTTGTGCGAGCACACGGATGGGATAGAAATCTTACTGAGGATAAACAATTAAAAATTCGTATAAAACACAATGTCAACGAAACTTTTTATAACCGGTATACCTTTTATGATCTAGGGTTCAACCTTCGTACTACGGAAATTCAAGGATTCATTGGAAATACGCAGGTACCGTATTTGCCTGAAATAATCAGAAAAAGGGAGAAAAATTTTAAACGGCTTGCAAAATCTATTTATGCCAATACGAACAAATATTACTCGATCCGATATGACCATATTGATGTCGTATCAAATTTTGCAGTTCCTATTATTTGTCGTAGCCAAACAATCCGTGATGAACTTGTAAAAAAATGTGACGGAATTGTTGAGATCCGACCAATTGTAGGGGGGGACATGACTAAACAGCCGTTTTATGCGAAATACGTAAACGGAATAAAAAAAGTAAAAAAAACGAACGCAACTATCGCACACGAACAGGGATTGTATTTTGGCAATAACCCGGAACTTACGGAAAAAGAATTAAAAACACTTCTGTCTATATTTTCATAAAAAGCAAAACATTGACATGAAAACTAATATTTACCGATATCTTACCTATCTGTGTTGTCCGCTGTGTAAAGGTCAGTTGACATTTGATACGGCTGACCTTACATGCAAAGCCTGTAACAGAACCTACCCGATTGTAGACGGAATACCGCGATTTATTCATAATACATCCGAAGACCTACAGTTGTCTGTTCAAAAATGGGATATATCTTACCTTAAACAATTGAAAGCACAACACTATGAAAAGGAATTTGCCGGATATAAAGCAATGTATTTTGAGGATACGTTTGAACAATTAAATGATGTGAAAAAAATAAAAGGCAGCGTTTATTTAGAAATCGGTAGCGGGCTGTTTTTTATGGGTCAACTGCTTGCGAAACAATGTACGCTCGTTATCGGAATAGATATTTCGCCGGGTGCGCTCAAGGTAGCAAAAACGATGCTCTTGGAAAAAAATATACATAATTATTTACTCATCCAGGGAGATATACTCAATATGCCTTTAGCATCAAATAGCGTAGATCTTATTTATGGCGGAGGGGTCATAGAACATTTCAAGAACACACAGCAGTGCGTGAATGAATTGTATAGAGTACTAAGAAAGGGAGGAGTAAGTTTTAATTCAGTTCCCATGCTTAATATAGGATCTCTTACGTACAGGCAAGCGTGGGGCAACATTCCAAATATACCAGTGCTGAGACAATTAGCAGAAGTTGTTCATATCCGCTTATTGGGTTCAAAACATATGATTTTCGGATATGAGTTTTCATTTTTACCCTCTACTCTCAGAAAAATTCACAGTGCAGCAGGGTTTAAGAAAATCAGTATTGATCGTTTTCGTGTCAAATTAGTATTTGAGTTTATTCCCAAGATTTTAAGAAGAGCGTTGGTAATATTGGCGAACAAAAGTCCATTGTTTTGGCCAATGTTAAAGGTGGTTGCGATTAAATAAACATATGTTTAAACAATATCAACTCGTTTCTATAATTATCATTAATTGGAACGGTTTAAAATGGCTTTCTGACTGTTTTAGAACTATTCATAATCAAGATTATAAAAATTTTGAGATTATTTTCGTTGACAATGCTTCCAGAGATGAATCAGTCATGTGGGTGAAAAATAATTATCCAAAAACAACTATTGTCATTAATAAAAAAAATTTAGGATTTGCGGATGCAAATAATGTTGGATATAGAAAGGCAAAAGGGGAGTATATATTGTTTTTAAATAACGATACAAAAGTGACAAAGACCTTTTTAGCTGAACTTGTCCGCGTTTTGGAAAAAGACTCATCTATAGGGGGAGCACAAAGCAAAATTCTTCTCATTGATCATCCTGACACGCATGATAGCGTCGGAGCATTTCTCACCCCGACAGGTTTTTTGTATCATTATGGGTTTGGCAAAAAGGATAGCCCAAAATACGATAAGGAAATAGAACTATTCACAGCAAAAGGCGCATGTATGATGTTCAAAAAAGAAGTACTAGATACAGTAGCTATTGATGGAAATATTTTTGATCCTGACTACTTTGCCTATTTTGAAGAGTCAGATCTTTGCCACCGGGTATGGCTTGCAGGATACAGAATTGTTTATGCGTATAAATCAGTAATCTATCATAAAATGGGCGCAACAAGTGCGAGTATGAATAACGCATTTATCCAGTATCATTCATTTAAAAACAGGATCCGGACGTATTTGAAAAACCTTCAAATCAGATCAATGATTCCGATGATATTTATACAATCCATCTTAACCGAAGGATTTTCTTTCTTTTCTCTAGTAAGAGGCAATATACAACTGGCTTGGGCAATTCAACGGGCACTCTATTGGAACATCACTCACCTTCATGAAACCCTGAAATTACGGGGTATTGTACAAACAAAGATACGGAGGGTCAGTGATAAGGATTTAGCAAAGAGAATTGTATATAAGCCTTCTCTATCGTATTATATAGATTTAGTACAAGGCCGCATATATGAATAAATCAATACAAACTGACGAACTGTCGATCCTTTTCCTTTCCTGCGATAAATATCGGGATTTATGGAAACCGCTTTTTTATTGTGTAAATAAATATTTTAATCAGAAAAAATACCCAATTTTTCTTGGAAGCAATACCGTATCATACAATGATAAAAAAGTAACAACCTTGCTTTCAGGACCGGATAAGGATTGGTCAACTAGTTTTCTGGCGATTTTAGATCAAATACAAACTCATTATATACTTTTATGGCTAGATGATATGTTCCCGATTAAGAAAGTTAATTCTTCCCTTATTACTAACACGCTTACGTTTATGAAAAACAATAAAGCAATCCATGTGCATATAGAACCAGAACCAAAGCCTGATAAAGTTCTTTCGGGAGGCGAGTTTGGTGAGTATGAAAAGGGAGCACCGTATCGAGCAATTGCAATGGGTTTTTGGGATGTGTCAGCCTTAAAAAAACTTCTTATTCCCGGAGAAAACCCGTGGAATTTTGAAATTATGGGATCATACAGGACTTCATATATGGACGGATTCTATTGTGCTATGAAGCCTGTTTTTTTGAAGATGAATGTCGTTGAGAAAGGAAAAATATTTAACGAAGCCTATCGATATTGCACAAAGTATAATATACCGCTTAATTCGTCAAAACGTGACGTTATTAGAAATACGCATTTTGTCAAAAGTGAATTACAAAAATTGATGTTTAACACAGTAAAAAAAATTCCTTGGAAATTCAGGGTATCAGTCATGAGTGCGTTGCGGAAAATTATGATAAGCTATTAAAATATGAAATCTTTTTGGAAGGATAAAAAAGTACTTGTCACCGGCGGATCCGGATTTATCGGAAGCCATGTTGTGGAAAAACTTGTAGGAAGGGGAGCCAACGTTCGGATATTAGATAGAATTTCCGACGGAAAATTGAAATATATAGAATATTTAAAAGATAACTTTGAAATAATCCGCGGTGAATGTACAGATCCGGATATTGCATTGAATGCCTGTACCTCCATGGACGTTGTCATGAATCTGGCTGCTCATGTGGGTGGTATTGAATACAACAGGACACACCAGGCAACTATGCTTCACGATAATATGGTAATAGCAACATCGATGATAGAAGCAGCAAGAAAAGCGCAGGTTGAGCGGTTTTTGGTTGTTTCATCCGCATGTGTGTATCCGCACGATGCAATTGTGCCAACTCCTGAATCAGAAGGAACACGTGGTGAACCAGAGCCCACCAATAGCGGGTATGGTTGGGCAAAACGGTATGCGGAATTACTCGGGAAGTTATACTCCGAAGAATATGGCATGAAGGTTGGTATTGTAAGGCCGTACAATGCATATGGACCTCGTGACCATTTCTCACCGGAATCATCCCATGTTATACCGGCCCTTATTGCTCGTGTGATGAATGAAGAGAATCCGGTGATTGTATGGGGAAGTGGAAAGCAAACACGGGCGTTTCTCTATGTTGAAGACTTTGCCGACGGTTTAATACAGGCCATAGAAAAATATCCCGTTCCTGATCCTATTAATATCGGAACTGATGAGGAAATATCCATTGGGGATCTGGTGAAAATGATTATAAAAATCAGCGGGAAAAATACTCAAGTTCAATTCGATACAACTAAGCCTGACGGAAGTCCAAAACGGAATAGCGATAATACTAAAGCAAAAGAAAAAATCGGATTCACGGCGAAAATATCACTTAAAGAAGGATTACAAAAAACTATTGAGTGGTATATTAAAAATCATATATGAAAAATCATATATGAAAAATATCAAGCAGCCTTTAGTTAGTATTATTATCCCTTTATATGTTATTTGTGATAGATTTTTTTCTGATTTAAAACACTTTGATAAAATAAAATATTCTAACTATGAAATTTTAGTTATCTGTGATAAAAAAATTAAACTTCCTAACATACAACATCTTCGGTTAATTATTACGGGACTTAAACAAACTGGTCCGGCCGAAAAAAGAGATATCGGATTAAAACAAGCAAAGGGAACCATATGTGCATTTATTGATGACGATGCGTATCCGAATCCGTTATGGATAAAAACTGCAATGCGTCATTTTGTTCGTAATAAAGATGTCATTGCAGTTGGTGGACCGGGAGTAACGCCTCCTGATGATGGACGAATGGCTCAACTTGGGGGTTTGGTGTATACGTCGGCATATACAAGTGGTCAATTGAAGATGCGGTTTGTTTCAATGGGAGAAAGAACTCGCGTAGTTGAGGATTGGCCAGCATATAATTTATTTATTCGTACGGACATGATGAAAAAAGTTGGTGGTTGGGGAAGTACGTTTTATGGAGGAGAGGATACCTACATTTGTTCTAAAATGCTTAAATACGGACGCATGATTTATGACCCAAGAGTGATAGTCTATCATCACCGTCGTCCGTTATTTTTTCCTCATATGAAACAAATATTCAATGTAGGTATGCACAGGGGGTATTTTTTTAAGCGGTACCCCGAAACGTCCAGGTATGCGTTGTACCTGTTGCCGACAACTTTGACGGTTGGTTTTTGGACTTTATTTATCTTGTCATTATTCAATCCAATAACGTTAGGTTTGTTTCTTCTTACTTTTGGTATATTTTTTGGGATAGCGCTTTCTACTGTGTTAAACAGGAAAGACCCTTTCGGCACTATCCTGGCTTCATTGGGTATAATAATGACGCATATGGCTTACGGCGTTGGCTTTATAAAAGGGTTACTTACAGAGAAGCTTCTGAGGTAGAACGATGGAAAAACCAGTTGTTTCCATCATTATTCCAACCTACAACGAGGAAAAACATTTAGAGTTTTGTTTGCAAAGTATTAATCGACAGAATTTTTCTAGAAAGTGCATTGAAATTATTATTGTCGATGATGGGTCAACTGATAAAACGCTTCAAATAGCAAAAAAGTACCGAGCGCGAATTTTACATAGCGGTTATAATCACATTGAACGATCAAAAAGCATTGGTATAGCTGTAGCCAAAGGGAAATATCTCCTTTTTATTGATGCAGATATACGATTGACAGATAAAAATATCATATCTTTATCGGTTAAATTGCTCGAATCTAAGCTAAATATTACAGGTGTTCAGTGTGTTTATTGGAAGTATAGTAAAAAACACACGTCAGTGAATCGTTATTGTGAATTATATGGTGTTAACGATCCATTTCCATTTTATTTAAAAAAAAGAGGTATTCAAAGTTTCTTAGATAACGGTTGGATTTATCCCAAAACACTAATAAAAGATTATCCTCAATATTATTTAGTTCGTTTCACATCAAATACTTTACCTACGCTTGGTTCTCAAGGCTATATGTGTTCATCTGCAATTATTAAAAAATATACGAATTGGAAACCATATTTTTTTCACTTAGATACAACTAAGGAATTAGTTGATTCAGGTTATAACACGTTTGCAATGCTTAAATTAGAAGTTGAACATGATTATGCAAAGACAATAAGAGAATTTTACAAAAAATTATATCGTAATCTCCTTTTATATTATAAATATCATTCGTATAGAACCTATGATTACAATATTAAATCTACAAATTTTATCGGTGCACTATGTAAGATGTTAACTGTTGTTACGCCGATTATAGATGCAACAAGAGGATTTATTCGTATCCATGATCTAGCATGGTATCTTCATCCACTATTTAGTTTTACTGTTCCATTTTTATATTTGTATATAACAATGCTGAATTTTAGAATTTTAATGAAAAAGTATTAATTATGGATAATAATAAAAATAAATTAGTTAAAGTTTGTAATGTTTGTTTAAGAACACAATGGAAATTTCTATTTACATCCAGGGATAGATTATTTAACAATGATGAAGTGTTTACGGTGAAGTGTTGTTATTATTGTGGTCTGGTAAAGTTATTTCCCCAACCAACGCCAGAAAAATTAAATGTATATTATCCGCATAAAAAATATTATTCATATAATACATATAAAGAAAATAATATTATTTTTTTAGTTAGAAAATTTTTAATTCAACAGAGCACAAAGAGAAACTTTTTCAGCCGAGTTATTACTTTTATTTTTCCTCTTCCTGCAATACCAAAATTGATCAACAATGGTAAGCTTCTTGACATCGGATGTGGGGGAGGACAAACATTGGAAATTCTGAAAAACTTAGGTTGGAATACATACGGAATAGAAATTGATAGAACTGCTGTCGGTATTGCAAGAAATAGCGGATTAAAAAATGTTATTTTGGGTTCGTATACAAAACTTAATACATACCCTGATAATTATTTTGATGTTATACGACTATTTCATGTTATTGAGCATTTAGACGATCCGTTTTATTGCGTTAAATTAATATATAAAAAATTAAAAAAAGGTGGAAGGGTTTGTATCGGAACGCCTAACATTGATAGTCTCGTTGGTAAACTAGGAGGTACGTATTGGTTTAATTTGGATACACCAAGACATGTATATATTTTTCCGCCGCAAACACTAAGTAAATTATTGAAAGATAATAAATTTCTTATTGAGGATATTCGATATGGTTCCGGCGGAGGACTCATCGGAACAATTCAATATATTCTTGCAGATAGATTAAATATACGGGTCTCTCTCTTAACAAAACATTGGCTCCTTCTTCTTTTTTATCCAATTGATTGGGTACTTGATCGTCTCCATCTTGGAGACGTGTATACAATAACGGCTAGAAAATAATATATACCTATGACTTTTAAAATTAATAGTTTCCTTAATATCCGATGTATGGCAATCGGAATATCAATTATATTGTTTACGATTCCGTTTTTTTGGTTAAAACCCGGATTTGTTGATTTAGGTGGAGACGGCGGAAGATTAGAGTTTATAAATGCGTTTGCTGCGTTCCAGTTTTTATATAGCAACCAAAACGCAATATATTCGACATTGTATTCTCTTTTGCCGTATCAATTGTTTATGAGCCTGTTGCATTCCATTGTTTCTTCACTAACAATTCATATCGCAGTAGATCACGGGATACAGCTTTCATTGTCTTTTTATTCTTTCTATCTCTTAACAAGAGAATTACTAACGGTAGGTAATAATAAAAAGAGGGATATGCTGGCAGAGTTGGCTGGAATAATTAGCGGAGTTGTATACATTGGTTTTGTATCAAATAGCGGATGGTCAATATCATTAATTACTCAAAATCAGATTTTTTTAAATCCGTTAATTTGCTATCTTTTACTGCGGTTAGTATTGACAGGCAAATTTCAATATACGTTTTATTTATTGCTTATCACTCTTTTCTATTCAGGAAGCTTCGGATATACAAATATGCCTCAAATTATGTCATTTTTTCCATTAGCATTTCTGTTTTTATTACTTCTCTTCGTAACCGTATACAAAAAAACAATTCCATGGAAATCATTGTCGATTGTTTTGATAGCATTTTTCGGGCTTCATGCGTTTCACCTCATTCCGATGATTGGTTCTATTCTTGATTCAAATTCCCACACAAACGCCTATATATTCTATTCCCAGAGCGATGCTGTTTGGTATTTCGATCAAATCAGGGAACAATATGGGATAATAAGCACAAATATTTTTCAACCTGCGAACTGGAACACTGGAACCATATTCGCTTTGTTTGTTCCTCTGACAATTCTTCTAGCTTTTTTTAGAAAGGCCTCAAAGCTTCTTTCGATCACAGCGATATTTTTATTGGTAACGTTATTTTTGGTATCAGCCAATATTACAAACCTTGGCACGCAATTATATAGAATGTTCTTTGAATATATACCAGGTTTTATTATGTTTCGTTCATTTTATGAGAAATGGTATTTCGTATACGCCTTTTTCTACGCACTTCTTTTAGGGTTATCATTTTATATCCTCATTTATAAGAAAAGGTTTATAGTATCAATTATTTTAGGAACCCTGCTTAGCATAAGTGTTATTGTCAGGATAATTCCATTTTTTCAAGGATCACAGTTTAAGGAATACCTGTGGCAGTCAAACAGTATTCCCAAATCCTTCGATTTGGATCCTGATTTGATGACTGCTCTTTCATATGTACAGAAGCTTCCGTATGACGGAAATTTTTTCACACTTCCGCTTACGTTACCGTATTATCAGGTTGTTATGGGAAAAACAAGTGGTGCATATGTAGGAATATCAATGATTAACTCTCTCGGGGGAAAAAAAGATTATTCTGGATTTTGGTCTTTTAGACCTCTCGAAAAGGAAATGTTGAGCGCTTTTGAAAATAATGACGCAACAGCTGCATTACAGATTCTTTCCTTATCAAATATCAAATACGTATTTAGAAATACTGATGAGCGGATATTTCAGGCATTTCATGCGTTTCCATTTTATAAATATGACAGTACATTAGATATCCCAATATTAAATAGCCAAAAAGGATATGATCAGTTTTTAAACAAATTCCCCATGACGAAAGTATATGAAAAAGGATATTTTCAAATTCAAGAACTTGATCAAAAGGTTCTTCGTCCGACAATATATTTCCCGGATGTCGTCAATGCTTCTCTATCCGGTGTATTGGCTGGTACATCGTTTCGGTCTGCGTATCTTGATACACAATCCTGTGAAGAAAAAGTATTCGGGTTCGTTTGTGGTGAAGTCGACTCAATATCTCCAACTATTTCGTTTAAAAGAAACACCTCTTGGCAATATGATGTATCAATTGATGTTCAAAATAGAGAAAAACCATTTTTATTAGTATTATCAGACGATTATCATCCTAGTTGGACTCTGTCAGTAGATAACAAAAGATATCTGAATGGAATTTATCATGTTAAGGTTAACGGATATGCTAATGGGTGGATTATTGATCCAAAAAAATCAGGATTATCAGGAAAAATAAATGGCTCACTCTATCTGGGATTCCAACAGTATTATGTCATAGGAAGAATTCTGTCGGGAATTACCCTTTTTATCATACTAGTGCTTTGTGCTCGTGAATTAATTAAACATATATATGAAAAGAAATAAATTTATCATTCTTTTTTCATACTTTCTCTTTCTTGTTATGGTTGGAGTTGTGTTTGCGGATTTAGGAAGTGCGTTTTCTTTTTCTGACCTTCCATTTGTTTTAGTTTTTAGTGTGTTTTTTGTGTTTATGATAATACAGAGGGGGACAAGCAAAATTGTTTTTGTTAGTGCATCATATTTTCTCATTACCATGGGATTATCGTATGTACGGACCGGTTCCAGTGTTATTACCGAGAGGCTAGGAGAATGGTTCTATTTATTTTTTCTTGTTGGAATACTTCAATACACAAAAGAAGCTTTTAAAGCACATAAATGAAATGTCCAATTTGTTATAATACTACATGGAAGAATCTTTTTCCTTCAATTGATCGGCTATACCATTTTCAAGGTACATTTAATACTGTTCGTTGTAACAAGTGCGGTTTATGGAGGCTTGACCCATTTTTAAAAGAACGTGAGGTACGTAAGTACTACCCAAAAACGTATTATGCATACCAAAAAAATATGAAACCTGGAATTTTTTGGCAATTACGGTCCTACATGATAAAAAAAAGTATTTCAATGCAACCCATTCATTGTTTATTAAGATTCGTTATTAAAGTTCCGGCAATCCCTTCATTTGTAAAACACGGTAAAATTCTTGATATCGGATGTGGTTCAGGTGATACATTATTTCAGCTAAAGAATATTGGCTGGGATGTGTACGGATTAGATATTGATAGGTTTGCTATACAAATAGCTCACCAACGGGGATTAAAAAAGGTAGCATTCGGATCATATAAAGCAATGCGTTTGTATCCAGATAACTATTTTGATGCTATTCGACTTTATCATGTCATAGAACATTTAGATAATCCAATGAAATGCTTGTCCCTTATTTGCAAAAAACTTAAACCCGGTGGCGAACTTATTATAGGAACGCCTAATGGCAACAGTTGTGTTGCACGTATGACAAAACAATACTGGTATAATCTTGACTGCCCAAGGCATCTGTATATATTTTCACCGAAACAACTCATAGTACTTCTTAAGAAAGTTGGATTTACAAATATAAAAATATCGTTTTCTTCTGCAGGGGGAATACTGGGATCGATTCAGTATTTCTTACATGACACATTACGAATGAATATCGATTTAATAAATCGCCCGATATTACTATTCCTACTCTATCCTTTTGAGAGGGTTTTAGATACATTAGAAAAAGGAGACGTATTTGTAATCAGTGCCAAAAAAAGTATATGAAATGGAGACATGCATTATTGTTGTTTGTCCTGGCAGCTTTATTTTTACTGCCTCAGCTTTTTTGGGGAAAACTTTATATGGTCGGCGGAGACGATTCCAGGCTTTATTATTTATTCCCAAAAGAATATCTGGAAAACTTTTCTTTTAAAGTTATTGCAAATAATACGCTTGGCGGAAATATGGCGTATTTCCCTGTCAGTTATTCAGCTCCTATCCTGGTTATAGTAGCGGTAGTTCAGTATATATTCCCATGGTTAAATATACAGTTTTTTATGTACGGAATAATTCTTATGCTTGGTTTTTTGTGTATGCATCTTTTTTTACAAGAGATGCTACCCAGTTCTTCAATAACTGGTTATTTGGCTTCTATTGTTTCAGCTTTATACTACGTTTTTTCTCCTTTTATTCTTAAAACGTTTATGCAACATCAATTGATATCAATTTTTGTGATTATGGTGTTACCGGGATGTTTATATTTTTTTGTGAAAGGGCTCAAAAAAAGAAGTTACAAATATATCATCTTATGCGCTTTATATTATTCATTATTTAGTGCAACCATATTGAGTGCCCCTTGGTTTTTAGCAACAATATTTACTTTTATACCATTATTAATATTTATTTCTATTCAAAATAAAAAGTTTTTCTGGAATGCGGCCATTGTGTTTGTTTCCTCAATAATTTTACTTAATTTTTATTGGATTATTCATCAAATAATTCCAATCGTATATCCGACAGGAGAGATGAGTGTCGCTTCAACAAATTCAACTCTACAGGTAAAATTGGCAAATAACGATCTTATCGAAGCATTGACTCACCTAAATAGCCCTGTATATCAAATGATAAGTACGGTACGAACATCCTGGTCAGATCGGGAAGGACCTACAACCGTTCAATCTATCGGGGTTATTTATTTGTTTATCATTTTATTAGCAGGTACAAGAATTCATTTGGTAGGCAAAAATCTCTATAAATACTATTGTGTTGGTTTGTCTGGATTATTATTTGCAATGCTGTTTTTTACCCCAAATTTAGGGGAATGGAATTTACGCCTTTTTCAATTATTGAATAACCATGTTCCTTTCTTCGGTATGTTTCGTAATATGTATGATAAATTTGCATTAGCAATATCGTTTCATTATTCTTTTGCACTTTATGTTTCATTAGTAGTATTAGAAAAAATTAAAATAAAATTTATCTATAAATTAATTTCACTTTTAGTATTAATTGGTGTAATGCTTTTTACTGCTTACCCGTACTTATTTCCAAAATTTAATGATAAAGAGTATTCAAATAGAATAACCGGCTCTTTGAATAAAGAGTTTTTTCAGCTAGTGGATTATTTAAAGAGCAACCCTACCTCTTCTCGTTATGTTTGGTTGCCAATGACATACCCCGGATATGTATACATAAAAGAACAAGGTAAAGGTAATCATTTTTATTCCGGACTCTCACCTTTACAAGTATTGTCTCAGTCAAGTGATATGGCAGGATTTTATGGAATTCAAACCCCCGCCGACCCTGAACTTAATACAAAAATCCAGAAACTTTTTAAAGAAAAGGAATACAATGCTATTGGAAGAATCCTACAAAAACAAAATATTGGTTATGTAATCGTGAATCACGAGGTGTTGCCTGAAGAAGCTTTAATATTTCTTGATGCGTATTCGTTTATGAGTGATCAGGATGAAGAGTATAAGAAAATAATTTTAGGTGAAAAAATACAGGATTTTGGAGCCCGGTATAGTTTGTATCGCATTCATCCAAAGTACAGTACAGAAACAGCGTTTTTAACAACGACTATTGGAGAATACCCAGTGCCAAATAAAACAGTTCGTTTTAAAAAAATACGTTCAGGCTTATTTGAAATCACAATTCCGGCAATAACGGGGCCAATAAATTTGATTATGATGGAGCCCTACAATCGACTATGGAAGCTTCAACTTCTCGGTAACAATAGCAAGGTAACTGTACCTATTGAAAACATCATGGCCTATGGTTTTGGAAATGCTTGGAATATTGATCCCATCGCCTTAATGGTTAAATATCCAGGTTATGTTGCAAAAGGTGAAGATGGTTTATATAGCATGAGGCTTCAAATTCAATTTATGCCGGATTTAGTTACAAAACCCGCAGTTATGATAAGCGTCGTGAGTCTTATTATTGTTCTTGTATTACTATGTATAACAATATGATTCGATTATTCAAGGATTTTATTATCATAGCAACGCTTTTTTTGTTGGGGACATTGCTTTCTTTATGGTGGTATAAAGAAGTGTATATTACTGCAATTCAGGAACAACAAAGCGAAACTATTCCCGCTTCGTTTACAAAAGAACCTTTGGTAAAAGGTAAAACACTTCATTTTGAGATTACAGCAAAACATAATAATTTGGGCGTTTTGAAATTACGTCCAAAAATATACAATCGGATTAACTACGATACCATTTATTTTCGATTACGAGAAAAGGGGAAAGAAACGTGGGAGATAAATAACTCGTACGTTGTTGATCGGTTTGAAGATAAATTATTTTATCCTTTTGGTTTCCCAATTATTCCGAATTCTGAAGGACGTATATATGAAGTTGAAATAACTTCTGAAAAGGGAACGCCCACTGATTCAATAGGCTTTTATAGTGGATATAACTCAATAGCTACGCAATATATTTTTCCAATTAAAACTATTGTTACAAGTAACAAGATGTTAACCTGGTTTTTATTGGCTAAAGTTATTAGTTTATTTAAAGATTTATATTTTATAATGTACTACGTAATTTTCCTTATCCCTGTCATTTTGTATGTACTAATAAAGTATATAAAGAACAATTTTTTATTTTATTTTATAGAAATATTTATTTTTCTATACATGTTAATAAATTATATCTTTGTTTCTATAGCAATGGATTCAAGTGTCATTATTTATATTTTAACGATTGGATTTTTTATATTTGTTTCTCACCTTTTCCGTTTTTTCGAGAAATATTTTTCCATATATCGGTTTTCTCCCTCTTGGCTATACAGCCTTTCAGCTATATTAGTCGTCTATTTATTGATAAATATCGCTTTTAATAAGGTGTTAGAATCAACAAGGATTGCATTAGCGATATACTACACAACACTGTTGGCGCTAGCGCTCTCTTTTGTAGAATTAGTGGTTAAACAAAAAAAACGTACATGATACTATGAATTGGTATTTTTCATCAGGAGATTTAGATTTCTTTTGGAAAGAACAAATCCAGCATCTATCCTGGCTTCCAAATATTTATAGAACAGATGTCGGATTCGGATGGTCAGGCATCATAAGTCTATGGCTTGATTATCCGTTTCGCCTCGTTCTGAAATTACTGTCAACTATAGGGTTATCATGGTTTCTCATTGAAAAGATTTTGTGGGTGTCGGTGTTTATCATTGCTGTATATTCTTCCTACCATTTAGCTAAGTATATATTGCAGTCACGATTAATTTCTTGGTTAGCAAGCTTGATATATAGTACAAACACATATTTTCTGCTTCTGTTTAGCGGGGGACAACTCGGTGTTGCGTTTGCGTACGCATTCGCTCCGTTTGTTTTGTTGAAGTTTATTGAGAGCCGTAACAAAGAACAAAGAACTAAGAACAAAGAACTAATAACGAATGGTCTATGGTTAGCTGTTCTTATTATTTTTGATCTTCGGTTAGCATGCCTATTGCTCGGGGCGATTGTCTTGTATCAGATGTGTACAAAAACATTTTATTTTTTTAAGATTGGTGTTTCATTGTTTGTTGCAGCTCTTATTCATTCATTTTGGATTCTTCCGACAATCCTAACCCATGCAAATCCGTCACAGGTTGGGGAGGATTTTACAAACCCTGGTATGCTTCGGTTTTTAAGTTTTGCGGATTTTTCCCATACGATTTCACTTCTTCATCCGAATTGGCCGGAGAATCTTTTTGGAAAAATATATTTTCTTCAACCGGAATTTCTTGTTTTACCAATTCTTGCCTTCGGATCACTCCTATTTGTTTCTAGGAATCACGAACCAGGAACTAAGAACCATCATCTCATTTTGTTCTTTGCTCTCCTTGCCCTCATCGGCGCGTTTTTTGCAAAAGGAGTGAATTCTCCGGCGGGTAGTATTTTTCAATGGTGTTTTACGTATGTTCCGGGATTTGTCATGTTCCGTGACCCGACAAAGTTTTATTTGTTCATTGCTATCGGATATTCGATACTTATTCCTTTCACCCTGTCAAAGATTGGTCATGTGTTTCAAAAAAGGAAGATTTATGTTTACGTTCTTTTTGGCATATTTTGGATCATTACCATCCGGTCAGTAAATTTTCATTTAACGCAACTTCCACAGGAATACGTTGTATTAAAAGATCAGTTAGTGCAGGACACCATACCTTCCCGAACACTGTGGATACCAAATAAAGAAAATTTTGCATATTATTCTGACATTCATCCAATAGTGACTTCAACCGCTGCGGCATCGATTGATTCAAGCATAAAATACATTATAGTGCCTGTCGACGTAAATAGAAGAATTTTCTTAAATGATTATAAATATGATTCCATAATTAGAAACAACATAATTGAAGAACTATCGAACAAAGGATTATTACGGGATGAGCGGTTTCAAAATCTTGCTGTTTTTAAAAATCCGCAATTTCAGGAAATGAAAATTACGGTTCCTGACATAGTCGAAACGCAACAGTATTATGCAAATGTTGGCGTAGTCATCAGTGCGGTTGCACTTGTTGTAGTTCTTATTCTTACTCTATGGCTCTGATACTTATTATTTTTGTTCTTCTTTCGTGGTATGTCGGGTATCTCACGCTCGTACGGGTTGTTCCAAAATTTCCAACACTTTTATCATTGGCAGGTGCGTTCCTTGTCGGCTCTGCAATTGCAGTTCCAATTACCTACATCTTGTCTTGCCTGTTCGTATCAACTGGTCTTCCGATTTTATGGGGAACGATAGGAACAACTACGCTATTAGTTATTGTGAGTATTCGGTATAGACGACGCATTGTGCCGACGTGCACGTTTTCAGATATAAGTTTTTTGCTATGTGCGTTCGGTATCAGTTACTGGCTCATGTTTAAAACGTTTCACGGTACTGCCTCGGGATTGTTGTTTGTTGGAAGCAATAACGTATTCGATTTCGGACACACGCTTGGTCTTATTCGTTCGTTTTCCTGGGGAGCTAATATTCCTTTCATGTCGCCTTTTCAATCAGGTTTACCATTTTTCTATCATTTCTTCTTTAATTTTTACGTTGGTATCTGGGAATATTTTGGCATTCCTCTTGTGTTAGCGGTGAACATTCCCAGTATTTTTTCATTTTCAGCCCTTTTGGTCGTTGTGTACAGCATACCGAAACTATTTGGAAAAGGATCATGTGTCGGTTGGATAGCTGCGTTTTTAACGCTGACTCATCCGACCATAACGTTTTGGAAATATTTCGCAGAAAAAGGGATATCCCTTGGGACATTGAAGGGATTATGGCAAATTCCTACCTATCCGTTTGCCGGTCCGTTTGACGGTTCAACCATCAGTATTTTTATGACGCTCAACAACTATGTAAATCAACGGCATTTGGCACTTGGAATTGCGCTCGGATTGCTGCTATATGCAATGGTTTGGTATACCATACAGAATGCAAAAAAAACAATCACGTTGAACACACTCCTTGTTCTTGGGGCGTTAGTTGGAGCGATGTTTTACTGGAATATGGTGCTTTGCGCAGTCATTGCCCTGTCCATTTTTTTCCTGTTTATCGTATATAAACAAGTGAAAGCAGGAATGTTATTTTTCCTGTCAGTCGGTATTGTCTGTGCTTTTTCCCTTATCCCATATGGAGCGACAATGATATCTTCTTTACGGTTCGTTCATTATATGGTATCCAGTGCGATGTCTTCCGGTCAGGCGACATGGTCTGTCTTGCAGTATCTCTGGGAGAATCTCACACTGCTGCCAATTATTGCAGGTATCGGATATATAACGCTTGGAAAAGAAAAACGCGCGTTTCTCCCGATGGTTGTGTTATTTGCTTTCGTTTGTGTTTTTTCCGGATACCATCAGAGAGGGTTTGATCAAAAGTTTCTATCCCTTTTTATTATTCCGATAAATATACTGACTGCAGTTGGTCTTGTATGGATATGGAATAGAAAATTATTGATGGTAAAGGTTCTATCATGTGTTCTTTTTTTATACTCACCATATCAGGAGTCGTTGACTTGTTGGTTGTAAAAAATGAATTTGCATATCCGGTGATTAGTTCTGAAAACATCTCTGTCATTTCATGGATTCAACATAACACGCCAAAAAACGCAGTATTTGTATCGTATTCCGATATGATTGACCCCGTAGTTATAGCGGGAAGAAAGAATTATTTTGGTTTTTTTGGAAATGTTGGTTGGGAGAAACGGAGCATACAGGATGTTCAGAGGTTATATAGCGGTGATATAAAAGCAATTGAAGCAGCAAGTATCTCCTATATACTTATGCCTAAATGGAATAAAAGTGATTTTCCGTATGCTGTTGATCAGGTAAAATTACGACAACTTTATCAAGTCGCTTACGAAGATGAACGATTTTTAATAGTTCAGGTGAAATAAAAACGATTTGAATTTATCCGTATCGCATTCTTTCCTGCAATTTCATGAGTTGATCTTTTTTGGAAAGATGAGGATATAAGAGTTGGATGTTGCGTAACGAAAGTTCCCTGAC
>Ga0180009_10002984_pt1 | contig 19572 bp, 21 predicted proteins | sample OS_PC_MetaG_FD_123537 | JGI IMG/M metagenome (GOLD analysis project Ga0180009, IMG submission 123537) | Groundwater microbial communities from the Aspo Hard Rock Laboratory (HRL) deep subsurface site, Sweden - OS_PC_MetaG | ecosystem: Environmental > Aquatic > Deep subsurface > Groundwater...
CAAAATTCAGAGACGTGGCTCGCTGCGGGGGTAGACTACTGCGTGGAATGCCCGTCTTTGTGGCGTCACCAAACATGAACTCTAAGCCGGGAATTCTGTGGCCGTATCCCTGGCAGCAGTACTGGCTGCGGTCTGGAAGCAGTTTCCGAAGCAGCCTGACACTCCGCATCGCAGCGTCATGGACAATGTTCTGCGTCCTCCCCGCGTCGTGCGGATTGCTCACTCCGGGTCCTGGGTCGATGAAGCTCGCTGCCCCTATCAAGAAGTGGGCTCGCACCGTGATGCCGTCGTCATCAAGTAAAACCACATTGCTATCTTGGCGGAAGCGACGGAGCGCCGATTGACGAGGTCCGGCGACCCGCATCTCGATGGCCGGGTCTTCGGCCAACGACAGGCCAAACAACACGTCGCAGACCGACGGCAGGTCAAGACTCAGGAGGGGCTCGAAATCCAATGCGGCAAGAGACGACAGCCACTGGCTTCTAAGGCCCCAAAATCCTGCCCAAAAAGCCGCGTCGGCGAGGCCTTCCCAGTCTGTGGCTGTGGTGGGTGTCGGTGGTGTTGGCATCGCAAGCAGGTACTCTCGGGCTTGAGCGAAGTCAGCTCGTTCGCACTTTCTGCGCTGCCGTAGCTGCGCGATGGTCTCTCGGGTTTCCTTAGCAAGGAAGTCCCAGTGTTCAATCCCGGAGAGCGGCTCCGCCTCAGTTGCAGCAACACCTGCGACGTCCCAGACGAGCATCACACCCGCACAAGTCCCAAACGCAGCGTGAGCGTCGTCCAACAGAGCCCTGTTGGTGTCGACGTGTTCTCTGATCCCCAGCCACAGCAGAACTCGCAAGATCCCCCCAGCTCCGGTCCAAGAGTCGACCTCTAGCCGCATGACATCGTCCAGCAACGACTGTCGATCTTCTGGCCGACGCGAAAAGGCGTGCAGCAAAAATACCTCTATGTCAGTCTCTGCCATGGCAGGCAAGGCTGCACGTGCTGCGTCCAGCCACGGGGAAAGCGCAGCGTCCGTCAACAATTCGACGAGGAGCGACGAACGTATCGCGTGCAATCCTTCGACGTGCGCGCCATCCGGGCTCGATCTGATCAGATACTCACGCTCCAGGCGGCGTACGATGTGTGCAGGGCGTGTCAGCTTCAGCCGCTGAGTAGCCACCCCGAGCTTCAAGCGAGCCCCATAGGCTGACGCTACGGCTACGGCATGTAGGAACCGGAGCGCGCCCGGGTCCAGCTCCTCTTGGAGTACGGCAACCTGCTGCTCCAAACGAGCCCGCAGTCGCTCGTTCTGCGTGACCAGGTAGACGAACTCAAGTAGCTGCTGTCCTTCGCCAAACCTGCGCCAGGCGTCTTCGAAGTCGACGATCTGGACGGGCGCGGCCTGGTCGATGAGTTGGTCGAAGATGAGCCGTGCCTCGTCTTTGTTGAAGATCAACTCCAAGTCCTGGAAGTCCACCCGCGCGCTCAAGCCCGTGGCGCGCGTCCAATCCTCTTCCCTTACCGTCACCAGAAGACGTACGTCGCGATCCTTGGCGAGTTGGTCGAGTAGCTCCAACCACGCCGTGTCCCGTGGTTGGACGTCGATGTAGACGTGCATACTCGTCCCCATCGCTGCGACATGGCCGAGCAACGCGCGAGAGATGCTCTGTGCGTGCCTAATTCCTTCGATGCTCCTGACCTCGAAGGACAGTTCGCGTGGAACGAAGTCGTGCAGGTAGCGGTAGGCCAACGCGCTTTTCCCCTGACCCGATGCCCCATGGACGATCACGATGCGCGTCCCGCCAAATGCCTCTGCGAGGCGCTCAAGCTTCTCTGGGCGCCCCACGTCTGTTCCGGCAGCGATGTGGTGATACCGCGCGCCGATCCCCTGGTAGAACTCGCGCCGAAGCTCCGACACGTTCTGATCCACACTCTCGTCGCCGCCAATGGGAATAATCGAGGTGAACCACTCCCGGGTGTGCGCGACGCGGTCCGCAAGGTACTTGCCGACGCTAAGCAGCTTGTCTTGTACGAGCGCAGAGGAGATGCAGCTTCGATCTTCGGAGCATCGATGGAGCCAGTAGCTGAGTAGTTCGAAGGCGCTACGTGGATCACCGCCGAGCACTCCCTCCCGCAGCCAAGAGTGGACGGTGGCCTCGACATCCTCCTCGTTTGCCAAGTCCAGATGGACGTTCTCGAATAGCGCATCGATCTCGTCGCGCCCATACCTCAACGCGAGTTTGTCCGTGATCGCGTCGCGCTCTCGACTTACGCCGAACCACCCCACCGCCAGCTCTGGACCGAGAGGCCCGAAGCTCACCAGTCGCTGGATGGTCTCAGGATGGGCTTGGGCTCGATCGAGTGCTCGCCGCAAGAAGGAGCCTCTGCCATCCCCTTCCGAGCGGGGTGTTGCGTCGAGGTCGTAGAGGGTGAGCGGGCGCGAGTGTGCTTTAACTTGAACAAACTCAAACTCGACGCCTTCGCCAGTCTCAAAGACGAGGTCCTCGTCTCCCTCAAGACGAAGCTTGGTGCCTTCCATCGCTGGCTTGGCTACCACACGATAGAGCGCATAGAGCGTCTGGAGCCGGTACCCTCTGAGCGCTGAAGGTCCGCCCGGAGCGGCCATTGACACCTCCATGGGAACTCTACCATCCGCCAACGTGGTTGTCCGTCGCCAGCAGACGGAGGCCGATCTCTGCGCGATGCAACAAGCGAGCCCTGCCTCGCCATGAGGACTGTGGAGGGCTCCTGTGCTGCTACGTTCACTCCGCCGACGATGGGGGGCCAGCGCGCCATTGCCGTGCGGAGGGTCCCGGCCCCCGAATGAAGCGCACTGGCTAGACAGTCCGGCAATCGCATTGACCACCTCGACCATGCCCTCTCCCATTATCAAGCTCGCCAGCTGGACGTGCAGACACTCGACGAAAGCTGTCCAATCGATTGGACAGTGCTACCACCTCGACTTGACTTGACTTTTCATTGTCGGTTAAATGGCGGAATCATCAACCAGACTGGAGACCCTGGTATGACATCGAAGTCAGACACCGCTGCCGGCGAGGATCGCGCCCTTCAGAAGAAAGACGAACCCACGGTTGAGGTGGTCGACATGAAGCTGGTCGACAAAGCCTGCCGAGACATCACGGCCATCGTCCAGAAGACGTTCTTCAAGGGTATGACCGAGGTGGGCGACTACATTCTAGACAACTTCTACGGCGGCGACGTGGACGCCGCGCGGGCTCACAACCCCGCGAAGGAGACCTCGTACCGCGTGCTCACCGAGAAATGTGGTACCCAGGCGTTCCCGGTCAGCAAGAGCTGGCTCAACGGCGCGGTTGGCCTTGCCATAATGGACCGGATGCTGGCGAAGCAGAGCAAGGCCTACGATCAGCTCAGCCCGACCCACAAGCTGCGGCTGCTCCCACTCGGTGAGCCGAAGAAGGTGATTCAGTTCGCGGAGAAGGCGATCAAGAAGAACCTCTCGACCCGGGCGCTCCAACAGCTGGTGGCCGAGGAGCGGGCCAACCTCCCGAAGAGTGGCCTCGGTCGCAAGCCGAAGAACCCGATCATCAAGTCCCTGGACCGGGCCGCGAAGACGTTCACGTTGGACGGTGGGGCAAAGCGGTCCTTCCGCAAGTCCGACGTCAACGCTCTCAGCGACGAAGAGGTGAGTGACGCGCTGAAGTCGGCGACGAACCTGATGACGAAGCTGCAGGACCTGGTGAACAAGCTGGAGGAGAGGACGGCGTAGTGCCAGCGCCCGGTGAACAAGGAGGCGACAGCCTTTCAACGTGTTGACGTGGGGAACGATTGAGCTGGTGACCTGGCCGTGACTGTCGCGAGCGTCGCTGCCCCCTTCTGTCTGTTCCTCCCTCCTGCCGGTCCCCTTTTCGCTCCAGGGCGGGTCGCTAGAGAATGCTGTCAGCAGCTCTCCGAGCCCAAGATCGGATGCCGCTTGGCTCCGTCAGGGCACCACACCTTTCACACCTCTCCGCCTCTAGCTTTTCTGCCACCACGTGACGCATCAGGTTCCTGATTTCCCCCTTCACCGGTTTGATACCGCGACGGTGCAGTTCCTGGAGCAACCCGGACATCAGCTTGCGCCCTTGTGGCGACTTGCTGGCCTCAATCTCTTTTTTCGTTAGCGCCATGCATTGTCTCCTTTCGAACACAGAGCACTCCGCCACACGCCTAAATACAGACCTGCCCAGACCGGCATCCATGGATGGTACCCCCACGAGAGAACCCAAGACTACCACCAGCACCCATGGTCGACCAGCCCCACGCTCAGCGCGGACCCAGTGCACCACCACTACCACCGCCACCACGAACAGCGCCCCTCAGCTCCGCGGCCGCTGAGGGGGGGCACAGACGGACGGAGCCAAGGGGCGCCACTTCTATTGGAGCACGATCCCGGCCGGGATGGAACAAGGAGAAGAAGGTCGCCGCTGCGGTGATCGGCGGAGGTTCGATGCGCATCATATGTAGAAGACAAGCTCGGCAGGTCGGTCTGGCCCAGAACGCGCTCGAGGCCCCGGCCTGATTCCCGGTTTTTCTGAGAAGAAGAAGAGGGTAGGTGATGGGTGGTCCCTATCTCCTGGGCTCCCTCCGACAATTTCTGCATCGCGCTGATCTCCAGCACCCCACCGACCCCAGCACCCGGTAGCACCTCCGCAGTCTCCGCTCGCGGCGATCACCATCGCTTCGAGCACCACCACCACAACGGCGCGGTGAACCGATCGATGTGCTCCCCATTCGCATCGTGAACGTCATCGTTGCTTGCGCTGCACCGCTGTTTGTCGTCGGGAAATTGAATTTTTCAATCTTCGAAATCTTCGCACGCATGAAAACATTTTGAACTAAGAACAAAACAAAAACCTCAATCTGCGCGATGGCGAAAAAAACCTACATTGCAAGAAATCGCTTTGCGCTTCACACAAAACAAAAACATGGCGATTTTGAAAAACCATACTCGTATTCAGGGCTTGCGCCCCGCAGTGGTGGCCATCACCTGCTTCTCCGACGAGGCACAGCGTCGGGTTACAGACGAAGCGCTACTGCCACTCGGCGCTACGCAGAATTTCACAATAGGGACCGGTTATCAAAAACTCTATGCACGGTACGGAGGATCGATGAAGCGCAATAGGCAACAAGCAGTGAGCACCAGCAAGGTGGTGGGCTACACCCGCGTCTCCACTGCCGAGCAGGCGCTCGAGGGCGTATCTCTCGACGGACAGGCAGCTGCAATCCGCGCCTACTGCATGATGCGCGGGCTGGAGCTGGTGGACCTGGTCCAGGACCCGGGGGCCAGCGCGGGCAAGCCCCTGGAGAAGAGGGACGGCGGCAAGCGAGTGCTCTCGCTCGTCGAGCAGGGCGAGGCCGGGGGAGTCGTGGCGTGGAAGCTGGATCGATTGTTCCGCGACTGTGCCGAGTGCCTGACGGTCACGGGCGACTGGGATCGATCGACGGTGTCCCTGCACCTCGTCGATCTCGGAGGCCAGGCGATCGATACCAGCACGGCGATGGGCCGGTTCTTCCTGACCGTGATGGCGGGCGCGGCCGAGATGGAGCGCAATCTGATCAGGGAGCGCACCTCCGCCGGTATGGCCTACAAGAAGGCGCAGGGTGAGCGGGTAGGTCGGATACCGTTCGGCTACCGGCTCGCCGACGACGGCGTGCACTTGGAGCCCGACGCCGAGGAGCAGGCGACGTTGGCCACCATGGTCCAGCTCCGCCGGGCCGGCAAGACGCTGCAGCAGATTACGGACCAGCTCAACGAGACGGGCAGGCCGTCGCGCAACAGGCGTGGTGAGCCTGGCCGGTGGTCGGTGAGTGGGGTCTGGGGCTTGTTGAAGCGCGACCTGCAGGATGCCGACGGAAAGGAGGTGACTGACACCAACACCGACGAGAGCTAGGAGAAAAGAGTGCCGGCGCAGGAGTTAGGGCTCCTGCGCCGGCCGCCCGACCACAACCGTTGACGATAGGAGTCGAGCAATGAAAGCGTACCAGGCGGCAAACGTCGCATCAACGAGCAGCTGGACCGTTCTTGGTCTGACCCTCACCAAGCACGTCGACCGGTATGGGACTCGGGAAACCCGCTGGGAGGTCTCCGATCCCGGCCAGTGGGTCATCAGCTTGGCCACGATCTCGGAGGCGCTGGCCCTGATCTGGGCCCGAACCGAGGGAGGTGCAGCATGACCATGCACCTCGGCTTCTACGCCATCGGTGACGCCGTGGTCTCCTTGTCCGAGGAGCGGGATGGCTCCTACTCCGGCATCATCTACGCAGACCCAACCGTCGATCCGGACGACCGGGCCATCTGGCACTTCGATAGCCTCCGGGGTCCCGCGTGTGGCTCTCACGACGAGCGCGATCTCGTGCTCGCGGCGACTGGATTCGGCTCGTACTACGGCAGCCTGAATCGAGGCCTCGACGTCCCCGACTGGGCTCCTCCCCCGGCGGTGGCCGACGCGATCTGCCAGGCGGCCATCTGGGCGGACGAGTCCGACCAGGTGGTGGAACTCGACGAGTTGCCCACGTGGTGCCTGGAGCTGGAGGAGGTGGCGTCGTGAGGATCGAGATCACCTGCTCCGAGACAGCGGCAAGGGCCATTCGCCCAAGCATCCCCAGGCGGTTGCGACGGCGGCAGGAGTGCTTCGTTGTGATGTGCCTGGACACCGCCCACGTCCCGATCGGCAGGCCGAAGGTGGTGGCGGTCGGCACCGTCAACAGCGTGGACGTGCACCCTCGCGATGTTTTCAGGGACGCGGTGAAGCGCAATGCGGCGGCCATCATCGTTGCCCACAACCACCCCAGTGGGAGGACCGATCCCATCGTGGAAGATCACACGCTGACCGCACAACTGGTGCGAGCGGGCGAGCTGCTGGGCATCCCGGTGCTGGATCACCTGGTGCTGGCACCCAGCGGCGAATACGCCTCCCTCGCTGACCGAGGATGTCTCAGGGAGGTGCTGTGATGGCACGCGGCCAGCGAATCTCCATCAGGCTGGGGGAGACCGCCTACCTGGCCCTGATCGTCGCGGCGACCGGCTGCATCGTAAGCGCCCAGGCCGGGCTCCTGCACTTCACCTCGATGGACTCTGGCGTCACCTGGCGCCTGGTCCGCGTCGAGATGGGAGGTGCCGCATGAGCGTCCCATCGGTCAAGCGCATCGGGGACACCCTGATGGTCTGCACCAACACGGCCCGGAGAATCCGAGGCCTCATGGCCGGCTCGGTGGACCCGGAAACCAGTCTTCTGGTTCGAGCATGGCTCCGCCAGTGCTGGCACCGGCCGAGCAGGCTCGAGCTTGCGATGGTGGCCGTCGACGAAGCGCTGGGCACGTTTGGAGTCGAGGCAATCACGGGCCCGGAGTGGCTGGACTCGTTCCACGGCAACGTCGTGGCCACTTACTGCAACACGCGGGACAGCTACTGCCCGACGGTCTTGCTTTGCCACAAGCGCGGCCGGTTCTTGCTCACCTCGTGGGGCGACTACGTCGAGAGGGAGGGACTGTAGCCATGAAGACGGCAACAACGTCCGACGGATTGCGGATTTTCGTGAGCTGCTTGGCCTCGTACAACAACGGCAAGCTCCACGGCACCTGGGTCAATTGCGAAGGGTTGGACGCCGAGGACCTGACCGCCGAAGTCGAAGCGATGTTGGCTGCGTCCTCGGTGCCGCTGGCCGAAGAGTTCGCGATTCATGATCACGAGGGGTTCGCCGCGTTCGACATCGGCGAGTTCACCTCGCTGGCCGAGATCGCGGACATCGTCGCGCTGCTGGACGAGTACGGCGACGTCGCCCGTGCCGCAGCCACGTTGGTGGTGAACGACCTGGAGCAGGTCCGCCAGCTCTGCACCGACAAGTATCTCGGGTCGTGGCGCGACCTGGAGGAGTACGCCGAGAACCTGCTCGACGGTCAGGTCAACCTGCCCCCGGGCCTGGCCTGCTACTTCGATTACGCCGCCTTCGGCAGGGACCTGGAGCTGTCCGGCGACATCAGCACCGTCGAGGGCAAGGGGGGAGTGCTGCGCGTGTTCGACAACCACTAGAGGCCGACGGGTGACGCAACACCCGCTGGCGAGACGGGAGGAACAAACGATGGGAGCAGATCTGGTTGGTTACCTGGTGATTGTCCCGAATCAGATCTCGGGCGACATGGTTGCAGCGGCCGTCGCCAAGGCCGTCGAGACCTGCGACCTGGCCCGGACCTGGCTGCGCCTCGAGCAGAGCGAGGACACCAAGGCGCTGGATGCGCTCAAGCTCCCCGCGCTGTGGGAGCACGAGAACCTCACGCCCGACGACGTCGAGGACCTCGCCACGATGGGCGAGGCCGAGTGCTGCAAGGCGGTGGAGGAGACCATCGACTTCCTGCACTCCCCCGACAGCAGGGACTGCGCATTGCGCAGCATCGACGAGGACCGGTTCGCCCTGTTCTGCGGCGAGATGTCGTGGGGCGAGGAACCGGAGGGCGACGGCTACCAGCTCCTCAAGCGGCTGTTCCTCCTGGGCGTCGATGAGGCGCTGGGGATCGAGTGATGGAGAGCTGCGCGTTCAACCAGGCCAGCAAGACGACAGCACAAGCAAGGAGCAAACCCGTGAACGTCAAGCAACAGCACATAGACCGATTCGAGGCCCTGATGGCGACCCTCGCGTCCGAGGTCGAGGCCCACAACGACCTGGTCCGGCAGTTCAACGACCAGGTTTTCGAGCTGCACCAGGAGGTGGAGCGAACCCTGGAGTCCGCCAACGAGGTCATCTGCCAGCTGCAGGACGTTGGCGAGCAGGTCTGCACCGACCTGCGGACCCAGGCCGAGGCCGAAGGCCTCGATCCAGACCACGGCCAGGCCGAGGAGATGCTCGAGTCGTGGGCCGTGGTCGCCAGCCTGCCCGAGCTTGAGCCACCCGAGTGCGTCGAGTTGGACGAGATCGTGCTCGGCAGCAGGCGGTACCCCATGCCGGCACCTTTGACCGGGCCGGTGTCGGAGGCCGAGACCCTTCTCCGTGAGCGAATCGAGGCTCTGCAGCTGGAGCTCACCGAGCTCAAGAGGCGTCGTCAGGTCCAGGCGCAGAAGCGGAGGCAGACCGCCGGATAGCCCAGAGACAGAAGCGGCCGACGGCGTGCGCGAACACACCGCCGGCCAGTGCCCAAAAACCCCGCAGCGAAACGGAGTGTGAGCGATGGAACTCTATCACATCACCCAGAGGTCCGAGAACGCGAAGACCGGCCCGATCCCGGTCAGTACTAGCGACCGCAGCACATGCCCACCCAGCTGCCCGTATCGAGGCCGCGGCTGTTATGCCGAGGTGGGACCTCTGGCCTTCTTCTGGCGGCGACTCAGCAAGGGCAAGGTCAAGCGCGCCCTCAACTTCGAGGGCTTCGTCGAGGCGATCCGCAATCTGCCGGAGGGCCAGCTCTGGCGGTACGCGCAGGCCGGCGACCTGCCCGGCGAGGGTGATCACGTCGACGCGGACAAGCTCGAGCAGCTGGCGCAGGCCTCGGCCCACACCAAGGGCTGGTCGTACTCGCACAAGCCCCTGTCGCCATCCAACCTCGCGGCCATCAAGCGGGCCATCGAGCTCGGCTTCACGGTCAACGCCAGCGCGAACCGGCCCGAGGAGGTCGACGGGCTAATGGGCCTGGGCTTGCCGACGGTGACGGTCTTGCCCTCGGACTTCACCGGCAAGGTCCTGCGGACCGAGAAGGGCCGGCGGATCGTGGTCTGCCCGGCGACCTACAGGGACGACGTCACCTGCGCGACGTGCGGCAACGGCCGGCCGCGGTGCCAGCGAGCGGATCGCGACTACTGCATCGGCTTTCCGGCGCATGGCAGCGGCCGAAAGAAAGCGGACAAGGTGGTCAATGGCGAAGAACCGGGAGAATGAAACACACCCAAGCACCGGGAGGCGCGACATGATCAGTCCAACGAAGGCAAACGCATGGGAGCCACCGGCACCTTTCGAGGTCCGGGATCTACCGCCCTTTCCGGTTGACGTGCTTCCAGCGTGGTTGAGTCAATTCGTCGAGGCCTCGGCCACAGCATTGCAGGTCCCGGCCGACATGACGGCGATGCTATCGCTGGCGTCGGTGGCCGCCTGCTGCGCCGGCCGGTTCAAGGTGCAGGTGAAACCGGGGTACATCGAGCCCACCAACATCTACACGCTGGTGGTCCTTGACCCCGGCAATCGTAAGTCCGCTGCCTTCTCCCTCGCCACGGCACCACTCGAGGAGTTCGAGCGGCAGCAGGTCCAACGGATGCACTCGACCCTGCTCGAGCGAGTCACAGAGCAGGCTGTACTCAAGAAGTCCATGCAGCACGCCCAGGGCAAGGCGGCGCGCACCATGGACCCAGAAGAGCGAGCATCCTGGCTGGAGCGAAGCAAGGACCTTGCCGCACAGCTTGGGCTCTGCATGTCTGCCGGCGATCCGCGGCTGCTCGCCGACGATGTGACGCCCCAGCGGCTCGCGAGCTTGCTCGCCGAGAACGGGGGCAGGATCGCCGTCATGAGCTCCGAGGGAGGGCTGTTCAACCGGCTCGCGAGCCAGGCAGCGCTGGACATCGTGCTCAAGGGCCACGCTGGAGATCAGATCCGCATCGACCGAATCACCCGTGGACCGGAGTTCATCGAATCTCCAGCGGTGACAGTCGCCCTCACGGTGCAGCAGGAAGTCCTCCGAGGTCTGACGGACCGGCCAGGCTTTCGAGGCCGGGGGCTGTTGGCCAGGTTCCTCTACGCCATGCCCCGGTCACCCGTGGGGCAGCGGGACGTCGACCCACCTCCCGTGCCCACCGAGGTCAAGGAGACCTACCGGGCCAAGCTCCACCGGCTACTCGCGCTCGACGGAGGACAGAAGATTCTCCAGCTGTCTCCCGAAGGACTTGAGGCCTGGCTTGATTTCGCCCGCACCCTCGAGCCCAGGCTGGCCGAGCACGGAGATCTGGCGCCGATCACCGACTGGGGCAGCAAGCTGGCAGGCGCTTGCGCGAGGCTCGCTGGGCTCCTGCACATCGCCGAGCACATGGAGCAGGCTGCGGGCGAGCCCGTGTTCGGCGCCACGGTGCAGGCCGCGACCCAGATAGCGGACTACCTCACCGCGCACGCCAAGGCCGCGTTCGGGGAGATGGGGGCCGATCGTGCTCTCGAGGACGCGAGGCGTGTCGTGGGCTGGCTGGAGCGGATCGGAGCTCCGACAGTCACGGCTCGCGAGGTCTTCCAGGCCACGAAAGGCCGGCTGGGGTCGATGGCGAGGCTTCGACCTGTGCTGGCCCTCCTCGAGGAGCACGGCTACATCCGGCGCATCGAAGTACCGCGGCCCCGAGGACCAGGCCGACCTTCGCAGCACTTCGCCGTGAACCCGGTGCTGGTCGGAGTGCAAGAAACGGTTTTTGAGGATTCTGGGGATTTCGTCGGGGAGGTTGCTTCCGACGATCACGGCTCGAACGGTTCCGGCCGAAGGAGGGCCACCTACACCAGCGTGCGTGTGCCGGAGAGCACGAGCACGGCTGCTTGATTCGAGTATCCGAGGCTTCGCCCAGCAGGTGCTGGAACTCGAGCACAAGCGGCTTCTCGGTCGCCGGGCTGCGTGATTCGCGGAGGAGCTCGGGAGCCAGGCCGGCACGGCGACGGCAGCGGCATCCGTAGTCAACGGGAGTGGCACCGCGTCAACCGTGTTGACGTTGCTCCAACGAACCGCCAACGATTCCCACGCTCCACGTTGGCAGACTGCTTGCACTTCACCAACGGATGCGACCAGCGCTGCTCGTGCTCGCCCTGACGGTCCTGCTGGCTTGCCGGTCCGAGGACCCCGTTGTCACCCTGCCCGACAGCCGGCGCGTCGTGTTTCAGGCCCCTGTGGACCGGGACCCCGACGTGGATGTCCTTTTTGTCGTAGGCACGCCGAACTGCATGCTGGAGGAGCAGGAGCAGCTTAGATGGGCGTTCCCCGCGCTGCTCGGTTCGCTGGGCAGCCCGCGGTTCCCGTCCAAGATGCCGAACCTGCACGTGGGTATCGTCAGCACGGACCTGGGCGCGGGCGAACAGAGCTGGCCTGGCTGCCAACCGGGCGGGGACGCCGCCAGGCTGCAATACCAGCCCCGGCGAGCGGGCTGCACGCCGCCGGCCGATCCCTTCATCGCCCTGCAGGACGGGGTGGCCAACGTCCCAGGATCCAGTGACGCGGTCACCGGCGTGAAGGAGGCATTCGAGTGCATCGTCGAGCTTGGCAACCGCGGGTGCGGCTTCATCCAGGCCCTGGAGTCGGCCCGGCGCGCGCTGGACGCCCAGCTCGCCGTGAACCCGGGCTTCCTGCGGCCCGATGCCCTGCTCGCGGTGGTCTTCGTTACCAACATGGACGACTGCTCGGTGCAAGACCCTGCGCTTTTCGACCCGAGCCCTGCAGCGCCGGATAGTCTCCTGGGGCCGCCCTGCCGCTTCCGCTGCTTTGATCTTGGCTTCACCTGCGAGTGCGACGGTCAGCCCTGCGCGCGGTACAGTGAGGTGGACGGCTACGTCTCGTTCTTCAACAACCTCAAGCCGCCCGGCCGTGTGCACCTCTATGCGATCGCGAGCCCGGATTCCGGCGTGGTGGAGACCACGAGCAGCGGTGGCTGCATGCACGTGCAGCGCGCCTGCACTACGGCCATTGGCGCCGCCAATCCAACCCTGCGGGTCAAGGCCCTGATCGACCGATTCGGCGACCGCGGCTTCTACAACACCGGACTGGACCTGGACAACACACGGACCGAGGTGAAGATCTGCAGTGCGAGCTACGAAGACGGGCTGCGATTCGCCGGCCGCTCTATCCTCACAGCCCTGACAGCCCGCTGCATACCAGGCCCGCTCCTGTTCGCCGGGCCGGGCGCGTCAGTGGCCTGCCGCGCCGGAGACCGACCCGGCTCGTCGGCAAGCTGCCCGCGCAGCTGCCTGGACCGGGCGAGCTGCACGGTGGAGCTGGCGCCAGGCGTTCCAGTGCAGCGTTGCCCGGCGCGCCTGTTCGACGAGCCACAGCTCCGAGACTGCGGCGCTACCTGCCCCTGCTGGCGCATAGTGGCCACGCCCGACTGCGACCCGGCTGTCGCGGGCTCCCCCTACGGCGTGGAGATCCTGGACCGCCAGCCGACTCCGCCGGGCTCACGGGTGCGAATCGAGTGCCTGGTCTCGACGTACGGCTGGGGAAGCCCGGCGATCGATTCCCTGCCCATGTGCCCCTGAGCCCGTCACCGGTGGTAGGTAGTACGGCGTTTCCGAAATCCTCAGCCGGAGCCGGGTGTCGGGTATCTGCCCTGGCCCTGCTCGACCTGATTCTCACCGTTTACACTGAGGTCGCCCTCACGACGGGCGCGAGCGGAGACCGCCGACAGGGTGCCACGAAGCATTATGTAATACTTAATGCCTCGTGACACCTTGCAGGCCTGGCCAGAGGGCCATCCTTGTCCTTGATTGGGGCCTATCCCGTGACCCACTCTTGGGCAAGAACATGACCCACTTCGAAGTGTGGACTGACGGCGGGCTTGCGATTCGACCGCAGATGCTACAGCTGCAGGCTCGGTTTCCAGACGATCTCGTTTTGCTTCAGATAGCTCGCGGGGACCAACTCAACTACCAGCGGGCCAGAGCCCGCCTGTCCGGTGTACTTGCCGTCGAGTTGTTTGCCGCTCACGGCGCTGATGTTCACCGGCACTGTGATCCGGAGCGTTTCGGTCAGCGCGATGGCCGAGGAAAGCTCAAGCACGATCGTTGATGCAACTGGGGCTGACTTGAGCTGCGTCGGCACTGGGGCCCAACCCGCCTGGGTCTTGACTTCAACCACGACTGGGACCTGGCCGGTGTTGACCTGCTCCGACATTTCCGCCCCGACCTTGGTCACCGTGACCTTGGTCGCATCGGTCTGCAGTCTCAGTGCCCGCACTCTCGGCATCGAGCCCACGTGGAACAGCACCTTGCTATCCCATGCCCTCACGTCGGCCGGCGCGGCGACCGCGACCACGTAGTCTCCGTCTGGAAGGGAGCTGGACGGCTGATAGGTGAACTCGAAGGTCGGACCGGTGGTGCCGGTCCAGCTCCAGCTGCCGGGGATCTGTGCCTTTGTACTCCGGGCATACAGCGTCACTACGTTCTGCACCACGGTGAAGGCATCACCAGGACGCGAGGTGCCATTCACGGCGATCTCCACACGCCCCCCGGCCGGGTACTGGCTCTGCAGCTGGCTCGGCGTGGCTACCCACATGGAGAACTCGGGACGCGGCCCGGAGTCGGGCTTAGGGTTTGTGTCCTTTGTCGAGCACGCCGCCATCGCGAGTGCAGCCACGGCGATCGGGAACAGTCTGTGTCTCATGGCAGTTCCTCCCCTACTCGTAGATTGTGACAATCGGGGCGACAAACGGCGCGTCGGCCCAAAGTTGTGGGGCTGTCTGGTAGAACGCGTCGGGCGTCCACTGCGATGGAAAGCCAACGTAGTTCTCCAGCCGACTCTTGATGCAGTCCCAGTTGTTGTCCCCCACCGGGTGCCCGCTTGTGCAGCCGCCCCACGGGTCCTTGCCACCGTTGCTGCTGTCACAGAAGTCGTTGTTCTGGGCCTCGTAGCTGAAGTTCGATTCCCCCATGATCGAGTGCCCACAGTGGTCTCCGCTGCCAGAGCAGCCAAGATACTCATCGTCGACGCCGTAGATGCAGTGCCCCATCTCGTGGACGGCGAACTCGGCCGCCCACTCCTCGTTTCTCCACTGCAGGTAGTTGGGGCAAGCCTGGCAGGTCACGAGCCTCGGGTCACATCCGCACCACCCCGAATCTGCGAGGGTCCCGGCGCTGAATCGGATCCAGCCGTCGGGATCGCAGCAGGGTGTCGAGCAGCCACACTCCACACACTCATCTGGGAGGTTGTCCGGGCTCCAGAAGAACTGCGGACCGAGCCAGATCCCGGGCCCACCAGGAATCGCGTAGTCCCAGTTGACGAACCACTCGCGGATCAGGTGCCTACCGTCGGTCGCGAAGTACGCGGCTTGAGAGATCTTGCGCATCTGGGTCCGGATCTGCTCCTTGTGAGCCTCGGTTGGCGGAAAGGGCACAAAGGCCGCAGCTGGCATGCTCGGGTACAGTTCGTTGGTGTGGACGTTTGCGTAGAAGCGGAACTGGCCGCTGCCCTCCTGCGAGCCGATGGCAATGTAGACGTTGCGCTCTCCCTGGCCGGGCTGTCCCCACGCTGGCAGGACCACCATGTCTGGTCGGAATGCCGGCAGGAGGCTGCACTCGCCGGTGGAGGGGCTGGGCAGCTGGTGGTTGGTGCTCACGCACAGATCGAAGTTCTGGACTCCCTGGTCCAGGTACGGCCAGAGCAGAAACCCCATCTCGTACCCGGCCGGTTGTTTGGTCCACAGGTAGATGACGTCGTTGGTGTCCAGCAGGTAGCCGTCATAGGGGTGGTTCCGCATGACCCATGTGTTGTTCTGCGCGGGCGGGTTTTGCCCGGTGCACATGATCATGATTCGATTGATGTCATAGCCCTCCTGGGTGTGATCGGACCCGGTGGTCCACTTCCACTCGAGATACTTGGTGGTGGCATAGTCAGGTCCAGGCTTCACCTGGAACGGCCCAACCGGTGTGCCCTGGGGCGGTTCCGTGCCCCAAGAGTAGGTCGTGGTGCCACCGGTGTGAGTGATCTGGAGTCGGTCCAGCTCATCAGCCACCAAGAACTTCTCGAACACCGGTCCAACGTACCGTACGTTCTGGCTGAACACCATCACCCAGGGTCTGATCGTGTTGTCCGCGTAGCGACCGCGGGTATCGTACTCTTTGGCCTGCCACTTGTTGATACTGATCTGTGCGACACGTGGTTTGTTGGGTTCTGTCGGGCAGCTCTGCGGAGCCCACGATGTCGAGGCAAACGACCGCTTTGCCGGGTCCGGCGAGAGTTGACCCGGATCGCCGGAGCAGCCGAGCATTGACAACGTGGCGAGCAACAACAGGACGGCAACACCTTTGTTTGACATACGATTCTCCCCTCACGAAGCCTCTGTGTTTCGTGCCATGGCGTATCCGAGGGCAGTGCTGTCGCGTGGCCTGGGACCAGGAACGAACCCCTGAATGGATGGCTGGATACCTGACCTTCGACCCAGAGCCACCAGCATCAGTCCCTCCTTTGAACTTTGTGATCATTTCACAAGTTGAGGGAGACCGTCAACAGCCCCAAAGCCGTGCCGCGTGATCGAGTGATCGGGTTTTGAAGGGTTACGCCCCATCCATGTGGTCAGAGGTGGGATCGGAGACCGGGGCCGGTACCGGAGGCCGTGGCCGATACCGCAGACCGGGGCCGGTACCGCAGGCCGGTATGCGTTTGCCGTAGTCCGTTTGCCGGCCGGTGGCCCGATGCCGTGTCCGGCTCCGGTGTCCGAGGGGAGCCGCAGCACCGGGCCGCTTGCCCAAAGCGGCGCACGAAGCGCGCCAGCGTCTCCGATGTCTCCAGTGCGGTTGGTCTGGAATGCCAGGGCGCTGTCACGCTTCGTGCGCCTGGGAGACGGCAAACGGCCTGGCGCTGCGGCTGCCGGCCCCTTTCGACAAGGAGCGTGTACCATGGCATCACCGATCCCCAACCCGACCTCGGCACGACAAATGGACACCTACAAGGTGGCCCTCGAGCTCGTCGCGGCGGCTGGCGAGCTGCTAGCCAGCTTCGCTCGCTTCGACGCCGCTCTGGCCTCGCAGCTCAAGCGCGCGGTGCCCTCGGTGCCGCTCAACATCTGCGAGGCGATGCGGCGCACGGGCCGCGACCGAACTCATCTTCTGACCGTGGCCATGGGCAGCGCGGCCGAGGTGCAGGCCATCCTCGACGTGGGCCTTGATCAATTCCCGCGGGAGAACCTGCGCCCAAAGCCGTGCTCCGACGCTCGATTTTGTCGGCAGCATGTGCGTTGAGCCTAGAACCACGAAAGCTGGCGATCATCGTGGTGACCGACAAGGTTCCACAGAGCCTGTCCGGCACGCTCGGCAACAGCGCCCAGACCTGCACGCTCGACGCCTCGACCCAGACCGGCCTCGACCAGCAGATCCAGCCCTACCTGAGCCTGTTCCAGGGCGTCACTGACCCCCAGGCCACCGCGATGCTGCACGTGATCGGAGGGGTCTGCAACGGCTCCTGCGAGGCCGAGGTGGCCCACGGATACCGGGACCTCGCCCAGCAGCTCGGCGGCCAGGTCGGCGACATCTGCCAGGAGAGCCTCGGCGACACCCTGCAGCAGATCATCGACGACATCGTGGCTGCTTCCTCTCCGATCAAGCTGGACTACGTGCCGATCAGCGCCTCGCTGGGGGTGGTGCTGGACGGCGCCGAGATCCAGCGCAGCCGGACCAACGGCTTCGACTATCGCGCCTCGGCGAGCTCGCTGGTCCTGATCAACGTGAAGTACAAGAAGGGCAGCGAGGTGGTGGCCGCCTACAAGCGGTGGAGCAGATGAGCGCCCGCGCATGCTGGCGAGCTGCTCCAGGCCCGCGATCGCCCAGACACTCACTGGAACCGAGGGCTGCGTCGAGTCGAGCTGAGATCGACGCTGCCGATGCACGCAGGCGATGGCCATGACAGGGGTGTCGCACTCTGCCGGGTAGGCCTCCCATGATCTCGCCTACCTACGCGCCTGGACTGCACCTTGCAGCGGGCAAAGCTCGGACACCACGAGAGGTGCGAGTTGCGTCAGCTTCCCGTCGCCGTTGCAGCGGCGATCTTTGTGTCTGCCACGTCACTCCCCATCCACGCTGGCATCCTCGACGAGAAGATCGCCGCCGCGCCCGCCGCGCGTTGGACACCGCGCTTCCTGTTGCCTTCGGCGTTGCCCGAGCGACTTCCGGAAACACCCAGATCCCCGGTTGCTGCAATGCTTGCACCCCTGCTGTCCACGGTGGTCCCGGTCACCATCGGCATCGGAATGACAGCCGGATGTTCCACTCACGACCGCGTGTGGCAGACAGGGGGTGCAAGCTACCGGTGTTTTTGTGTCGGCCTCGCGTTGACCGCCACCGGCGGGATCTTCGGTCCAAGCGTCGGACACTTCTACTCCGGGGAGGTGAATCGCGGCATCTCCATGACGCTTCTGCGTCTAGCGAGCATCGGCGGCGGGGGTGTTGTGGGCGGCATCGGCCTCGGCATGTGGAAAGCCTCGGTCTACGAACACATGTTCGGGGATGATGACGATGCGAAAAGCCTGCTCGGTCAAGGGATCGGGCTCTTTGCGCTGGGGATCGCGATGCTGGTTCCCGGGGTCATCCTGATGGCCTGGGATCTTGTCGACGCCCCTCGCGCGGCCCGACGAACCAACGACCGGCAAGACCGATCGCTGCTGCCAGTGCCGGTGCTTGTCGCCGGGAAGGAGACCGGGCAGCCCTTGAGCGGATTTGCCCTGGCAGGGAGATTCTGACCACCTCCGCATCGCCCTGGCCATGACCCGGGCCTGCAGGGCAAGCTCTGCTCGGTACCGAGCCAGGACCCGGCGCACGCGCATGCGCACGCGGGCGGTGCCGACCGCTTTCTCGATCCCGCCGAGCGCTCGCAGTTCCTGGGCTGCGTCCGCAACCCGCCCGGCATGGTCAAGGGCCCGAGCGACGGGCTGGTCGCCGCCTCTGAGGTGGTGCTGCGCCACCTGCCCCGGGCGGAACATAACCCGACCCGGGTCCGGTCAGGCGCCCATCTGGTGCTGATCCTGGCCAGCGACGCGACGCCCGCCAGCGTGCTCGGGCTGATCGGCCCCCAGGCCCCGGGCCAGTGCCAGCTGGAGCCCGCAGCCGGCCAGGCCGTGGCCGGCGCGATCCAGCCCCACGTCGACCTGCTGACCGGCGCCACGAACCCCGAGGCCGCAGCCATCGTCCACCTGATCGGCGGCACCTGCACCAACGCCTGTGGGATCCCAGTGGGCCACGGGTACGTGCAGCTGGTGCAGGAGTTCGGTGGCCAGGTGGCGGACCTGTGCCAGCAGGATCTATCGCAGGCGCTGCAGGTGATGATCGACAGCCTGGTCGGCTGGGGCTCACCCGGCGGGCTGGAGCACATTCCGATCAGCGCCTCGCTGGCGGTGGCGCTGAACAACGTGCAGCTCGCCCGCAGCCGGACGAGCGGTTTCGACTACCGCTCAAGCTCCAACACCCTGGTCTTCATCGGCGTTCACCCCCTGCCCCAGTGGGTCTGGCGGGCCGCGTCCTACCAGAGCTGGGTTCTTCCGTGAGGGCCCTGCGCAAGCCGCGCGGCCGTTGGAGCCAGCTGGAGATCGAGTGTTATGATGACACTATGAAGCCCTTGATCGTGGTGTTCATGGTCACCAGTGCTCTTGGGGGCTACGGGTGTCTGGGCAACCGGCCGGCGGGGAACGAGGACTCGGCCGGGGCGTTCGACGGCATGATTGAAGTCGGAGATCTGTTCATGCCGGTTGTCGATCTGGGGAAGCCTCGGGATGCTGCGCAGGACCAACCGACACCCGACGCCAGCAAGTCGTGGGACATGGCACCCGACGCGGGCAGCCCTGGCACCTGGGCGATCGCTGGCGGGGCGGCGGTGGGAGAGGGAAAGAGCATCAAAGTGGACAGCCAAGGGAACAGCTACGTGACGGGGACCTTC
>Ga0180009_10002985_pt1 | contig 19572 bp, 10 predicted proteins | sample OS_PC_MetaG_FD_123537 | JGI IMG/M metagenome (GOLD analysis project Ga0180009, IMG submission 123537) | Groundwater microbial communities from the Aspo Hard Rock Laboratory (HRL) deep subsurface site, Sweden - OS_PC_MetaG | ecosystem: Environmental > Aquatic > Deep subsurface > Groundwater...
GGTGTTGCCGGGATCGATCACCCCATCGCCGCAGTAGGCGATGCGGCAGTCGGTGCGGCAGGCGTCGGGCAGAGCATCGGAGTTGGCCGACCCGTCGTCACAGGCCTCCCCGGGATCCAGGTGGCCGTCACCGCATGCGCCGTTCTGGACGTTGTTGTTGTTGTTGTTGTTGTCGGCGCCGTTGTCGTCGCCGCACCCGAACAGCAGCAACGCGGCCACGCAGATGTACCAGAAACGCATTTTTGAATCCTCCCGTCTCTTCGATGTGTCAGGCCACAGCCAGAGTATCAGGCTCTGGCGTCTGGATCCACTCTTGGGCGCGGGCGCAGATGCGCTTGATGGTGCCGGGCGCATGATGATGCCCTGGTGGCCCTGCCGTAGGTGGTAGTCTGGATGGGGGCGCGGCCGGAGTTTGGACAAGCGAGCGGATTCCGGTTCGCATGGACGAAATCCGGTTGGTTAACGTGTTAAAATCGTGACTGATTCCCTAAACACACTGCCCGCGCATACCCCGCTGGAAGGGTCGCATTCATGGATGGGATTTTCCTGATCAGTATCGCATCGGGCCTGAGCTGGGTTGAGGGCATCCTGTCGGGTCTGCTGATGCTCGTCTATTTCGCGGGCATGCTGTTTTGGGTCCCCCCGCTGTTTCGGCTGGTGGTCTCCCGCCCGGTGGAGAGCGTCTCCCAGATGATCGGCGCCCCCTGCACCCTGGAGTGGCTCGCTGTTGTCTTCGAGCCTGGATTCAAGCCCTCGGCGGCCGCCCAGCTCCAGCTCCGTTTCCTGGTCATGGTCCTCTCCCTTGTGGCCATCTCCATTGTTGTGGGGTGCCTGGGGCTCCTGGTGGTGGTGTACTGGTGGCTTGGCTGGACGCGAGGCCTGTAGAGGACGTTTTGGGGAACGCCTAGGTGACGGGTGCGACTTCTGCCGGAGCCTCGGCCCCAGCTTCGCCAGCGGCCCTGAGCGAGGGTGGGAGGTCCTTCTTGAACACCAGGGTCCGGTAGGCGAAGGGGATCTCGATGCCGCGCTTGTCGAACCGCTTCTTGATCTCCTCGAAGAGCCAGAACCGCGCGAGCCAGAGATCGTTAACGTTGGGGACCCAGAGGTACACCCGCATCACGATGGCCGAGGCCCCGTGCTCGATCACCCGGACCGAGGGCGGCTCGGCCTTGGGGTCCCGGTGGGGGCACGCCTCGGCCACTTCCTGCAGCACACTCCGCGCCATGTCGAGGTCCGTGTCGTAGCTCACCCCCACCTCCACCCGGGCGAGCATGGTGGGATCGATGATGGTGTGGTTGACGATGGACATGTTGTTGAGCTTCTCGTTTGGAATGATGAGGCGCTTGTGCTCCCAGGTCCTCACGATGGTGTGCCGCAGCGTGAGGTCCTCCACCTCGCCGAACTCACCTTCGATGGTCACCTGGTCGCCGATCCTCACGGGGCGGTAGAAGGCGATGGCGATCCCGGCCACGATGTTCGAGAGCGTGGACTTGGCCGCGAAGCCGACAAAAAGCGCCGTGATGCCGGCGCCCGCGGCCATGGTGCCCACCAAGGCCCGCAGGGCGGGCACGTAGCTGGCGAACACCACGAAGGCGATCAGGTACAGGATCAAGGTCTTGAAGTGCACAATGTTCCGAATCACGGTGGCGTCCACCCGGCGCCCGAGCCTTCCGATGGTCCACACGGACCGGCGCAGCAAGTAGGTGAGGAGGCGCGAGATAAGGGAGGCAACCACCAGGATGGCCAGCGCCAGAGAGACGATCCCCAGGGCCGTGTTCGTATCAAAGGGTTGCATGTCGGCGATTCGGTTCCAGGACACAGCGCTCACTTCTCCCGGCGCCCCGATGTCCGGGCCGCCACACGTCGATGGGTGTTCGTGGTTCGTATGGCGGTGTACCACACTCCCGCCGGATCTCAGGAGACATGTGCGCGACGCACAATGCGGACGTGTTCGATTTTCCATACGGTCTCTTCGAATTGCCTCATCGTCATCGTTCCTCCCCACTTGTGTTTGCGCAGAACAGCCTTGTACGGATGACTCCGTCGGGCATTTTGAGTACAGTCCGGAGTGAAGCAAAACTGAAACAGAGGATTGTCCACGATGTTCCCACGATGGAGGCTGTTACTGTTGCTCGCACTTGTCGGCACGCAACCGCTTGGCGGCTGCCCAAGCCGGACCACCACCCCCATGCAGCAGTACCGTTGGATAATGCCCAACGCCGAAGCGCAGCGTCCCCCGGATGCGCGCCGGACCCGGGCGCTGATGTTGCCCAACGGTATGCAGGTGCTGCTGATCACCGATCCCAAGGCTAGACAGTCCGCGGCCGCGATGGATGTTGAGGCGGGCGCCTTTGACAGCCCACGACACTTCCCAGGGCTCGCCCATTTTGTGGAGCATATGCTTTTTCTGGGCACCCAGAAGTATCCCCGCGTCGGCGACTACAAGCAATATCTGGCACGCCATGGTGGCAAGAGCAACGCGGGCACCTCCGGCGAGCACTCCAACTATCACTTCGAGGTGGCACATCGTGCATTTCCGGGAGCGCTGGACCGCTTTGCGCAGTTCTTCATCTCGCCAACCTTCTCCAGGCGATACGTTCGGCGTGAGATCAACGCAGTCAATTCGGAGCACCAGAAAAATATCGACAGACTATCGCGATGTATGACCCACCTTCAGAGGATGATTGCGTGCCGGCGCCACCCCAGTTGCCAGTTCACCACTGGCAATTCGCGCACCCTGCACGGGGTCACTCCTGCCGTGGCCAGGGCCTTCTTTGAGCGTCACTATTCGGCTAACCAAATGCGACTGGTGCTCATCAGCAGTCACAGCCTGGACCGGCAGCAGCGCTGGGTCAAACGGTTCTTCTCGGCGGTGCCCAACCGCAAGATTGCCACTCGCCGATTCAAGGCGCGAGCCTACGACACACGGCTTCTGCCGCTGCTGGTCACGGTTCCGTCTTCGTCCGAACAGCAGCTCCGACTCCTGTTTCAGGTGCCCAGCACGTACCCGCATTGGCGCGCCCGTCCGCTGTATCTGCTATCGCACCTGGTGGGCGACGAAGGCCCCGGCTCGCTTCACTCATTGCTGAAGCGGAAGAACCTGGCCACGGCGGTGATTTCCGGACGCACTCAATATCGCTTTGCGGCAACCTTCTACGTACGAATTACGCTGACCCAAAAAGGCGTGCGTCGCTACGAGGAGGTGATCGAACACTTCTTCTCCTACATCAAGCTCCTACGGCGCGCCGGCCTGCAGCGACGCACTTTCCTGGACTACAAGAAGATGGGGGAGCTGCGCTACGTCTTCCGCGAGCACCTCCGGGGTATGACCGGCGCCAGGGCCTACGCGTCGCTCATGCGGTTTCATCCAGCAGCAGAGCTCGACAAGCGTCGGTACCTGTTCTACCGCTACGATCCGGCCCGCTTCCAACGCTACCTGAAATCCATCGTGCCCAGCCGAATGCGGGTGTTTCTGATCGCGCCTGGCGTGCAGTCGTCGCGCCAGGACAAGTACTTCGAGTTCAGCCATCATGTGCGTCCGCTGTCGCCCGCGCTGGTGGCCGCTATACGGGCGCTACGGCCCCATCCCGAGCTGGCGTATCAAGCACCCAATCCCTTCCTGCCCACGCATCTGAGGCTCGTGCCCCGGGACTCACGTGCAGAACCCTACCGTCTGATCGACGATCACCGGGGCCTGCTCTGGTTTCTGCAGGACCGGACCGTGCGTCTGCCCAAGGCGCGCGTGTCGTTGACGCTCGTAAGTCAGCAGGCAGCCAATAGCGTGCGCAACGCGTTGCTCACCCGGCTCTATGTACGGGCCTTTCGGCACGGGTACAGCGAGTTTCTCTATCCCCTCAGAGCAGCGGGCCTGCGCTTTCGCATCTCCAACCACGGCGACGGCATCCACCTGCGGTTTTCCGGCTTTTCGTCGTCGCTTCCGCGGCTGATGCTCGAAGTTGCCAAACGACTGACGACGCTGCCGCTCAGCCGGCGTATCTTTGCGGCGCTCAAGCATCGCTACCGTCTCAGAATAAATGACATCCCTGAGGCTCCGGCGCATCAGCAGGCTCAGTATGACCTTTGGGCTCTACGCGATCCAAACTTTGTGCACGGCGAGCGATTCGCCAAGCACCTGTCATCCATCACGCTCGAGGACCTGCGCAACCACGCCAAGCGATTGTTCTCCAAGTGCGCCATCAAGGCAGTGGCTTACGGCAACCTCACGCCGCAGACCCTGAAGCGCACCCTGAGCAAGCTGTTGACTGAGCTGGGTGGAAAACGCCTGCCCCGGGATCGGTGGCCAACCGCCGAACGCGTCCGTCTGGCTCCCGGTCAGCACGTGGCGTACTGTCGGTCGAGCAATGCGGGCAACCATGCCTGGGTCGTCATGCGCCAGGTTGGCGCGCGCAACTCTGCACGGCTCGCGCGCCTGCTGCTGCTCAAAGCACACTTGAAACCGCGCTTCTTCCTTGAGATGCGGACCAAACGCCAGATGGGTTACATCGTCTGGACCTGGGCCCAATCCATGGGCCCCGCGCTCTGGCTGGCACAGCTGGTGCAATCTCCGCACATCGACCCGCAGGAAACGCAGCGGCGGGTGAACCAATGGTTGCCGCGCTATTTGACCACCCTCCAGCGTCTGCCGGCGCGGCGACTCGCCGCCTACAAGTCGGCCTTGTTGGCGAAGCTCCAAGCCCCCCTCAGCTCCATGGCCGACTGGCACATACATCTGCTTCGTGGCGCCTTCGTTGAGGGGGGGGCGTTTGACTATCGTGAACGGTTGATACGAGCAGTGCAGGCAGTCACCCGGGCCGATCTCGTGAGCTTCGCAGGCAAGGTGTTGGGACCGCAGGCCCCTCGCATTTCGGTGGGCATCTATCGGCATTACGCGCCTCCCAAGCCCCTGGTTGGTACGCACATCAAAGACCTGCACACCTTTGCAAAACAGGCACCGAAACGCTTTCGCACCGAACCTCTGCCGCGCCTACGCAAACCGGTGCGGGGGAACTAGCGAGCGACGATCCAGAACGGTCGGGTGGCCCGGGGGAGCAATCTCCCAGGGCCACCCGACCGTTCGAAGGGGAGGCGTAGGGGGCTAGGCGCCCATATTGGCGAAGGCGGCTTTGACCTCGGTGAGGCCGAGGCGGTCGAGGGTGTGGGACATGGGTTTGCCGCTCTCGGGATCCCAGCCCATGGCGAGGAAGTAGTCCCGGGCCAGCTCGTCGAAGGGCGGGACGACGTTCTTGTTGGGGCCCGCCTCCAGGGGGGGCACACCCCGGGCGCGGTGGGTCATGCGCGTGTCCTTGGGGGCGATGCCCTCGCGCACGTTGAAGGCCTGGCGGATGGCCTTGATGCGCCGTCCCACGTCCAGGTACTCGTCAAAGGTGCGGCTCCATCCGGTGGCGGCGTTGATCCACTCGGCCACCGGGGGATTGCTACCCACCGAGACGCCGAAGACGCACATGCCGCAGCCGTTGATCACGTCCGCAAAGGCGCTCACGACGCTCATCTCCTGGCCTTTGCCGTGCACTCCGAAGCGGTCGGCGAAGCTGTGGAAGAGCTTGGCCTTGCGCATCTGCTTGGTCTTGGCGCCGAGGTTCATGAGGTCGCCGTAGGTGTACGAAGAGATGGTGTGACGCCCGGGCGTGGGCTCCACTTCGTAGGCGAGGCCGTAGCCCGCGTCGAAGCGGCCGTCGTGCATGGGCAGCTCCTGGCCGCCGGCGTGCATGGCCCATTGGTCCGAGCCCTGGCCGAGCTTGGCGGCGGCGCGCTTGACGCCGTCCTTGAGGAGCGCCCCAAAGCCCTCGCCGGCGATGAGCTTCTCCACGCAGGCGAGCATGGCCTCGGCGTTGCCCCAGGTCAGACGCAGGCCCTCGGTGTCGGTCTCGGTGAGCAGCCCGCGTTCGAAGCACTCGAAGGCCCAGGCGATTGTGGTGCCGGCGCTGATGGTGTCGATGCCCGCCCGGTTGAGCAGCTCGTTGGCCTGGAAGACCCGCTCCAGGTCGTCCACCAGCAACAGGGTGCCGAGGGCGCAGAGGGTCTCGTACTCCGGCTTGTGGGTCTCGGCGAGCGGGTAGGGTCCGCTCTTGACCGAGCACTTGCCGCCGCAGGACAGCGGGCAGGAGTGGCAGGCGTATTTCTTGGTCTCGTGGGCGGTGACGGCGTCGTCGCCGATGTGCTTGGATTGGGTGGTGAGGGGGAAGTCCCGAAAGCCCACGCCCTTCCAGTTCTTCACCGGGGAGTCGCCGTTCTCGGCGGACATGGCGGCGATGCCCGGCGTGCCCCAGACCCGGAGCGTGAACTTGAACAGATCCCCGGCCATGGCCGGCTGGGTCTTGAAGTACTTGAGCGCCCGCCCCATGGCGCCGATGACGCCGCCGGTGAAGATCCGATCCACCTTCTCGTCCCGGCTGAGGCGCGCGCGGAACTCCTTGGACAGGGCGAGGATGCGCTTCTGATCGTGGATCGGGACGCGGGCGTTGCCCTTGAGGCACACGGCCTTGAGGTTCTTGGAGCCCATGACGGCGCCCAACCCGGAGCGGGCGGCGATGCGGCCCTTGGCGTTCACGATGCCCGAGATGAGGGACTGGGTTTCGCCGCCCCGGCCGATGGTCGCCACCCGAAAGGCCTTGCCGTGCTTTTCCTGGAGCGCCTCCTCGGTGTCGATGGCGTCGGTGCCCCACAGGTCGCCGGCGGCCACGAGGGATTTGTCGTCGCCGTCGATGAGCAGGTACACCGGCTTGGCGCTCTTGCCCGTGAAGAAGATACCGTCGTATCCCGTGCGCTTGATGGCGGGCGCGAGGTCACCGCCGCAGTTGGCGTCGCCCCAGCCGCCGGTGAGCGGGCTCTTGCCGATGACCTGCCACCGGCCGGCGAAGAGCGCACCGGTGCCCGACAGGAGCCCGGACACGAACCCCAGCACATTCTCCGGGCCGAGGGGGTCCACGCCGGCTTTCATCCGGTCGAAGAGGATCTTGGCGCCGAGGCCGTAACCCGCGAGGAACCGCTCGTAGATCTCGTCTGGGATGGTCTCTTCTTTGAAAACACCCTGGGTGAGGTCCACCCACAGGATCTTGCCCATGTATCCTTTGCTCATTGAAAGCTCCCTGGTTTGCCGTGTGGCCACAGTAGACGGTGAATGACGCGGCTTGTCAATGCGGGGATTTCGATGGTACCGATGGACGCATGTTGTTTGGCAAACGCGATCCCATCCAGGTGACCGTGGTCGTGCATGGCCCGGCCACGCGCCTGGTCAAGGCGGGCACCTATGAGCTGCGCTCCGGTGACAAAATCAAGGCGCTGCTCGAGCGAGCAGGCCTCTCGGGCAGCGCGCCTGGTCTGTCGATTCTCATCGACGGAGAGCGCGTGGACCTGACCCGTAAGCTCACGGGCGGCGAGACCGTCACGGTGCTACAGATGATCGCCGGCGGCTAACGACCGACGTCATTCACGACATCACGGGCACCGCTTTGCCTGGAGCCGTTTCAGCGTCGCGAGGTTGGCGTGGTGCAGGAACCGGGCCTGTTTCCAGATGGAGCTGCCCAGGGTGACCAGGCCCAAGAAGATCTTGGAGATGACGTCAGCCGTCCAGGCGGCGGGTTTGCCCGGGAGCCTGGCCACGATGTCAGCGAGGTCCATGCTGGTCTTTGCGCCGTGCTTCTTCTTGAGCTCGGCGAGCCCCCGGTTGACCTCTTCGCGCACCTCGTCGAGCTTTCTCCAATCGGACTCCAGACCCGTGTGCAAGCCCCGCATCAGCGCCTGCGAATAGCGGCGATACCGCGTGGAGGTTCGCTCGAGGATGAGCCGATCCAGGGTGTGGAGCCGCTTCAAGGCCCGAGCGTCTGCGTGGGGTGCCCGGGTCAGCCCCTTGGTGATGATCCGCAGGTGGCTGCGGGCCGAGAGCCAGTCCGCCTGGGCGAGGTGAGCCAGGGGAGGTCGGCGGGTGCGGTGGGATGTTAAGACCTGCCCCAGGCGCCGACACGCTTTGTGGTCGACCCTCAGGTCCCCCAGGATGTGCAGCGCCAACTGCTCCCCCCGCAGGGCGGTGATCTGCATGATCACCTCGGGCACGTGGGCCATGTGGCAGGCATAGCGCAGGGCGGCGGTGGCTGCATCCAGGGCCGGGCCAGGCCGTCCCTGGTGTTGGTGGTATCGGGCGCGAAGCAGCAGCGTTGTCTGGAGCGTCCTGAGGATCAAGAGGCTGCCTTGCTCCAAGAACAGGTGGGTATTCGTCCAGGTCTTGCGAAGGGGGGCGCAGGGAGGAAGCCTTGTCGCCTGGTCCAACTCACGCGCGACCCTTTTGGTGTGTTTGAGCAGGCGCATTGCGCCCGGGTCACCCCAGCCTTTGTCCAGGATCCGCAGGACGTCAATTCTTGTGTCGCGGGGAAATCTGACGAGGCTCCGCACAGACTCCGCCCAGAGGGGGGTTTTGCGCCAATCAAACCAGACGGGGGAGCCCGGGGGAAAGGCCAGGATGTCACCTTGAGTCGGCGCACCCGGTGGGACCGGCGTCACGGTGATGGCTGGGCGCGGGCGCGGGCGCTCTCCGGGCTGGTGGCGCGCCGGGGAAGCTTCGCCCCTGGAGCGCGTGTGGTTGTCCGGTGTCGGTTCGTTCTGCTTTTTGCTGCACGCGGCCGGCGCCATCAGCGCCAGAGCCAACGCCACGGGCACCGCCCGCCGAGACAGACCAATGGGGATCATCAACGGCTCCTTGGGCCCACAAGGTACCACCGGGTCGGAGACCGCGCAAAACAGTGCTCGCCGGGGACGTTGCGCGTGACTTATGATAGCCGCATCGAATAAGGAGCATTGCTGTGAGCCAATTCAGAATCGGTGCTTTGTTAGTTGGATTCTTCGCCCTCGCCCTGGGTATGACGTTGGCCGGTTGCGGGGACGACGACAACCAGCCAGGCGTTGACGCGACCGTCCATCAGGACGCGGCGCCCCAACAGGACGCCTTCGTGCAGCAGGATGCCTTCGTGCAGCAGGACGCCGAGGTTCCGGATCCCTTCGCAGTCACCGAGCGGCTGGAGTTCGTAACGTCCCTGGGCACCTTTGTACTGGCGCTCTACGGAAACGGCGCGCCCGTCACGGTGAGCAACTTTCTGCAGTATGTCGACACGGCGGTTTTCACGGACACCATCTTTCATCGGGTCATCCCCGATTTCATGGTTCAGGGAGGCGGTTTGTACGCCGACATGAGCGGCGCTCCTACGCTTCCGCCTATCGCCTTGGAGATCATGGCCGGCCTCAGCCACCAACCCGGCGTCATCTCCATGGCGCGTACGTCAAATCCCAACAGCGCCACCAACCAGTTTTTCATTTGCGTGGCCAACGACAGCTTCCTGGACGGCGAGTATGCGGCCTTCGGGGAGGTGGAGAGCGGATACGACGTGGTGGTGGCGATGTCCTTGGTTCCGACACAGACCGTGGGCAGCTACGACGACGTGCCCGTGACGCCGGTGGTCATTCAGTCCGTGACGCGGCTGGGGGCCCCGTGAGATGCCTCGTTGTGGGGCTGTTTGGCTAGCGCGTAAACCAATAGACGAGCGCGCCTGCGACGAGCGAGGCGCCGGTGAGCCCGGCCAGGACCATGGGCCAGCGGGAAGAGCGCTCAGGCGCGCGACGGCGCACGGGCTCGGCGTCGAGTGCGGTGACCACGTCCTGGGGGCTCACGTAGCTGGGTAGATCCACGTAGCCCGTGCCGCCACGGGTGGCGGAGGCGCCCAGCTGGGCCAGTCGGGTTTGCACCACACCCATGGACTGAGGCCGCCGGGCCGGGTCTTTCTCCAGGCACGCCAGGATGAGCTGGTCCCACTCCTCGGAGAGGTTGGGGCGCAGGCTGCTCGGCACTCGCGGCGGGGTCTCCACATGGGCGATGGCGATGTCCATGTCGTACTTGACCTCGAAGGGGACGTCCCCCGTGAGGGCCTGGAACATGGTGACTCCGAGGGCGTAGCAATCTGATCGCGCGTCCACGGCCTGCCCCTTCACCTGTTCGGGAGACATGAACAACGGTGTGCCGATCATTGTGCCCTTAGCGGTGTTCATGCCGCGGGCCTCCGTGTGCAGGAGCTTGGCCACGCCGAAGTCCAGCACTTTGGCCCGGAAGGCGCCGTAGTTGTCCGTCTGCACCATAATGTTGCTGGGCTTCACATCACGGTGAATGATGCCCACGGAGTGCGCTGCCGCCAAGGCGTTGGCCACGTCCAGGAAGATCGAGTGGGCCTGGGTGGTGGCCAGGGGACCACCCAACTCCATGAGTTCCGACAGAGGTTGCCCGTCCACCTGATTCATGACCAGGTAGGCGCGCCCGTCGGGCAGGTGACCGAAGCCAAAGATGTCCACGATGCGGTCCGACCCCACCCGATTCACGGCCTGGGCCTCTTGGACAAATCGGGCGAGCAGGCCGTCGTCCTCGGAGTACTGGGCGTGCAGAATCTTCAGGGCCACCCGCTTGCCAATCACCGGGTGCACCCCGGCGAAAACCTGTGTCATGCCGCCTTGGCCGAGCATGCCCGTGATCTGATATTCGCCCACGATGGAGCCAGCCGTGAGGTGCGTGTAGTTCTCGGTGACCTCGGGGAGGGAGCCGGGCGCCGCCGACCGAGAGCTGAGTCGCACCGGTGGCGGCTCTTGGGACCACTCCTCGGGATCCGGCTCCAGCGCCGTCGCCTGGTTCTGGACTGCTGGGGTCGTGGCCCCATTGGGCCGCAGCTGTACGGTCTCGTTCAGACGCGATGGCACCCGTGGGGCGGGTCCTTCGACCGGGGGGAACTCACCCGAGCTGAGGGCGGCCTCGACGTCATCTACGGACATTCGGGTCGTGGGCTTCTGTTCACCGGTGGGTTTGCGACGCCCCGTTTCGACGTTCGGGAGCTCCGAGGAAGACAGGGCGGCCTCGACCTCGTCCACGGACATGCGGGACGTGGGTTTTGGGCCGGCCGTCACGAGCGGGGTTCCATCGTAGGGACAGAAACCATCGTCCTGGGGGAAGTTTCTACGACATTTCGGGCAGAGCATCGCGCGTCTCGTGATCACCGGCTCGGCGGGGGGGGCATAGGGCAGCTCGGCCTCCCCGCACCCGTTGTACGGCGCCCAACCTGCAATCGTCGGACGACTGCCCCGAGTATCCGGTCCTAGATGTGACACGTCAAGAACTGCCTTACGCCGAATGACGACAGCTCTACCCAAAAAAAATCCCAAAAATCATCGGCCGGGACCAGGGGGTGGCTCAGCGATGCATGGCAAACAGCTTGCTCAGGGACTCCTCGAGCTCGGTGTATTTTTTGGCGATGCCCGGGGGGGCTGCAAGGGGTTTGGCCGCCTGGAGATGGCTGATGAGGCGTCGCTCCAGGTCCAGCAGCTCGGCCTGCTGGGCGCTGAGCTCTGCGCGCATCTTTTCGAGACTGGCGGCGTATTCTTTCTGCTTCGCCTCGGTCACGGCGTAGGTATCGGCGAGGCGCATCTCGAGCTGATTTAGCTGAAACTCCAGATCCGCCATTTTCAGGAAGTCCGGTGACGTTGTTTCGAAAATGGAGTCCCGCTCCACGCGCAGGTCCACGATGGCGTGGCGGAGCTGGGCCGTGGGCGCGCGCACCTGCTCGTCGAGGTCCTCCATCTCCGAGACCTGGATGGCCGCGTCAGTCTGTAAAAAAAGCTGGTTCTCCTCGAGCTCCGTCGCCCTCGCGTAAACCTCGACGAGCTCGGGTGTCGCGAAGCGGTGGCGCTTGAGGCGCTGGGCCAGATCCATGGCGATCTTGCAGATGCGGTTCCAGTACCAGGCCTTCCGCGTCTCGGCGTCCGCTTCTCCACCGAACAGGGACGGCGCCGAGGCACTGGCGGCGGTCGGCGCATGGGTTGCCGCTCCGGTGGAGGGGGAGGGGGCGGGGGAGGGCGGCGGTTGCCGGGGAACGGGTGCGGCGGCGGGGCCGGTCGCCGGTGGGGCGGATGCGCTCGCCGCAGGCAGCGCTGCCAGGGCATCCCGGGAGGCCCGCACGGCCGCGTCGAAGGCGGGTTGCACCTGGGCCATGGCGGCGCTGATCGCCCCGGCGGGGCGCTGGGCACCCGCCGCCTCGGTGGCCTCGCGGTGCCTCTCCTGGATGCGCGCGACGAGCTGGGTGAGCTCGATGGCGCTTTGGGGGCGGTCTTCGCGCTTTTTGGCCAGGCACCGGAGCACGATCTCCTCGAGCTCCACTGGCAGAGGATCTTCACCGGCGGCAAGCAGTGACGACGGCCGCGGCGGCGGGTCCGAGACGTGGGCCTTGATCATCATCGGGATGTTCTTGGCCTTGAAAGGCACCCGGCCCGCCAGGAGCTGGAAGGCGACCACGCCGAGGGCGTAGATGTCCGCGCGGTGGTCGGAGGGTTCGCCCACACACTGTTCGGGGGACATATAGTAGGGCGAGCCGAAGATGTCGCCGGCCTTGGTGAGCTTGGGCATGTCCGTGCCCTCGACAATTTTGGCGAGTCCAAAATCGAGGATCTTCACGAGATCGCCGCCGCTGCGGTTTTTGCCCAGGAGGATGTTGTCGGGCTTGATATCCCGGTGGATGATGTTGGCCCGGTGGGCCGCGCCGATGGCACCGCTGAGCTGCCGGATGAGCTCCAGGGAGCGCATCAGTGGGAGACGTTGGGGCTCGGTCCTTCCCAGCAGGGCCCCCAGGCTCTCCCCATCGATGTACTCCATGATGAGGTAGAGTTGCCCGTTCTCCATGGTCCCGAAATCGGTGATGACCACGATGTTCGGGTGGTCCAGGCGGCTCGCGATCCTGGCTTCCCGGCGGAACCGTTCGGCCAGATTTTTATCGGCCGCGGCGGTCTCCTTGAGCACTTTGACGGCGTACTGCCGTCCCAGCACCGGGTGCTCCGCGAGGTAAACCTTGCCCATGGCACCTTCGCCGAGCAAACCGATGATCTGGAATCGCCCTTCGAGGTTTTGCCCGACGAGATTGGTCTCAGCCATCAGATCACACGTCTCTCAACTCAGACAACATGCCACGAGATGCTTGCCAATTTCCAGTGTGAATTCGCCATGTCTGACACGCAAGCTCAGGCGAGCGCTCAGAAGTGCCTGGTCGGGGGCGGCGTCTCGCCTACTTCTCGAACCGCTGCAAGGCGGAGATGAACTCCCGGAGGGCGTCCAGAGGGATCGCCTGGAAGGTCACGGCGATTTTGCCGTCGCGGCCGCGGCGAAGGCGGATGCGCTGCCCGGACTGGGTGCCCCGGGGCGCTTCGGGAAGCTGGGTTTCGAGGTGACGGAGTCGGTCTTTGACATCCTTGGTGATGCGCGCGCTGCCCAGCCGGGCGTCCCGCAGGATTTCGGTGGCCTCGCGGATCTCCGTGGCCGAAGCGTCGCGCATGGGTTTGGTTTCGAAGCGGCCGGCATCGTCGCGCAGCTTGATGGGTGACGAGAAGACATCCCCGGTCTGCTCCTCCCTGGGCGCGGTGGCCATCCAGGTCATGGCCGCGCGGAGCTTGTCGTAACCATGCTTTGCGGCCACGGGCTCGGCAAAGCTTCGGGAGATACGGATGAGCTCGTAGGCCGTGGTGCGTCCCAGCTCCACGCCGCGCTCCAGGTAGTCGTCAAAGCCGGTGTAGCCCCCGTGCTCCCAGAGGGCCTCCTCTTTGATCCGGGTGAGCCGTACTCCCATGGCGTGGAGGTTCTTCGCCACGTCCCGCTTCAGGGTCACGAGCTCGTGGGTGAGGGTGTCCAGCGCGCTCCGGACAGGGGCTGCTCTGGGCTTGTGGGTCCGCGTCGTGCGTCCGCGGCGGCGGCGATTGGTGGGCCGCGCGGATCGGGGATGGGCTTTGGGGGAACGTTTGCTACCGGGCACCTGAACAATCTCACCAGGAAATTCGTTCGGACAACAATACCAGATACCTGAGGCACATGTACGTTTTCAGAAACGCTGGCGGTTGCAATTGTCAGAAAGCCGCCTATTCTGCGGTCAGGGCGATGCTGGCGAACCTACTCACCAGCCCCGCGGGAGGACAAATGCGGATTCGAATCGACGGTGATGGCCGGGACGCTCGGCGGATTTCCTGGGCGGTCTGTGCCGTGATGCTGGTGGCCTCGACCCTGCGGTGCCAGCCCGAGCAACCCAAGCGCGCCGAGGCGCCAAAGACCATGTACCCGAAGGATCCGTTCTCCTCTGGGGGGGTGCTCGCGGCGCTGCCGGGGGATACGAAGTACCGGTTCAAACCGGGGCCGCCACCACCCAACGAGTTGGGCGAGCACGTGAAGATCCCCTTCCCGCCGCCCGAATCCACCGCCGGCCTCCCGGGGACCCCCGCGCCGCCAAAAGAGAAGCCGCTGCCGTTGCGCGTAGTGCACTTCCATCCCCGGGGACAAATCTACTCCGAGTCCGCGGTCACGGTGACCTTCAATCAGCCCATGGTGCCGCTGGCGTCCCTCCAGGACGTCAAGCGCGCCATCCTGCCGCTGCGCGTGGATCCCCCCATCGAGGGGCGCGCCCGTTGGCTGGGCGTCAACACCGTGCGCTATCAGGTCAAGGGGCGGCTGCGTTTCTCCACGCGCTTTCGGGTCACGATCCCCGCGGGCACCCGGGCCGTGAGCGGGGCCCTGCTCGACAAGGCGCAGACCTGGACGTTCGACACTCCGCGCCTGAGGCTGAGCAACTACTACCCCTCCGGAGAAAGCAACGACATGACGCACCCCGTGGTGCTGGTTTTTAACCAGCGGGTGGATGAGACGAAGGTCTTCGCCGCCCTGGAGCTACAGGAGCGCAAGACCAGGCGCAGGGTGAAGGTGCGGCTCGTGCCGCAGGAGGAGTGGGCCAAGCTCGGGTATTACGGACAGTATGCCGCCGCCACCGAGAAGCAGTATCCCGGGCGGGTGGTGGTCGTAAAGCCCCTGGCGAAGCTCAAGTTCCGTTGGCGCTACCAGGTGGTGATCAAAAAGGGGCTCGTGGCCGGCGAAGGTCCCCTGCCGTCAGATCAGGCCCTCACCGCCGACTTTGGCACGTGGTTGTACTACCCGCTGAAGGTGAGCTGGCACAGCTGTCCGCATGTATCGCTGAACCAGAAGGGGCCGCAGACCCTCCGTGTCACGTTCAACAATACCCTCGACCCGAAGCAGCTCAAGCGGACGGCCCGTTTCATCCGGGTGGCGCCGCGGGTTCGAGGGCAGAAGGTGGTTTGCAAAGACAGCCTTTGTGAAGTGACGGGACAGTTCCCCTTCGGCAAGATCTATCAGGTATCCGTCGGCACGGGAGTGCGGGACAACCACGGGCAGCGCATGGCCGGACGCTGGTCCAAGCCCTGTTATCTGCCGCACGTGCAGCCCCGGTTCGGCATGCCTGGCTCCTACGGCATCAGCTTGGTGGAGAGCAAGGGTCCGCGCCGCATCCCCATGCACGCCGTGAACCTGCGATCGGCCCAGGTGCGACTGGTCAACGTGCCGTTGGATCGGTACTTCGAGGCCCGAAAGATCTGGGGGCGCAGCCGGTCCTACCAGCCCATCGCTCAGCTGCTTCCGGGGCGGCAGCTGACCCAGACCAAGCGCTTCAACGCACAGGTGGATCGGGTCGCCAAAAAGCAGACCCTGGTGCTGGATGATGTGCTCGGCAAAGGCAAAACCGGCCTGGTCTACGTGGAGACAAAGCTGACGCCCCGATTCACGGTGCAAAGCAAGATCTCCTACGAGCGGCGCGTGTATCTCGTGACGGACCTGGGGATTGCGGTGCGCTATGATCGACACCGGCTGTTGGTGTTGGTCACCTCCCTCGAGACGGGCAAGCCGATCCCCGCGGCGTCGGTGGAGCTGCGCTCCCGGTACGGTAAAAAGGTGTACCAGGGCACGACCAACAGCCAAGGGCTGCTCGAGATCAAGCAGCCCGTGCCCCAGGGCAGCTACAGCCGCTGGGTAGTGTTCGCCTCCCATGGCCAGGATCGGGCCTTTGTGCGCGTCTACGGCATGGGCTGGTCCCGAAACCGCATGGCGCGGCATCCGTCGGACGACCATCCCTTTGAAGCCCGGCTACAGAGCCTGGTTTTCACCGAGCGCAACCCGTACCGCCCCGGAGAGTCAGTGCACATCACGGGCGTCCTGCGGGTGGAGGACCTGGGGCTCGGCGGCGGCGTGGCGCCCGTGCGGGGGCAAAACGTGCACGTGCTGCTGGACGTCTACGACGCGCGCGGGCGCCGGATCCTCAAAAGGCAGAACGTGGCCGTGGACGAAGACGGCATGTTCACCTACACCTTCAAGATCCCCAAGGGCGGCTCACTGGGCTCGTGGAGTGTTCGGGGCACGGTGGAGGGCACAGGGCTCAGGTACGACCGGGAATTCTCCAAATACTTCAAGGTGCTGCACTACCGCACGCCGGAGTACGCCGTGAACGTGAAGTTCAAGGGCGCACCGCGGTTCCTCGGGGAGTCCATTCGCGGGGAGGTCACCGGGCGATATTACTTCGGCTCGTCCATGGCGGGCGCCGAGGTGCGTTGGCGCATGCGGCGCACCGTGGGCAGCTATCGGCCACCGAATCACGCCACTTTCGCCTTTGGCGACGAGAACCCCTATCGCTGGAGTCACTACGGCTGGGGTTATCATCGTTGGCGCCGGCCTTGGCACCGTCGCGGGTGGCAGACCGCCCGGGGCAAGGGCAAGCTCGACCAGCACGGTCGCTTCGGGGTGGACGTCAAGACGAAACGTTTCGCCAAACCCTACGGGCCGGGCACGGTGGGCCAGGTGACCCTCGAAGCCGAGGTCGTAGACAAGAGCCGGCAGGTCATCGCCGCGAGCAGCTCGGTCATCGCGCATCCGGCGGCGGTGTACGTGGGGCTGCGGCCCCGGGGGGGCGTGCTCACGGCGGGTCAGGACAGCGCCATCGAGGTGATCACCGTGGACCTGGACGGCAAGCGGGTGCCCAACCGCCAGGTGAAGCTGCTGGCGTCGCGGCTGGTGTGGCCCTCGGGGCCCCGGCGCTGGTGGTATCGGGGGCCGCCCACGGAGCTCCCCGCCGGGGGGTGCTCGGCGGTGACGAGTCGCGAGCTGGCCTTGTGCAAGATCGTCCTGCCCAAGGCCGGGCAGTACGTGCTGCGGGCCTCGACAACTGACGCCAAAGGGCGGGCCACGCGTTCGGTGACTTATGTGTACGCGGTGGGCCCGACGGATCCGTCGGCGGTGAGCGGGCGCCAGAACCTGGAGCTGGTGTTGGACAAAAAGCAGTACAACCCCGGCGAGCACGCGTCGGTGCTGATCAAGTCGCCCTACGACAACGCCCGCGGCGTCTTGACCGTGGAGCGGAGCGGCATCCGGGAGTATCGACTGGTGCGCATCACCAGCCAGCTTCAACTCGTGAAAGTCCGCGTCACCGCCAAGGACATCCCTAACCTTACGGTGGGGCTGCTCCTGGTGCGCGGACGGGACAAGCGGCTCAAGCCGCACAAGAATGACTCGGATCCCGGGGCCCCGGCCTACAAAACGGCGAGCGCCTCGGTGCGGGTGAGCCTGGACAGCAAACGGCTGCGCATAAAGATCCAGGCCACCCCCAGTCCCGCGCGACCGGGAGGCTCGGTGACGCTCAAAATTTCCGCGCGGGACCATCGGGGCCGCCCGGCGCGCGCCCGATTGGCCGTCATGGTCGTGGACGAGGGCGTGCTGAGCCTGCTGGGATTCCGCCTGCCGGATCCAGTGCCGGTGTTCCATCGATGGAAGTCCGCCCGGACCTCCACCCAGGCGCTCCGGGCGCAGTTTTTGAAATTGCGGGACATCTACCTCAAGACCATCGCTTATTGGAAGACCCCGGCGAGTATCAAGCGCAAGTTCCAGGAGAGCGGCGGCAGTGCCGACCGCATGCTCAACGGTGGGGGCAGCATGCCGTCGATGATGTCCGCCAGGCGATCGAAGTCCATGAGCGCCCTGGAGGGGCGTCCCGGTGGCAAAAAAGATGCGGGCGGTCGCCAGTTCCGCACGCGGTCCAAGTTCGCCACCACGGCGCTGTATACCGTGGCGCTGAACACCGACGCCCAGGGCCAGGCCACCCATACGTTCAAGCTGCCGGACAACCTGACCACCTTCCGCATCAACGCCGTGGCCGTGGGCCGGGATCCGGTGGACCGCTTCGGGGTAGGGGTGACCCGCCTCACGGTGAGCCAGCCCCTGATGCTCATGCCGGCCCTGCCGCGCTTCGCGAACTTCGGGGACCGCTTCGAGGCGGCCGTGAAGATCACCAATGAGTCCGGCAAAAAGGGACGGGTGAAGGTGAAGCTCCAGGCCACCAACGCCCTGGTCATCGGGCCCGCGGTGCGCTCGATGGACCTCGGTGCCGGACAGACCGAAGAGATCCGTTTCCCGGTGGCTGTGGGGCGTCCCGGCCGGGCGCGGTTCCGCTTCCTGGCCTATATCGGCCCCCACACCGACTCGGTGCAGAAGAGCATCCCGGTGAACCTGCCGGCCACGGCCCAGGCTTTTGCCACCTACGGATCCACCACGGGCACCGTGGTCCAGCAGCTCAACCCCCCCGCGAACGCGCTGTCGGGTTTCGGGGGGTTGGACCTGTCCTATGCGTCCACCGCCCTCACCGGGCTGGAGGACTCCGTGCGGTACCTGTTGGAGTACCCCTACGGCTGCACGGAGCAGCTCTCCTCCCGCATGCTGCCGCTGGTTTCGCTGAGCAAGATCCTCCCGGCCTTCGGGCTGCTGGGCAAGCAGCTCGAAGAGGGCACCAGATTCGCCATGCAGGTGCCGCCGCGGTTCCTGCGCCGTTTGCCCCTGGCCCAGCGGGAGGAGCAGGAGAAGGCGTATATCCAGTACATGGGGCAGCAGGGCATCGCCCAGCTGCTCAAGCACCAGCGATACGATGGAGGCTTCGGCTTCTGGTCGAAGTCCCGGAGCTCCAGCCCCTACCTGACAGCCTACGCCACCTACGCCCTCCTGCGGGCGCGAAAGGCCGGGTTCTCGGTTCCCGATAGCGTCTTTGACAACGCCGCCGGTTGGCTGGGGTACTACCTGGAGCGGCCTACCTGGTGGAAGCGCTACCACTGGAGCTACTCGCTGCCCACGCGCGTCATGGCGGCCTGGGTGGCTTCGGAGCTCCGGCGCGTGGGCTTTGTCTCGTCTTGGACCAAGCGGCGGCTGCGACTGGAACAACAGTTGCCTTTGCTGTTCAAGGAGTGGAAGCGGCTCCCGCTCTTTGCCCGGGCGTGGCTCATGGTGGCCCTGCATCGCGTGCCCGGAGCGCGCGCCAAAATAGGTGGAGATCCCGTCAAGATCCTGCTGGACGACCTGGACCGCGCCGCCATCCAGGACACGCCCTACCGCGTTCACTTCCGGGAGTCTACCAGTGAAGGCATGCCGTTGCTCATGCACTCCAACACCCGCACCGATGCCATTGTGCTGTCGTCCCTCATGGAGGTGAAGCCCGGCTATCCGCTGGTGCTCAAGGTCGTCAAAGGGCTGCTCGCAGCGCGCACCCGGGGGCGCTGGGAGTCCACCCAGGCCAACGCTTACGCCCTCACGGCCCTCGCGGCGTACTTCGCCAAGTATGAAAAAGAGGTGCCCGATTTCCAGGTGCGGGCGTGGCTCGGTCGCGGCTTCCTCGGGGGCACCAA
>Ga0180009_10002986_pt1 | contig 19571 bp, 11 predicted proteins | sample OS_PC_MetaG_FD_123537 | JGI IMG/M metagenome (GOLD analysis project Ga0180009, IMG submission 123537) | Groundwater microbial communities from the Aspo Hard Rock Laboratory (HRL) deep subsurface site, Sweden - OS_PC_MetaG | ecosystem: Environmental > Aquatic > Deep subsurface > Groundwater...
AGTAAATTTTGAATTATGTTGTCAGCCTTTGTAACTTACTATAATTAATTCAAATATCGATTTCCGAGCACTCCATAAATATTCACATACTTTTCAATAGGATAGGTCTACTCGCAACATAAACTCTCTTATCACAGGTTTGGGTGCGGCTGTGATCCTAAATTAATATCACAAAAAGAAAAACGGATTGAATCAGCTGAAGAGACAAGTCCTTCACAAAGAATTCAAAAAATTTTTAACATTTTCAAAAACCGGTGAATCCCAAGGCCAGACATTCTGCTTGGCTGCAAGGCCTAACTTTCTAGGCACTTTTTTCCTTGAAGCCAAGAAAGCCTGCAATCTTGCCTTTTCGAGGTTTTTTGGGGGTGCATTTAGTTTGTCTTTTAAGCATTTGATATATGTGTTTACACATTCCATTGCAGGGTCTTCTTTAACTGAACTTATACAAATTGTTTCTATCATTCCTTTTGTTTTGGCATCAGGCAATATATATACACTGACACGTGGCTGGGTGTCGGTTATTTCGGATGGTTTTTTGGGGACAGGAAGGTTTGCCGTTTTTAAAAATCCACTTATGCTTTGGAAAGCTGCTTTGGGGTTTTTCTCAGCATCGCGGATAATCCCTATACACTCTACTTTATCCAGAAACCCTGGGGCTATGCGAAACTGTTTTAGGAAGCCTTTTAGCTCATCGTTGCCCCCATAATTTTGGATTTGTATATCATTAATATTGAGGTTTTTTAATAGGGCTGAGAAAAAGCAATCAGCGTCATCACCTTCAACTAAAAGCTGTTTGGCTTTGTTGATTTTTTGGAGTTCACTCATTACCGTATCTCAAAGTTGGATTTGATAGCAGCTTCTAGAGCTTCTTTATCATAGACAACGTTTACTATATTTCCTTTAATCATTTCCATCCTATGGAGAAGGAAATCATATTTTTTATCTTCACTAAAAGCTTCGAATGCGGATTGGATGCATTCCCTACTGTGGGTTGTTGCGAAAACCTGTGTATTATATTTTCTTGAAAGCTGGGCAATAGATTTCCAAATATTTTTAATAGCAGTATGGTGCAGCCCGTTTTCAATTTCGTCAATCAAGACAATACCATTAGTGGCGTCGGTTATTGCTAGTGAGATCCGAAGAAGCCTCCCTATCCCATCTCCCATTAGAGGGAGAGGGATCATCTTTTTCCTGCCAATATCCCCATAGATTGTAGGTATGCCTCCCCCAAATCTTACTATCAGTTTTTCCAAGCCCGGCTCGATAATTTTCAATATTTTAATAATATCATCTTCGGATTTATTTACTTCTAAATTTCCAAAGCGTTCAGCTATAGCAATAGGGTTATCTATATTGTTGGATGCAAGAAGGATTCCTAGTGATTTAAAGTCCTTTTTTGCCTGCTCAAATTGGAGCTGGTCTTTGTCAAAATAGGCTCTTGACTTTATTTTTTTTGACTTATTTAAAGAAAACTCGAAATGTATTTCCGGCCTTGATCCGCCTGTGGATTCTCCTGTCGTTAGTTCCGAGTTGGTGGAAATCTTTTTTTCTCGCTTTTTCTTATATTCTTCTATGTTGATTGGTATTGCTATTGTAGAGCTTTCTTTTTTGCTAATGGTTAAATTGGCTTTATGGCTTTGTTCGTCAGTGCTTATCAGAATGATATCTTTGTCCTGATCGAATTCATTAAAGATATTTATCATAACTTCGCCTTCCCTGATAACATTAAGGCCCCTGAATGCATCTACTCTTATTCCAAGCTGTGGGTTTTGATATCCATGGTGCATCCATAAGGCCTCAAGCAAGGCTGTTTTCCCAATATTATTTCTGCCTGCAATCAAATTTACCTGCTCTAGCGGCTTAATTGTTAAGTCGCTGAAACAACGAAAATTTTTTATATTAAAAGACTTATACATAGATATTTTCTCCTTAGTTTATATTAGGACACTTTGCCCACAATTATATATTGTCTAAAAATTCGGGCTGTTGTTTCTACCACAATAATTAAAATTTGTAATAACAATATAATATTTGTCAAATTACGTCAAACATAACATATTTATATTATAAGACAGCATCCTAAGAAAATATCCCCAAAGGGACGACCTGCTGAACCAAAGTTTACTCTATAATATTGAGCACCTGAATGAAACTCACAGATCTCAACGATCGCCCCAATTCTGCTTGGATCACAGATACATTGAACTTTGTCTCCAAGTTTATATCTAATGTCGTCATTATTGTCTAAGGGCATAAACGAGTATTGACTTGCTTATAGAAATATATGAAATAAAAACAAAATATTGTTAATTAAACGAAAAATATCCATATTATTTTTTGTCGTTTTGAAAAATATCTATGGTTGTTTCAAGACATGGTCGGAGTTCAAAATCACTACTTCCAATACTGAACCAATTGTCCGGTTTCTGATAAAAGTCCAAACCACGGCCAATTTTTATGACCCAACCATTATTAAGTTTAACGGCCCGGTCATGAATTACTGAGCTAAATGTCCATTTAAAATCTATTCCATTTTGCGTAAGACTTTCTTGAAGCATTTCAAATTTATCTTCGACCTCAGCTTTTTGAACGTCGTTTTCAATGCCTGTAATCAGATTAAGCTCTTTTATCGTTTCAAACTTGACCAATAACTCGCTAAAACGAACAAGATTTTGGATCTGATGAGCCATTCTTATATAGGGATCTTCTATAGAGACCGATTTGCAGTCTCTTAAGTATTTGGAAAAAATTAATTCATATGAGTGGCCAGTTTCACCATAAAATATTGTGTAGTGATCTTCTTGCGGTTCATCATCTTCCAAAGGTGTAAGATCGATGATCTTTTCTTCTATTTCTTCTTTGTGTTCCACAGGTTCTCTTTTGGGCGCCTTAGAAATGGGTTTAATTTCAGATGATCCGGGCAATCTTTTCCTTTCGGGTTGCTGTGTAGCCATCGCATCTTTGGATTCAGGGCACCAAACAATAATTTCATCTCCACTGGCATTGATATAAGATAAATTCACCCGCGCATATTCATCATCATGCTTACGCTTGTTCATCTGCTCTTTGATTCGCCGTCTTCCCTCAACGGCATAGGCCATATATTGTTCCAATTCCGATTGGGAGGGATCTCCGACAGGATGAAGCAGTTTTAGCATGGCAGCGATCGTTCTTTTTACGGCCATTTCGTCCCTTCCTTCAATAGAGGGACCAAGTTTACAGTGATTTGTAACAAAATCGTAGCGTGATTGCCTTGACTGCAGGTGAAATGCTTCAGATAGATAGTCTGTAATAAACCCATAATGGTCTGTTAGGTACTCACTTTTATTTTTCGGCATTTCCCAACCCGGAAGAAACGTGAAGAATCGATCCATGACCGCAAGGTCAAACTCTTTTGGCAAGGGAATAAACAGATCATACTGGGTTGAATTGACAAGCTGTTTAATGGAATAATCGATATTACCCACAAAGGCCAAGCTGGCGTTGGCGACAACCTCTACACCTCGTGAGAACCTTCCGCTGGCCATATAACTTTTTAAAATATCGACAGTTTCCTTGTCCTTGATTTTAACCCGACCCACCTCGTCAAATGCAACAACATCCCAATAACCCACCAAGCCAACTTTACGGCGTGCATTATTGTAAAAAAGTGTAGGTGTACTTGCCTGGCTTACCAATGTGGTATATGGCGAAAATTCGCTAAAAGCGTACGATTTTCCGGTACCCCTTGGCCCCAGTTCTATAAAATTATAGTTTGCTTCTACAAAGGGGAAAAGCCGTGCTAAGAAATGAAGTTTTTGTCGGAAACTGAATTTTGCTGGTTCCAACCCAATTGATCGAATCAAAACATCTATCCATTCATCACGGGTAAATTCCTTACGTCCAATTAAAAAGGCGTCAGCATCAAATCGAGATAGCTGGATGGGGCGGAGGTTTTCAACGTAAAAAGCATAATCGTCATCTTCAATATCATTGTGGCCAACCGTGACCTCTGCCCATATACCTCCTTCAAGCAACCTTTCATTTTCGTGGTAGAATTTTTCAGGGATCGCAATCCGGCGTGAACCAAAATTTTCCATTTCAGCCCAGTGTCGTCTCTCTCTTTCCCTGTAAGTCACGTGAACTTTGTCGATGAATTTGTGCTGGCCTTTTTGCTGAACGGTGGATTGAGCCTTGTTAGACTCGTCTGGCCGAACGTAGTTTTTTTCAAGGGTTTCAAACACCGCCTGGATACCCGCTTCAATCTCATCCGGATCATCGCTGGCACAGTAACGCGCCAGCAAAAATTCCAGAACAAACGCTGGCACATTGGTTCCTTTTTTGATCCGATGAAGCAGGTCCTTTCTAACAACCCGGCCAGAATAGATTTCATTTAACTTTGTGTCTAATTTATCCATAATTAATCCACATAATCGGTTTTTAGTTTTAAGGTATGATAGTTAACCTGGGTGACAGGATCAGTGGCACGCACCTCAAAGCTTCCGTGAAAATCATCTTCCATCTTGAGCGGTACCTTGATCGCCTGCCCAGGCTTAATGGTTACCAAATTGCTTGTGGCATTCACGTGCGGGCTGGCAGCAGCTTCCCCTACAATTTGTTTCCCAGCGTAAGCTTCCAGCCGGAATTCAACACTCTCATCAAACAGCGTTTTGAACATCGATATTTCAATCATTGGACGGCGGGTCGTTATTTTATCCGTTAAACCGCCCTTGTATGCCATGCGTATATCTATCTCATCTTTTTTCCTTTCAGTGACTGGTCCTCCCAACACAATGCTGATTACCGGTAGTACACATTCCTGGAGTGACAAGCCTTCATGGGCATAGGAACTCCCCTTTACGAATGTGCCAAAAGAACGGGGGACTACATAGTCGTCAAATTCGCCATCTATACCCACATCGTTTTTTCCGAATACCTGGACATTTTCTGCAATAGCAGCTTTACCAAGCAAACATCGTGACTTAACCATATCCCATTGGCCCACAGGTTTTGAAACCACATCGCCGGCCTGCTGATCGTCAAACAGGATGAAGCCATGATCCGTAGCTATGACGGCTCGATCAAAGCCCATTTTATTCAGCTTGTTCACACCGGCAATGATTTTTTGAGCCATGCGCGGAATAAGACGTCTGGCTTCAAGCGGGCTCATTTCGCCTAACTGATCGATATCGGTCGTTTTGATAACCAGCAGTTGGGTAGTCCCGGGAATTTTCATTTTCTGCTTGGTGACCAACTCGTCCAGGTCCCGCATATGTACGCGGTCCCCGTAAATTTTCTGCATGAAATTGAAACGGTCGTTGGGTACAAGCACTTTTATCCCTTTCACATAGGGTACCAGTGTCCCATTGTCCTTTACCAGCTTGAAATTACCGTCAGCATCCGGCATCAGTGCCGCCATACCGACAGGAGTTACCGTGGGGAGTTGGGCGCATATGGCTGTAATATCCGTTGCCAAATTGGATGATAGCTCATTTTCCAGCTCTACAGCCAGTTCATAACGGAGTGCGTCAACCATGAAAAAAGCAACTTTTTGTCGTTCTTTCAGCCATGGTGCAATAAAGCGATTAAACACCTCGCTGTGACGGATGCGGCCGCTTACTGGCCATCCCTCATCACAAATGGCGCCAATAAATTTTACCTGAAGCGCTTCTATTATATTGTGGTACTGCTTACGAGCTTTAGCGACGACATTCTCTAAGGCCTCAAGTTCACCGAAAGCATCCGTCACTGCCTGTTCAAAATCGCGGTGCAATCGGTCAATCCGACGAAATCGTTCGCAATAAAAATCAAATATCGAACCTGCTTTCTGCTCTATACCGGTTACTTCCGGCTGTATATCATCGGCGGCTATTACCAGCTGAAGGGCACGATCAGCCACCGTCCAGAGCTGTTGCCGTTCGGCAATGTGGCGAATCCATATCGATCGGTTCCGTTTCACCAGGATATCTTCTGCATTGGTGAAATTCCCAGTTTTTATCTCTTCAGCAAAGAATCGCAGAAATAGTTTTTCCTCGAATGCAAATGTGTCTCGTTTACCCAGATCGGTCACATCGGCCATGTGCGATTCCAGGTTCAATTCTGATTCTGTCTGGCCGGCCATTTCGATATACTGCTGCTGATGATAGTCCGTGCTTCTCAAGCGATCACAGACTGAAAATACCAATCCTGAAAATTGCACTTCTGCCCGTGGTACGTCTTTAAGAGCCTCTGGAAGGTCCCCGGGAAGATCAAGAAAAAATTCGCTGAACAGAATAAAGCGCCATAATTCACCCGAAATAGTCGACAATTTGTTGCTTTTTGTTTTGAGCGTGTAATTGAGAACAGCAGCCAGAAATTGTTTAAATTCAGGAATCCAAGTACTGTTTTTTGATAATGCCTCATTTTTTCTTGTCGAGGGGGACAAAATGGCAGTCAGTATCTCAGCAGCTGATTCGGCATTTAGCAAAGTTTTCAGTTTCGGCCAATTGGCGCCTCCTGCAATTAGATTGTTGACGGTGTTAAAGTCTGGAATTTCTGCTTCAAAAAGTTTATCGATCTGTGGTGCGAGGTCTGGAGCCGCCTGGCGACAGAGTGCCTGGTAAGATTCGCCGTCGCCGGATGGGAATTCCCCTCCTCCGAGCACAAAGATCTGGTAGGGGTTTTTCTGGCGGTCTCTATCATTCAAAGGTTTCTTGACAGGCAGATATATTATCAGCCTCAACTCTTCGTCATCGGCTTTGCCCAACCCGCACCAGGCCTCCATAGCATTTTCCCGGCCGGCGATGGTTGAGTTTCGTCCATCAACAAAAGTGGTGGTTTCGCTGGCGAGTCCGGCAACGATATCCTGATACAATTCCTCCGGGTCAAAAACTACCAGCGCTTTATGTTTATCCAAACGTTTTATAAGGTGGTCTTCAATGTATTTTTGTATTTTCATTTAAATAAATTCCAGATTGTATGAAAAAGGTGCTTATTTATAGTTTATGTGCCCTAATTCTTTTTTGCCTTTTTCTTTTTCGGCTCTTTAATCTCAATTTCACATAAATGCTCCAAATCGTGAGCAATGGCGACTGAACGGTCAGTTTTACACAGCTTCTTTACCCTATTCGGCCAAATGCTGTAAGCAAGATGCGCCCAGTCATATTTCTCGATTTCCAGCTTTTTCCAGCAGGCGTTCAGTTCCTTTTGCCACGGTTTGTGACGAAATAATTTCCACAGTGGGGCAGCAGTGATCATGACCCCGTCGCTCAGGTTCGGCTTGTAGGGCAGCGAAGAGACCCGCAGCAATTCATCACGTAGGTCGATCAATTCCTGCCGAAGATCCTGCAGCTTTTCCAACTGCGAGCGCTTGTTTGCATTGCCGGCCTCTTTCAAATCCTTTTGCAGCCTCTCCATATCGCGAGAGACTTCCTCGATCTTAGGCTTCAAGTAATCGTTAACACAGGTGAAAAGGGTCTGGTCTGTCAAGCGGTGGTAATAAATCCATAGGGTATAGCTGCCTGATTCAGTGGAAAGCGGCCAATAAATGGGGGCCTTGCGCCGGCTTTTGGAATAGCGCTTCAGGTGGTCCTGGAAAAACCCCGTGGGCTTACGGAAGTAATCACGCAGGTCGGAAACACTGAGAATCTCGCAGGCCTCCTGTTCAATTTCATGGGCTTTGTCCTTCCAGAGCAAGTCGAACACTTCACGGACGCGGCGAACGATGTCGTCCTTGTGCGGTTCGCCAATCTCAAACCCCGGATCATCCACCAAAATGCCGTTCCACGAGAGTTGGAGCAGATAGTCGGAGTCAGGGATTGTCGGATTCTTAACAGTGCCTTCCGGCGGCAGGGTGTTCGCGTTCGACCGAGCATGCAGCCATTCTTCGCTGACGATGCGATTCGTTTCAGCGGGCAGGCCGTCCTGACCGACCAGCATTCCGGGTGGGCAACTCGGCAACGGATCAAATGGGTCGGAAATCTTCGGTATAAGGGAAGAGTCCAATGCGATACGGACGTCCCAGCGACCAATTACTATACCAATAGTGAAAGAGAGAAACAGATGAAAAAGCGTACGTTCGTTTGATTGAGATTCTAACAAAACGGAAAAATAAGAACCTCCCGAAGGCTTTTTCCGATCTTTTAGAATTTGCTGCCCAACTGAGTGTGATACAAATGTGTCAATTTCCGATAGTATTTTTTCAGAGTCATTTTCAGAAGCTGAGACCAACTCATCAAAGGCTGGTCTTTTAAGACAGTTATTTAAAGTAGTAGGGAGAAAAGCATGAGAAACTTCGTTTAGCTCATCTATTTTCCGAATGCTTTGATATCCGACACGTGCCAATCGGGATAAGTTCGGTAGTCTTGAAGTATCAAGACAAATTGTGTTGAGATATCCGGAATACTTATGTTGGCCAGCAACAAGGTTGCTAATCAATGAATATAGAGAGGAGTTTGTTAATCCTAGGGCATGCCACACCATAGCCTTCTTAACAGGAAACAATGCCTGCCCTTCCCATGTAATTACTTGGCCAGCTGGCATAGGGTAAGTATACATCTCCGAAGTTCGCTTCCCATAAGCAAGGCCAATTTTTCCATATTTCTCGATATTTGGTGTTCTTGCATTCGGATAAGATTTAATAGTGTTAAATGTGCTATTGTCAGAACGGATCAGAAAATATGTAGGATAATATAGCGGCGAGTAAGGACTTCCATTTTGGCAAAATGACCACTTTTTATTAAAACCGATATCGAAAGGGTAAACCTCCCACCAACATCTGAAGACTCTGTCGGCTTCTGAAGCTGCAACTCCTCCAGCGCCTTCAAAGAGTTCATTTTTTAAAAAAAACTTTTTACGAAAACCCTGTAAAAGTATATCAGAAATTTGATATGCGAATGGATGATTTTCTATGAAGGCAAAATCAGATAGATCACGAACAACCATATCGTTAGGATTAGAAAAACAATTAAGTAATGATTCAGTCTGGTTTTCATCCCCAACCAAGTTTACAAATGCAGTTTCAAAATTTTGTTCGCCTGAAAAAAGCATAAGTGCAACTTCTACATCTGTACCAAGTATTCCCCAGCCTAACTCAACGAAAAACTTTAGCTTTCGTTCATTTAATAGCTTGTTTCTAAATTTTACATATTCTGCTTGTTGAAGCCATGGGAGATCTCCAATTAATCCAGTTAATCCTCCATGCTCAAGAAGATTAAATGAACGTAAAATCATCCCAACAGATAGATTTTCCGCTGCAAATTGATACTCATTTCGAAACCATTCTTTCAACCTTAAAGTTGCTGAACCAAAGGGTGGGTTCATCAGCACCACGTCATAGCGCTTGAGACATAGATCGATGAAGGCGAATCCCCTGGCGGCGTCTTCCGCGAACAATCGACGGCGGACTGCCCGGCCGTTTTCCGTTCTTTCCGCATATTCCTTCATAGCCTCCAGAATGCGGTCTTCAGCTTGTTCCCAGAACAGTTCGTTGGTGATCCCTTTTACATCGAAGAGCAGTTCCTGCTGCTTGGGCCGCGGGCCGGCCATCCCGGGAAATAGAATCTGTTGTTCGGGTTTCGGACCTTCTACCCATTGTTTCCTAGCCTTAGCGACGGCATTTTTGATTTCCTCCTCGATCTTGAGGAGTGAACCCGCCTCACCGGCAAGCTTCATTTTGTCAAATACCACATCGACGATTTGGCCGAGCACCCGAGGTTTGAGCCCTGTAGTGAATTCACGGCGCATGTCTTCATCACCCGGCATCGGTTCGGCAGTAACGATATTAGACTTGGCGATCCGCGGTCGTTCGGCTGCTTTGATACCGAGGTTTTTCCAGGACTTTTGCGCCCGCAGCCAGAGGGCCAGTGCGGCGATCTGCACTGCACGGGGATCAATGTCGATTCCGTTGATATTGTGCTCAATAATCAGGCGGGGAACATTACTCAGGAAAACGCTTTCGTCTTCATATGTCTCGTGAAGCGATTTCAAGTCTTCGGACCGGATCAATGCATTGGCGCCGAGTTGTTCCTCCATCTCCCATGCTTCTCTGTAAATAATCTCAAAAAGATCAAAGGCGTATAGGCCAAAATGCATCGAACCGCAGGCTGGATCGAGCATTTTGAGGTTACGAGGATCCTTGACGGGGCGATAAGGAATGTAAACCGGTCTTTTCAGCAACTCTTCCTGGGAAAGATTGTTTTCACACTCTTCGGTTGCTGGGATTTTTTCGCCTGGTGCAAGAAAAATTTCGTTGGGACGTCGCACGAGATATCTGCACACTTTATTGAGGGCGCTATTACCCTTGCGCATTTCGTACCAGATGCGGCCAAGGGTGTTGTCGGTAAGGAACTCGACAACGTAACGCGGAGTGAAAAACTGGTTGCGAACAGCCAGCTCCCTACTGTTTCTTGGCGCTTGGGATGCATCCCGCATGGCTTTGCGTTCTTCAGCCGAATTAAAATACTGATAAATCCAGCCGATGGCTTCATCTTCCTTCCAGATATGCTTTAATTCCGGCTGATTTATAACGCCCAGTAATTTCTCCAAAGCACTTTCACGCGGAAAAAACAGCCCAAAGGGGGAAAAACGATCGAACAAAATACCCAGATCAACAGCAATTTCATCAAATACACAAAAAATAAAATTGCAGTACCTATCAAAACGATTGCCCAGTCCGGTGCCGGCAATCTGAAGGTAAACCGCAAATCCTTCAGAATCCATTCCGGCGCCCACACACTGTTGTATGAATTTTCGTTCCTCGCACATCCGCAGCGCGGCAAACCGGTTGAGGAGGGTAAAAGACTGCTCAAGGGTCATGCGGTCAATGGCAGCATGGATAGGCTTCTTCTCATTTCCCATACTACTGGCAAGATGAACCACACGCTCACGCAACAAACGGGCTATATCCCGCTGTTCATCATCGAGGTGGGAGAGCTTTTCTATATCAGCAATGTTACCGTCCGGCTGTATGCCGTAAATCTCCTGAAGCTGGCTGGTAAATTCTGTCCGAAGGAAGGTGCGTGCATCGGCCACCATGCGGGCTAATTTTTTGCGAGTATCGGTATCAAATGCCATCGTTACCGCCAGGTAATTTTAATGATCAAGCCTTCTTTTAACTGGGCCTTGAGTGATTCCAATCTCTGTATCAATACGTCCAGACTTTCAGCCGAAGTAATCAATTTGGGTGCATCCAGGGTTACATCGACAACAACGTCACCTCCCGGTTCACCGCTGTCGCCTGCATCACCTGGTTCAGCTAAGGCAATGATTTCCTTTTCGATGCGTTCAAGTTCATTGGTAAAGTAATAACTGTCGCTCAGCAATTTGTCGATTCCGTTGAGATCCACCGATGCTTCGACCTTTAATGAATCCAGTTCTGCTCCGACACGAGCCTTGTCTTCGGCGCCCAGAAGGCTCCACTCAGGCATGCTCAGCAAACGGACTTTCTTGTCGTTAAGATTATCAATTTGGGTTTGTAGAAACTTTTTTGCTGCTTTTTCAATAAATGACTTGAGCTTTGCCAAAAGACTCTGCATAGCCGGCATATGGTCAAAGAAATCCTCACGGGCAATAAGCTCGGCAAGCTCTGAGCGGACGGCTTCGGTTTCTGCCACAAGTGCACCGGGTATCCCCACCGGGGGTAGTTTGGGGATTCTGCTGTTAAGATCACCTGCAGTTTTGATAATCTCACCAATCCCGTTGTCGAATGCCTTTTTAACCTCACGCGCCCAGCAGAGATCATCAAACAAGGGGCATTCCTCGCCGCCTAAGCGGTTGGTGGCATCAGAGGCATCGCCTTTCAAAATTTCAGCAAGGTTTTCCTGGATACCCTTTGCCCGATCCGAGCCCTGCAACCCGAGGTTTTCCAATTGAATGGACAGAGGAGCGTAATCCTGTTGGAAATCCGGGAAATGGCGTATGACCCCCCGGCTGATTTTTTCCGCAAGGGGCATAACCTCATCTCCTGTCAGTTTGAGCAACCGATCTCTTGCCCTTAGCAGCTTTTTGGGATCGGGGGGAGCATCCTGCAAGGTAATGCCGATCTTGTTAAAGGCGTTTGTGTTTTTGAGGCTGTTGATGGCCACTTCACCTCTCACGGTAATGTCCTCGCCGCTGACACGAAGTTTGATCACGCCGGCCACAAGCATGGCAGCCACGATATAACGGGTGGTATCTTTTGACCAGCCGTAGCGGGGTGCGTAAAAGGTATCCAGCAGGCGGCGACCGTCTACCAATCCCTGAGATTCGAGAAAATCCCTGATGGAAACGATGGCTTTGTTCTGGATGTCGATGGGTGTATCACCACTTTTTTTGACAAGGCCGAGCGGATCATGTTTTTCAGGAATTTTGTCAAGATTGTCCGTTTTCAGGAATCGTTCGGCCGTGGCCGAATCTGCCTGCACCGGCGCCTCGCCATATTTATCGAACACCTCGCCAGCAGCAGACTCCAACTGTTTGCGCGTTGCCTCAACCACTCCAGTGCCAAGCTCAGTCACTGCTCTCGGTTTGGCCTTGAATACGAAAGACCCTGCTGCCAACGATTTCAATAGACGGGACTCCACATCCTTTTCAAGGTTTCCGGCACGCTGGTCCTGGGCACGGAGATATTCTTCTACGTCTTTATCGGCAGCTTTATTGCGGTTCTGTTTGTAAATTTCTCTACAGCGATAAATATCCACCAGCAGGTTTTCCACCTCGGGGTCCTGCTTGCCCAGAAGATATATGATATTGGCATTTGCCCGTTGCTGCGATTCAAGAATACGTTCGTTTTTTCGCTTTTCGTATTCGGATTCGGTTACAAACTCAAGGTAGGTCTGGATGGGTTCGTTCTGCCCAATGAGGGATACCGACATAGCACCGGCATACACCTTAAATCCCGTGCTGACGGAGCGGGTGCCGAAAAGCTTTACCGAAGGTGCGGCGGTAAATATTTCTCCTAAGATTTTATTGTGAATATTGCGGGTGTCAGCCATCCGTGGCACGATTTTCAGACGTTCCTGTTCCAGGTCGATGACCGCCTCGCTCATAAATCGGAGACTGCCGTCCACTTCATTCAGCGGGACAGCTTGCTCTTTCAGCAGATCTTCCACAGCCTCGTTCACTTTATCAAAAAGGGGCGCCGTATCCACCGACGGATGGATCATGGCAGCGACATTTTCACGGCTGACCGGAAAATCTTCAAGTATCTGGAGAACCGACACGGCCTTAGCCACCTGACAGGGCAAAGAACCGGGACCGAAAACTTTTTCCACCTTGCCCACACCGTTGATGATGTGAGGAAACGGCTTTTCGATATCTGAACGCAGTGTATCATAAAGTGTGACGGCTGAAGCCAGGGCCTTGATGTTTTCGTCGGCCAGAAGTTTGGATCCCTTCCGGACCCTGCCGGGGTCAACCAGCACATCCTGGATGACCTTGATGGCGGATCTCAGGCCGACCCCGCCGCGGGTTTTGGCCAGTCGCGCCAGAAGTTGCAGGAGGATGTCAAAATGGTGGGGAAGGAACGGATAATACTTGATGAATGATTCCCTGTCCAGATCGGATTTGTAGTACCGGGTGTTTTTCAGTTCGGTGGCATAGCGCAACTGGGGGCCGTGCTTGTCAAAAAGATCACCCAGAGCGAATTTGCCTGCTTCTGATTTGCCCAGGAGTCGTCTGTAACAGATCTCCCGGATATCGCTGGCCTCCAGATCAATAGACACCGGGAATCGGGCCATGAGTTTGAAGAGCTTGGCCGTATTACTTGCAGCCCTGGGGTCGTCTTCTGTGAGGGTCTGTTGGGCGGTGGCGATAAGCCAGGCGCGACCCTTGCCAAGATTTTTGATATTTTTTGCCAGCCCGTCGAGATTGAGGATCAAATCATCCCGTGCGACAACATACTGGCCAACCTCGTCAATAATGAAGATGATGTTTTTCGTGCCGGCTTTGCGCTGAACAAGATCAAGCATCTGAGCGACACGATCATCTTCTTTGATCTGTTCTTCAATCCGTATATCGTTGAAACTCTTGGCATCCGTAAAAAGGTCGGGGTAAAATTCCGCAGCAGCCCGAGAAGCCAAGGCTTTTATGACCAGCGGCTGGTTTTTGATCTCCTCCCAGGTTTTTCCTTTTGAGAGTTCGGCAATGCGCTTTTTGAATTCATCAATCCGGTCGTCTTTTTCCAGCATAAACTCCAAATAAGCGATTTTGGCATCCCGCGAGTACCCAGCCCATTGCATCACCTTGGCATAGAGGACGGTTGAGATTTCGGCCATGGTCGCTCCGGCAAGCTGCTCTGCGGCCAGGTCCAGCATGATTACTGCTGATGGGTGCTTTTTTGCCATGGCATTGAGACGCTGACGTAAAGGAAGATCGGTGAACTGGTTCTGTAGCCACTCCAGAAATGGTTTGCCTTCAATCGTTCGGGTGGGGTCAAGCGCAAAACCGAGATATTTGGTGAAAGAACTTTTTCCTGAGCCATAAAAACCGGATACCCACACGCCGACTTCGATATTTTTTCCGCCATCCATACCTTCCTCAAGGCGGTCGAGCATACGGTCGAAGTGTCCCTCTATGCTTTTGGTTGCAACGTATTCCTGAATTTCCTGTTTGATCAGGTCTTCATTGGTGGCGTCGTAAGTAATTACCTTCTCGATTCGTCGTTCAATGGGCTTGGACGGATCGAACAATTCGCGAATGATTGCCATTTTGATCAACCCCCTATGTGTATGGATCGATAATTGCCGTCTTCGGGATATATCCCCAGGAAACTCAAAGTTGTTCGGCCGGATCGCTTGCCGGGATAAAGTATGATCGTAGGCACCGTAAAACGCCCCTGCAGGCCTTGCTCGATAGTGCCCACGCGCAGGTAGGGGTGAAGTGCTTCTAGGTCGGTTATGAAAAGGACCGCATTATCCTGGCCCTTGAGGGTGACAAGCTTTTCTTCTACCATGTTCCGCAGGGTGTTCTCGCCGGTAAGCGCATCGGTAAGCGTCTCATTGATAACATCAAAATCAAGCGGTGCATCCTGCTCACTTTCCAGCCAAAAGTCCCTGAGATCGTTTTTTTTTAAGATCTCGTGAACGGCTTCTGCCATCGAAAAAACATGGACCTTCCAGCCCTCGAGGTTGAGTTTTGCAATCCACTGTTTCATGCGGCGTTTGACTGTCAGCATCTCCTCGGGTTTGAACACAAGGTAGAAAACCGGGTCATCGCTTACATGGTTCATTCCGCGGCCGTGTTTCAGCCGCTGGCGAAATTCGTCAAAATTCTGCTGCAGCAAGTCCACTGAGCGCTTCCTCCATTGTTTTATGCTTCCAGGTGATTCGCATCAGATCCCCGGAAAACTGGGTGATGAAATGACCATTTGACGCCCGCTCCAGTTCATAGCGAACATCCATCGGTTCCAGCCCGAAAAGATGCCAGTCGGGGTGTTCGATAAGGGCATTGTCGCTGAAACCGGAAAAGTGAATATCATGGGATAGGTAGATCACAGTCGGAGTCTGGATTTTAAAGGGGATAATTTCACGCTGTCCCCCGTGGTCATTGCCGGCCATCTGAAAGTCGGTGAGGCAGCCAGTGAGGTAGCGAGCCACCCTAAGCATCATGGTTTCAGACCAGCGGGGCGCAATAATGCCATTGTTGGCGGCGCGGCAGAGAAAATCGAGCGCATCCTGCCGGGTGATAATCGTGGCGCCGGCTGTATATTTCTTCCAGTAGGCTTCGGTAATGAAATCATGCAGGACGTCATGGGCACGGGCCGTGTGAATGAGAAAGATCTGGTTGAGGCGGTTTGCCGGAACACCCTGATCCAACAGTTTTTTAATGTGAAGGGCTGGCCTGGCTCTGTCGCATAGATATCGGGCAGCGAACACCCGCCCGACGATATCCTTGATCCGGAGGGCAGTTGCACGAGCGATTACACCTTTCTTGATGGCAATAAATTTTAACTCTGCCACACTCATGGACATTTCCCAGAGATCAAGAATTGCCAGAGTTTCCGGTATCATGCCCTGTCCTTTGGAAAGCTCGGTTGTATACTTGCGAGTTGTCATTTTATTTTTCTACAAAATAAGGAAAGCACATTTTTCCGCTGGTAAATGCATTGTAATAATTCATAGAAAGTTTTCTTACAGCAAGACCTCCAAATATGTCCTCTAATGTGCCGATCTGAACAGGACCTTCAGGCGTTTCACTTTTGTCATTAAAAAAGCTGTTTAATCTATCAAGAGCAACATCCTGGGTGTTCAAACAAGAAATAATCGAATTATACTCTGCTGAGAGCAAATTCCTATGAATGGCTTCTTCCAGATACGCCGGCAATCTAAACAAATGATAAACGCTGCCTTTACCGATTCGCTCGTCGTGAAGGCGTTTTGCCGCTTCCGTGACAGAATTGCAGCCAGCCGAAAAGGCAGAACGGGGAAAGTTGATGGTAAGGAATTGAAGTCCGGTTGGACTAAGGAAGTCCGTATCCCACCAGCCAAATTGTGATTTTTCTCCAAGAAAACCCACGATTGCTCTTAGTACAATCAAATCTTCGGTCGGAATAAGTTTGGTATATACTGGCGCTTTAGCCGGTTTAGGTTGATCAGAAGCATCTTTTTTGTTTTCCGTTGAAGGGCTTATTGCCATCGGTCGGGATTCTGCTTTGACAATCCAGATATTTTTGCAGCTAGGGCATCTGACCTTAATGGCACCTTTTACCAGCTGGGACTTGTCCAAATCAAATTTTTTTCCACATTTTGAACAATGGATGATCATGTAATCCCCTCGTCATCAGCTGGTCCCAAGATTTCCAGTTCCTTATCGGGTTTGTCTTTGCCCAGTATTTTATCAAGGACGGTTTTTGGCGCTCTTGAAGCAGGGGCATCTTCCGGTAAATACAAGGAAACGCCTCCTCTGACTGGTCTTATGACAAATTTTCCCTCTTCGACTAGTTTTTTTGTTACTTCGACAGGGTCTTTGTCAAAATAATCTCTGAAAGCCTGATTAAAGCCACTGTAAACTGTATGGATTCCTTTGTATGGAGGTTTACGAAGCTTTTTGATAGCCCTTACAATAAAATCATATTCGGAGATCTTGTTGTCTTGAAACTCGGACATAAATCCCTCCAATCAGTTTTCACAATAATTTTGCAGCAATCAATATAAAAAGTTTAAAAATAATTTACCGCCATAAACGAACTTATAACTTTTTCTATGGAAAATAGATATGATATTGGAAATCTGGTAGCTTGATAAATAAAGTGATGGGGAACAAATTACGATTTTTTGTCTTCTTTTCAAAACACCATCCCTTAATTTTAGGCGTTATGAATTGAACACGGCGTTGTTTTTGATATTCTCAAGAATAGTGTAGAATTATTATATGCTTATTAAGGATATGTCAATTAAATTCTAAATAAATTAAACAGTTATATTGTTAGTAACCAAAATAAATCATTGTAAAATTCTCCTTTCTGCCCAATTTCGCTGGGACAGCCAAACCGAACATTAAATTCCTCTGCAAACCTATGATGCACACAATCTTTCTCGATCAGTTTTTTCAAATGCCCTTCAATTAGTTCGATTTAGTTCTTTGAAGTTATCCCCTGATGTTTTGCAGCCAATTTGGCTGCAGGACATTTTACCATAACCCACGAACCAAAAGGAGGTAGAGCTATGAAAGTGTCAGAGGCCGCAAAACTTTTTCTGGAATATCACAAGTCTCATTCTAAAGAAAACTCGTTCAGGGCATACAATCTGGTTCTTACCCAACTCCTTGGAGAATTCGGAGGTGAAAACATGGCGGAGATCACAACTGAAAAGGTTCTCTCATTCCTGAACCGGATTACAGAGGGGAAAAAACGACAAACCAAACGAACTCGTTATTCCCATGTATTGGCATTTTTCAATTTTATTAAAAATCACATAGACCAGGACTTCCGAAATCCCTGTGACACCCCAATGTTGAAAAAACTTTTCAGGGTCAGACCTTCTTATAACTGGAACATTATCGAAAAGGAAACCGTTGACGAGGTTATTTTCAGAACATCAAAGCCCAGAAACCGGTTGATGCTTGAACTGATGGCAAGGGGTGGAATGAGGATCAGCGAGGTACTGAAGCTCACCCCCACGGATATCAATGAGCGGAGACTTACCCTCAGAGACCCCAAAAGCGGCAGAGAGCAGGAATTCATCTTCATCCCTCAGAGACTCGCGGACCGGATTAAGGACTATATCTGGGGAAAAGGTATTCAACCCCATCAGCGCATTTTCCCGATATGCTATGAGGCCGCGAGGGAAATGGTGGCCAAAGCAGGCAGTGTGGTGGGTATTCATCTCCGGCCCCATGATCTGAGACGTCACGCAGCCACCTATGCAAGCCGCTCCGGTGTGCCTATCGAGATCGTCTCGAAAATCATTTTACGGCATTCGAACCTTTCGACCACAGAAAGATATTTGGGTAAAATCAGTGATGTAGAGGCCATGAAATGGATTGATAATTTGTATGCCTAAATGAATGAAGTCAGGGTGAAACGAACGGTGTTTTCACCCTGATGATTTCTGAGATATCCTTTTAGAAGGTGCAAATATCAGCCAGTCGAGAAACCAGTGATAAGTCTGACATATCAAAGTCATCGACAACCATTCTCCTGTCGCGATATCTTGCACAAATGTGATATCAGTCAATTTTCAGGGTATCATTCATGACACGTCCGTTTTGAAAGATTTTCAGCTATAGTATTTGGCCAAAAAAAACGGCCAGCCTCCGGAGGGTTGAGAAATCGAATTCCGGGAGAGTGGCCGTTCTTTAATTGCTTGAGACCTTTGCAGGTCCTATTTCTTTAACGCTTCTTCCATTACCGGAATGGCAAACCCCAGTCCGAGCTGCTCGAGAAACTCCGGAGACGGTGTGCCGTCATCCTGCAGGCCGTAGGAATGATAAAGCCCTTTTCGCTTCTCAAAGAACTCTTCCTTATTCAGCTTTTTGGGTTCGTTGTATTTATTGTAGATGGTCTCCTGGAAAAACCGTTCCGGCATGATATCGTCCCGCTCCGGGATATAATGGCCTTCGCGAATGGAATAGCACCTTTCCATGGTGGCCCCCCGCAGTTCCAATAACCGCCAATCTTCCTGGCTCAGTTGCCAGTCGCAGGTGGCATGCAGCCCCTGGATGGCCCAGTCGGCAATACTCCCGTAAATCTCTTTAATGGTCCTGCGCCAGAAGGAACAGCCGGTCAAAGAATCAAACATAATCCGTTCCGGTGTTCCCCTGGCGCCGTGAATTTCACCAACGGCCGTCCCGGCCAGTTCCAGGGCGTCCTTCATGCTGCCGCGGGGTTCATAGGACGTAATGGCAACCCCTTTCCCGGTGATGGCGTATTTTTCGGTCCCCTTCCCGATTTTGGCCGGTGCAAACTTGAGGCCGTCGGCCAGGGCATCGCCGATACCCTCGCGATGGGCAATCTTCTTTAACAGTGCGCAGATGGCTTCCACATTCCCCCAGGTCAGATCAATCCCGCCCAGGTCTTCTTTGGTGACCAACCCTTTTTCATAGCATTCCATCATCCAGGCAACGACGCCGGACACATCCTCGCCGTCCAGTCCCAGGTAATCCACATAGGAACACAAATACCCCTGGAGTTCATAGCC
>Ga0180009_10002987_pt1 | contig 19571 bp, 9 predicted proteins | sample OS_PC_MetaG_FD_123537 | JGI IMG/M metagenome (GOLD analysis project Ga0180009, IMG submission 123537) | Groundwater microbial communities from the Aspo Hard Rock Laboratory (HRL) deep subsurface site, Sweden - OS_PC_MetaG | ecosystem: Environmental > Aquatic > Deep subsurface > Groundwater...
GAAGCCAGAGTCTGGGTAATCGTTGCCTTTACCCGGCTTCGATAGAGATAAAACATCTTGGCCATTTTAAATACAAAAAATACAAGGGGAACGGATGACAGGATGATCATGGGCGGGTCAATCTTGAGGGGAAAATATATCATGCCAATGGACCAGCCTATAGCAGCCAGGGTAAAGATCAGATTAATGCTGTCCGCCATCCAGGGCAGCCAGCCTGCTATAAAGTGATATCGCTGGCCATAGGTCAGACGGCTCTGGCTGGTTCGCCGCAATGCCCTGGCATGGTGCCGCATGATCTGAATTGCACCATATGCCCAGCGATAGCGCTGCTTTTTAAAATCGATAAAGGTATCCGGCATCACGCCCCGGCCGTAGCTTTTTGCAATATAAAGGGCTTCATATCCTTTTTCAAAAATTTTCAGACCCAGTTCCGCGTCTTCAGTAATGCACCATTCAGCCCAACCGCCGACCTCTTCAAGTACTGATTTTCGCACCATGGTCATGGTGCCGTGCTGAATAATGGCATTGCGCTCATTGCGTGTGACCATACCAATGTAGAAAAAACCCCTGTATTCGGCAAAACACATGGCTTTGAACAGGTTGTCTCTGTCATCCCGATAGTCCTGGGGTGCCTGGACGATTGCCACAGAAGGCTTCATGAACTGGGGAACAAGATCCCTCAGCCAGTTGGGAGTCACCATATAATCGCTGTCAATGACGGCCACCACATCAGTATCCGGGTTTGTTTTGGCCAGGGAATAATTAAGGGCGCCTGCCTTAAACCCATCCAAATGATCTTCATGAAAAAAATGGAACGGGTCACCCAGGGTTTTGCAGTGAGCCTCAACTGGCTGCCACACGGCAGGGTCTTTTGTATTATTATCCATGACAATGACTTCATAGTGGGGATAATCCAATTGGACCAGGGCGTTGAGGGTTTCGATCATCATTTCCGGCGGTTCGTTGTAAGCTGGAACATGGATGGAAACCCAGGGCAACTCCTCGTCTGGGACCTGACCTGGGCTAAGGAGGTGCCTCTTTCTTTTCGACCAGATGGCTTCGGCCCATTCGTGGGCTTCTGCCAGAAGAACAATAACCACACCAATAATACCGAAAAGCATTAGAAAACCAATGAGTACGGCTGATATGGTCAGGTACTGCTGGGAGTAATTGTATATGATCCACACCGCACCCGTGGCAGCCATAAAAGCAATAGAGGCAAGAAAACCACGTCCTCGCATTTGCAGTGTCGTGCTGTCAATTAGCAGAAGGGCAAAGGTAATAATGGCAATGACCAAGGAAAATCCTGCCAGGTAGCGCCATTTAGGCACACTAACAATAGGGGAGGTGAACGGAAATTTAGGCTTGCGGGAAGCATCATACACGCCCCAATAAGCACCGACTGACCCCTCGTTTACTCTTTTCCAGGGCTGATCAAACGCCTCCATGACATAATAAACATAACCCAGTTTTTCGGCCTGATTAATAAACCGGCGCAGGAATGCAGCCTCATTGGCAAGGGATGCCACTGCTGAACGGCGGGTTCGCCCATTGCTGGGCCAGCCCACCTCTCCGATAACCACTGGTTTATCAGGAAAAGTAGTCTGAAGCAAGGTAACATGTTCGATGACATAGTCTACGGCCCGATCCAGATGAATCCCTTCCCAGTAAGGAAGCATGTGGGTGGCAATAAAATCCACATGGTTTACAAGTTTTGGGTTCTTGTACCAGACGTGCCAGGGCTCAGCCGTGCTGACCGGGATGTCCAAAGCATGCCTCACCCGGTCAACATACGCTCCTATCTGTTGGATCGTAAGATCATTTCGAAAGATGGCCTCATTTCCGACAACCACCCGGATGACATTTTTATAATTTTCCCGTGCCAGCCGGATTACAGCTTCAATTTGCTCCTCATTGGTTTCCAGATTTTTATCGAGCCAGGCCCCCAGGGTAACGTTCAAACCATATTTTTGGGCCAGGACCGGTATCCTGCCCTGTACCCCTTCCACGGTATAGGTTCTTATGGCATTGGTCTTGCCCGCGAGAAGCTTCAGGTCTCCATCAATTTCTTCCTCAGTGGGAAATTTATTTATAGTTGGGTCATTCCAGGCCTGCATGGGAGAGAAGGAAAAGCCCTGGATACGAACAGGCCACGGAGGCTCAATCTCGGGCCGATTCAGTAAGGACCAGAAACTGATAGAAATGACTGCAATGGCAATACAGATGATAATATTTGATCTTGTCATAAATTTAAAATTATAGGGAAAATCATGTTTTTTGTCAATACAAGGGGCGTGTATTTTATTTTTTGTGCTATTCTCGCAGTAAAAATATAAAAAAAGACCTTTGGTTCTAACTTGATCAAGCTAAGAAGGCTGACTATCATCGGGCTGAAGAGGATTTTCGGTAGCTACGGCATTTTATGAAAAACATCCCAATATGGGGGCAATGGTGCTGGAGTGTACTGGTTTTCCACCCTTTGCCAGGGCATTGCAAAGAGCCATCAATATTCCGGTTTTCAGTTGGGGAACCCTCATGGATTTTTCCCATATGGTAACGGTGCCTCGGGACTATTATGGCTATGTGTAAAGGGCAATAATTTTAACAGAAGGGCAATGAATTTGTTGAAATCAAACAATAAAATTGACATTGAAACATTTAATCTGATAATATGCGCAACAATAAAAAAAAGAGGTTAAACAATAAAACCCATTATGAAACAGATTTTGACTTTTATTATGATATTTTTCCTGGCCGCAACCCTGGAAGGAAAAGAACTTGTCAAAACAATACCGTCTTTGCCCCTTGATGTGAACCCCGAAACAATAAGGCCCTTGTCGGAACTTGCGGACAAAGTCCTGCAGCAGCATCTTGAAGACATCCTTTTTAGTAACCCCTCCTGGCGACAATTGATCCGTGCTAAAAAGATGACCATTGGACTTGTAGACCTGACAGATACGTCCAATATTCTTTTTGCCATGGTAAACGGGGATGAGATGATGTATGCGGCCAGTCTTCCCAAACTGGCAATTCTTTTAACGGCATTTCACTGTTTTGAAAACAAGATTATAGAACAGACACCTGAGGTGATGAAGGATCTGAATCTCATGATTCGAAAATCAAATAACCAGGCCGCCAGCCGCATGATCGAAAGAGTTACCATGGAGAGAATTCAGGAGGTCCTGACCCTGAAATGCTATGACTTTTACGATGAAACCCGTGGCGGAGGTATCTGGGTGGGGAAAAAATATGCCAAAACTGGAAAAAGAATGCCTGAAGCGGTAAAGGGTCTGAGCCATGCTGCCACCGCTTCCCAAGTCTGCAGGTTTTATTATCAGCTTGCCATGGGCAAACTGATCAGCAGGGAAAGAAGCCGGGAAATGCTGGAAATTCTCATCAATCCGGGGATAGAACACAAGTTTGTCAAGGCGCTCCATCAAATCGTTCCCCAGGCAGACATTTTCAGGAAATCAGGGACATGGAAGACATGGCATTCTGATTCAGTTATGGTATGGGGCCCTGAATGGCGCCGATATATTGCCGTTGCCCTGGTTGACAACAAGAACGGAGAGACGATTTTAAGAAAACTCATTATGGAACTTGAAATCGTCCTTAAGCAAAACGCTGCCGTTATAAAAAAAAAGCAGAAACATCTGGCTGCTTTTGTTGAGCCAGAAAAATGCTTTGAAATCTGATAATATGCCATGATTTCATCCAAAAAACAGTTTGGATGGCAGCAGCCGGCCCTTAATTTTATGGCCAGGTTCTTTGATATCCGTGAAGGGGAAATTCAACGATCCGTATGGATGTTTGCTTATCTGTTATTATTCATTACCGCCCTTATGATCGTCAAACCGGTAAGCAATGCCTTGTTCCTGAATCAGTTCGGTGCCCGACAGCTCCCTTTTGCCTATATGCTTACAGCTTTTTTTGCCGCAACTTTTTCATCACTTTATTCCCTTCTGCTTAAAAAAATATCCCTGGACAGGCTTATGAAACTCACCCTGTCTGCAGCTATTTTTTTATTAATAATATTCTGGGTATTTATCCATTTTCAATGGCTAAAAGGATTTTCCCTCTATCTTTTTTTTGTGTGGGTTGGCCTCTTTGCCCTGATCTGCGCATCACAGTTCTGGCTGTCTGCCGGCCTGTTCTTTAATGTCAGAGAGGCAAAGCGGCTGTTTGGTCCCATTGGTTCAGGCGCTATCCTGGGCGGTATTATAGGGGGGTATATTACCAAGCTTCTGGCCTCTTCCTGGGGAAGCGAAAATCTTATGATCATTTCAATGGCCTGCCTTTTTTGTTGCATCCTGATCATGGAAAAACTGTGGAAAATCAATGGACAAACTGAACTGGAATCAAGGCCTGATATCAGGGTGTTTGATTCTGCTGATCCGAAATCCCCTTTTTCCCGGATCATTAAATCAAGACATTTGACTTTTCTGGCTGCCATTCTCGGCATCAGTGTGATTGTTTCAAGGCTTGTGGACTTTCAGTTTAATGCCATTGCCGCTGCAAATATCACGGATAAGGATCAATTGGCAGCTTTTCTGGGTTTCTGGATGTCCAACCTTAATTTTATAGCCCTTCTGGTCCAGCTTTTTATCACCCGAAAGGTTATGCAAATGCTGGGCGTGGGATATGCTCTGTTTTTTCTTCCCGGGGCAGTGCTGGCTGGCGCCTTGTTGACTTTGTTTCATCCCGTACTCTGGTCTGCCGTTGTGATCAAGCTCAGTGAAGGGGGGTTCAAGAATTCACTGAACAAATCAGGCATGGAGCTTTTGTTCCTTCCTATCCCGCTTCAAATAAAAAACCAGGCCAAAACCTTTATTGATATTTTTGTGGACAGTGCAGCAAGTGGAATCGGAGGAATTATACTGGTGTTCCTCGTCTTTGGTGCAAATATCGCTCCTGCCCATGTCAGCATTGTCATTCTCCTGCTGGTTCTTGTCTGGTTTATCCTTATCCGAAAGGTTAAAAAAGAATATATCCAGTCTTTCAGGGAAAAGTTTGAGCTTGAACCAGAGACAGCTGAGCAAACCCTGGGTCCAATGCTGGACAATGAACCCATGATCGAAAGGATCAGCCAGGTTCTTGAAAGCTCCAATGATATAGAGGTATTAAGAACGCTTCAGAGGATCACAGAACTTCACAATGAAAAATTAGCACCCTGCTTTGTCAGACTTCTGGATAATCCCCATACACAAATTCAGACCGAAGCCCTTAAACAATTGTATTTTTCAAAAAAAGTAAAGGTTATTGAACAGGCCCGAGAGTTGATCCGTTCTGACAGCATTGACCTCAAGACCGAGGCGATCCGTTATCTGTTTCACCACTCAAAAAACCCATATCTTTGCCTGGAAACCTTTCTGGAAGATCCTGACTTTCGCATCCAGGGTGCTGCATTGCTGTGTCTGGTGAGGGAAGCCCGCAAGAACAGGGCCCTTAGACACATGTTCACCCCGGATCGACTTATTGAAAAAACCCTGCTCAATATTCACTCACTAACAGATCTGAAACAAGCTGAATTCACAAAAAAAATCTGTGTCCAGGCCATCAGCGCGGCCGATATTTACACCTTGTATCCATATCTTTACATTCTTATGGATGATCCTGAACAAGAGGTGGTTATTGCGGCCATTCAAGGAGCCGGTCAAACCCAGCACCCTGATTTTGTAAGGGTATTGCTTCCTTTTCTCAGCAGGAAACCTGCTTTAAGGGATGCAGCAATCAAAGCGCTGAACAGTTATGGCCCTCAGAATCTGGATTTATTGAGCAATTGTCTTTCCAACACCTATATGGCATACCATATCCGAAAACACATTCCAGAAGTCATTGCCGCTTCCCTGAGCCAGAAAGCTGTGGATATATTATCCAGCCATCTTAAACAGGAGGATCTCAGCCTGAGATACGAGGTGATCCGTGCATTGAATAAACTGAGAATCAACTCAACAACGCTTTTGTTTGACAAGGCGGGGATTGTCACGAGAATTAAGAAAGAGGCCAGGGATTATATGGATATGCTCAAGATTCTCTATTCACAGAAACAATTGGAATCAGGCCTGAAACCGTTAAAAAACCATTCCGGTATTTCAAAGGCAAGACAACAATTGGTCAAAGCCCTTGAAATCCGGCTGGATGCAAGCCTTGAAAGGTTGTTCAGACTTCTTGGCCTGAAATACCCACCCGTTGAAATGTATGATGCCTATAAGGGAATCCGCAGTCAGGATAGGGAAATACGTCTGGGTGCCATGGAATTTCTGGACAATGTGCTGGAGATCAATCTCAAGAATCTGCTCATGCCGATCCTTGAAAGCGGGAACATTCTGATGGAGGGGGGGGAATATCCTCTGGGGGAAGATAATCCTGAAGAATATGAGTCCTATATTGCTTTGCTGGAGAGCCATGATGATTTTCTCAAGGAGAAAATCCTATATCTTTTATCCTTTTTTTCAGATGCCCGGTATATTCCCCATATTGCCAAGCTTCTGAACAGTCCTGTCCGGGAGGTAAGAAACATGGCGCGATTTGCACTTGAAAAATCAGGGCAGTTTCAAATCAGCTCACGATATAGAAAGAAAAATCCCGTTCATCTGTCTGCCAGACGGTGAAGCAAATTTTTCTTTTTATTGTCAGGGGAGGGGTTTCATCAAATTCTCTATTTCGTTTGCCAGGGTCTGATGATCTACGGCTGAGTTTTTTTTCAGAACATTTGACATGAGTGTAATCATATAGATCCTGGAATCCGGATGTTCAACAATGACCACGGAATTCATCAGGTTGTCCTGGTTGCCCATATATTTTTTGCAGGTAAATCCAGGTTCAGGTTTGCATCGGTAAAGACTGCCTGATTTGAAATAGACGGCTGCCCCGGACAACGCAGGCGAAGATGCATAGCGAATCCGTCTTGAGGTGGTGTACATAAGCCGTTTGATTTCAAGGCTTGACCAAGAGTCAACTATTCTGCCTTGTTCCATTGCAACCAGATACTTGAGAAGACCAAAGGGAGAGGCTGTACTGTCTCCTTCACCAGGAATCTTTTTTTTCCCATAACCCGTAAAAAAACTTCCCAGATGGAATTCATTTCGCAAAATTCCTGCTGCTATCAACGGTTCATTCACCACTGAAGCAGCCAAGGCAGAGATATGCTGTTTCGGGAAGGTTGAGAAAAAAATTTCTTCCTCCTCCTGGGATGGGGGATACAGATGACCGAAATGACGTATGAGAACCAGTTCTTTCCAAAGGGTGCTGGCAGCGGAATTGGCACTGGCAGAAATCATGTGGTCAGCCCATTCAAAAAGGGAAAACCGGTCTCCCTGTTGAGCCAGTCGGTTGGAAAATAAGCCCGTATCTGGAAAATAAAAGGGTATGGTATGATAGTCTGTCTCGATCCAGGGACCTGCAACAACCATTCTGGTTTTCAATAGATTCAGACGCTTTTCCACTGAATCTGGAAAAAGGCGTTGCAGCTCATTGAATAATCCTGCCACAACGGCAAGTTTTCCGACACTGCCCACTGCAAACCTGCGATCGGCTTGTCTCAGGGCAAGTCTTGCCGGATGACCCGGTGATATATCAAGAACTGCAAGAGAATAACTTTCATCCCTGTTGGGAAAAAGAGCCTCTATTTTATGCTGCAGTTTGATATCTGTCAGGAGTGATATATCTGACAGATTCAAGTCCTTTGTCCGAGGATGTAAACGGATGGATTCCAGGCCTAATGCAGCGCCGGGTAAAAGCCTGGGACCTGGCATTTTTTCAGACATGATCAGCTCCAGACGTTTGAGACGGCGGATACCGGAATAATCAAAACCGTCCAGGGGATAGGCCTGTACGGCCACTGATACCAGGATCAGCCAGAACAAAAGGCCTGGGATGTACCATAAGAAATGCTTCACTTGTCAACTCCCTGTATTCCGGGCGCAAGATCCTGAACAAATAAAATGGTTTTAGGCTCAGAATCATTTTTATCCAGGTTGAGCAGATAATTAAGGGTGCTGGCCCGCTTGTTTTCAACAAAGGGACGGACCTGAAACAGGCGCATGGAATTGTTTATAAATCCAAGCTCGATATCAAAGGGTCCTTGTCCTTCTATGCCGGGTGTATTCGGCAGAATTTCCAGGACGGTTTTTACAAGTTTCCGGATCATCAGCCTCTCCTCCTGGGTCAGGATGGGCTGATCAAGGCTCAGGAATTTTTTTTCAATACCCCCTGTTATTGGCAGATTTGTAGCCAGGGATTCCCTTGCCGGGGAAAGCAGAAGATCAGTGCCTGTGCCTGTCAAAAGATAGGTTTCTGCCGTCTGTCCTTCCACGGCTCCGCCTACCCCGCGGTTAAAGGCAACAGTGATATCATCGGGAGTGTTGGAGACAATCCCGTGGGTAATGACCACACCGGATTTGTCAACATTAACGGACGGCAGCAACAGGATCGATGGGAAAATATTTTCAGGGTTTTCCAGGAATTTCTGGCGCCACAGATAACTTCTTTCACCATAGGGGGAGGCCCATACATCCCGGATTCCCTGAAACAGCTTATTTTGGTCGCGAACATTAAACACTGTGAGATTCAGGCCTGCCCCGGTAAAATAAGGGATATCCTCCATATTGGTATCGCTTCGGATAAAGACGGGTACATTACCCAGGGCAGTACCAAATGTGGTTTCAAACATCTTGGCCATATTAGTTTTAAATTCAGGTAAAAACGGCATTGTTTTTATGGCAGACTGAAGCTTTGTAAGTTTTTCAATTAATTGGGCATCACTGGCAGAAGGGGTTGACAGGATGCCTGTCAGAAACTGCCAATAGGTAATAGAAAGGCCGGGCATGACCTGGTCCATGTGTTCACGGAAAATACCAAAGGGAATCACGATTCCCTCCACAACCTGGTCTGGAAACAAAAATTTCAGCTGGCCAAGATTTGCCGCCTTTGGACCGCAGATCCTGCCGGAATCACTTGCACGCAACTGGCTCAATGGGATCAGGGTGTTTTTAATTAAATTTATTTTTTCCACAGGAACCCTGAACAACTCCTTGGTTCTTTTCCTGCCCTGGACCAATGCCCGTTCCTGGTCAGTGAGCAGGTAGTCCTGCTTGAGAACCACGGAGCCCGTCTGGGAGACAGCATAAAACATTTTCTGCCCTGAATAGGGCATAAGACCGTCCAGGTTTTCAGAGGAAATGACTGCGTTGGGAAGCCCAAGATTCCTTGCCAGAAGCTGGACATGGGAAACAAGGTTCCCTTCCGAAACGGTGAGCATTCCAGCCACAGGTTTTAGTTCTGAAGGAACGGTTTTAAATGCATAAATCTTTTTGGAATTCTCAACCAGTATTGTTGAGTCACCCGTATCAACCTCCAGAATGCCATGGGCAAGGCCGGGATTCAATCCCCGGACACCATGGGGCGTAAGCCCGACCAACAGTTGATGTGACACGCCAGCCGCGGTCTGGGCAAAATGGGTCAGCTTTCCGACAGCCTCACCCAGCGGCAGAAGCACGGAGGACCGGATGCGGTCGTCTACAAAGCCGTTGACCATGGGTTCAAATTCAGAATACAGCTTTATTTCAGGCAGATAGGTAGACCGGATCATCAATGTTCCCCAGTCCACTATTCGTCGGATCTGTTCCACCTTGAGCTTGAATTGTTTGAAATCCATGGAAAAATCCGGATCTTTCAGGCCAGAATCCTTTAGCCCATAGGATAGGGCCGCATCCCATTCCCACATTTCCATATACCCGCATCCTGCAGCAGCCATTGCCAGGATGCGGCATTTTTCCATCAAATCTGCCAGGGTTTTGGGTTGCCAGTTTCCAATAGAGGAAAACAAGGTCTTTTCAATCTCCAGGGAAAAATCCATAAGGGCCAGCCGGATATCCGGCCGGACTGAAAGAACCAGGGAGCGTATCTTCAAGAGCAAATCTGCCATGTCTTTATACGGATTTGATTGGGAGGCCAAAAAACTGTGCCTGGGTTCATTTATCCTGGTTATGGACTGCCCAAGCGCTTTGATGGATTCTGACAATTCCGGAAGTTGTCCAATTTTTCCGGCCATGAGTTTTTCCAGATTGGCTGCAGCAGTCAAAGAATAGACAGATTCAAGGTTTTCAACCAGTTTGCCGAACAATTTTATCTGGTTTTCATCAAGAAAGGTCTTGTTTTTCTCCATAAATGCCTGGACCATTGACAGATCGCCTGAATCCGGCTGACCATGAATTTTAACCCGCAGGTACATAAAACCGGGGATTTGATCGCCCAAAGTCTTGGAAACGGAACGAATAGTCTGCAAGCGATTCTGATTCAGGTTACGGTGGGGAATGTGCCTGCAGGCTTCCCGAACCTGGAAAAACTGTCTGGCAGGTGTATCGCGGTCAGCCAGCAGCCAGTTTAAAAAACCTTCCCCCCAGTCATTTTCATCCTCAGCCTGGATCGCTCCCCTGTAATATTGCGCATTGCGGTAAATCCACCCTTCATCTGCCAGGAAAAGATACTTGATCAATGCATATTGCTTGATCCGGGAATGATGGCCTGGTATATCCCAGATCCGTTCATGGGGTGCACCGGCAAGAACCATATCCAGATAAATTTTTTTTTCCTGTTCAAGCCTGCTGATCTTTTCTTTCAGAAGCCCATGCTGGAGACCGCCTGGAGACGGACACTCTTCCAGTGGAGTCAGGATCTGGCCATTGGGGCAGAACCATTTAATTGCCTGGAAAGGGCCTTTTGGGTCTTTTTTTAATCCTTGAATCATCTGAGTCATGTCCTTTTCCTGCTGTGCCTGTGCAGGAAAGGTTAGAGCAAGACTGAAAATCAGAGCCCAGAAAACACAGTTTAACCCTTTCGTTTTATTAAAACCGGTCATCAAAGAATCTCCTGAAAGATGTTTTTTATAATCAGCAACGCTTGATTTTAACCGTCGAATAAACAGAAGTCAATGACTCCATTTGCGCTTTTGACTTTTATCCTCACGGGTTGTATCCGACCATTTAGGGAAAATGCCAGAATTGGCATTTTCCCTAAATGGATGAGGAATTATCAAATGAGGGATTAAAGTCCTTCCTTGCAGTGATTTTACAACATCCGGGGATTCAAATCAGACATGCCCCAAAAGTTTGTGCCACCTTTTAATTTGATCGTTAATAGTGTATAGAACAATATCGTCCTGTTTTTTCTTGCCTTAACTTGCTCCAACCTGATACTGGTAAAACAGGTTGTACCTGTATCAGGTCTGAGGTAATATTTCGGATTTTGGAGGATTTTTTATGCTTTGGCTAACAAGAAGAAGGTCCTTATCAATTCTTGCCTGTTTGGTTCTGTGCATCCAGTTTTTGTTACTTCCCCAGACTGAAGCCGGAATTGAATTCAACGAAGCGGCGCAAAAAGAGATCAAGGAAAATTTCAAACTCTGCGTACAGAAGCTGAAGGGACCTTATACGGAAAACTACTGTATCTGCAGCGACGGAACCCGGGTACCCGTTCGATCCGATGACGGGAAAATACAGGCCCGGCCCTGCGGTTCTCGGGGGCAGCTTTTCTGCTCGGCATTCAGGGCGACATGGGCCCAAGCCCTCACCCGTTACGGACTCTACCTGGGTAATATTTTCTCAGCAGACGAATATTCGTGGGATTCATTCAAGGATCATCATCAACTGGTGCGGGGATATATCCTGGAAAATTATTTTACTGAGAACCATCCATCACACAAATTTGCCCAGCTCCGTTCATTTGGAGGATTGTCAGGATCTGAATTTGAAGTAGTGGCATCGCACCGTTTTTTTGAACGATACCTTTCTCTGCCCTCCTTTGATGAATTCAAGCATTACCTCCTGGCCTATGAACTCCAGCGCCGGTTTTATGCTCGTAAGGACCTGGGTGAAATCGACCGGGTCCGGGTATTATCGACCCGGATCCAGTCGCGCAACCTGGCCTTCAAGCCGTTGCGCGACGCCATTCATAACCGCATTTCCTCTGCCGACATTCCCCGGATTGCGTCGTTCCGTGATGCTCTCAAGCCCGATCAGGACCGTAGCCCCTACGATGACCTTATCGAAGCCATAAAGAGGCTGACGGCCATGAATGAGCAGGTCCTTTACAGCGAAATCGATGCCCTCAGTGACGGACAGACACGGGCTAAATTGACTCAAATAGTCCGGGGAATCATAGCGGGCGATCGATTTTCAACGATTTCATCCCTGGGACAGTTGATGGCTGAAATCCGCACTGCCGTAGGCGGAAAATCCGTTGCCCCATCAGATTCCTGGCGCCTTGTCGACATTTCGATCATGGCGGCCCAGATCATCCACACTTCCGGAAGCCGATTGATCGAGGGTTTCCATCCGCTGACCCTGCAGCAGCATCTCCAGGTGCTGGCATCGCTGACGGACGCCACCTATGGCGCCGGACTGTTCAGTAGCAGGGAGTACAACGACTCCCGTGAAAAGTTCAGGCAGATATTGGGCCAAAAAACGATATCTGCAGAAGAACTCAACCGTTTCCTGAACTCGGACCGGACCGTGGAATGGGCTCTGAATACGATCCGGTTTTCCTTTGTGGAAGCCACGGATGTTTGGAAGCTGGTCATCCCCGATATCTCACTGATAAGCGACGATGTTCTGCGCGCGTCTCCTCTTTTGAACTATGCCAGGATTCTCGAGAAGCTGTGTGTTTTCTCCGGCAATAAAATGGGGATCCGGCATGAATTACCCGGGGGGGGCGGAGGATCCACCGTCCGGGCGCTCAACCCCGGCCTGGCCCTTGGAGAGCTGCGTTTTGCTCCGGCCGAAGGCGCTTACACCAGGGATCACATTATCGCTCTGTCGGAAACACCGGCAGATCTGGCACCGGCGGCCGGCATCATCACCATGGGGGAGGGAAACATGGTGTCTCACGTACAGCTTCTGGCCCGGGCCATGGGAATACCGAACAGCGTAGCCGCCCCCGATCTTTTCAAGGAGTTCAAAGCATTAGACCGGCAAAAGGTTTTTTATCTGATCACACCCTCTGGACAAATTTTCATTAAACCTTCCAATCTCATGACGGACATGGACCGAACCATTGTTTCTGAGTACAGGAAAAATGAGCGCAGAAGAAACGATGGAACTCTGGTTTCGAGATCATCGAAATTACGGATCGATCCTAACCGGATTAACTTGAAGGATACCTTTCCGATCGATTTGCTTGATGCCCGGCGGGCCGAATCTGGAATCCGCTACGGTCCCAAAGCCGCTTTTCTGGGAGAATTGAAACGATTGTTCTCCGCCTCGGTATCACGCGGTATTGTTCTTCCCTTTGGTCTGTACTACAGTCACTTCCAGCGTTGCAGGGTAGAGATTCCGCCGGATATCAAGACGGTGGTTGTTTCTGAAGAGGACCGGCAGCTGACCGGATTCGTCAGGAAGACCTATGAAGAATTTTTTCAAAAAATGATTCCCAGCGGCAAATCCGAACAGGAACTGGCGGAATGGATTAAACCTCGTCTTAGGATTATCCAGCAGTCCATCATCAGCACCCCTCTCGATATCGAACTGAGAGAATCGCTCCGGTCCGAATTCCGCCGTCAGGGCCTTTTTCTTGGAAAACACGAGGAAGAGACCACAGGTTGCTTTGTCCGAAGCGACACGAATGTGGAAGATCTCGATGAATTCAACGGAGCAGGTCTGAACAAAACCTTGTTCAACCTTTCTACCTTCCGTGGCATTCTCGATGGAATAAAAGAGGTCTGGGCATCGCCGTTCTCCTACCGCTCTTTTTCATGGCGCCAGACAATGATCGATGAACCTTTCTGGGTTCTCCCGTCCGTTGTCATCCTGGAATCGGTCCCATCGGAAAAATCGGGGGTGCTTATCACTGTCGATCCGCAGTCAGGAAATTCCCAGGATATGTTCGTGGCAACTTCAGAGGGAGTGGGGGGAGCAGTAGATGGTTCTGCCGCCGAGACTTTGCTCTGGACCCCGGAAGGCGCCAGATTTATAACGCAGTTCAAATCACCGTGGCGGCGCGTTCTGGATTCAAAGGGAGGCAGCAGGATAGCGCCTTCAACCGGCTCTCAGGAGGTTCTGACCAGCCAGGATCTGAACATCCTGATCGATGCGGCAAAAACGATTGTCAATAGATTAAAGCCCTCGATCGATGCCTGGGGAAAACCCCGGCCCTGGGATATTGAATACGGTTTCGTGAACGGGAGGCTATGGCTTTTTCAGGTTCGCCCGTTTATCGGGAATGATACCTTGGGGAATATCCCTGCATTACGAATGTATGAAGACCCAACCTCTGCCACGCAGGTTCTCACCATTGCAAAAGAGGTAATTCCATGAAGCGATACGTTTGGCTGCTTGTTATCTTCATAGGCCTATTGCCGGTTTTACCCGGGGGAGGATGCCCTTCGGCTGCTGCCCAGTCCGAAAAGACGAGTTGGAAGGATACTGGTCCGCCTCCGGGGATCTACTTTTACTGGTACGAGCCAACCTTTTATACGGGTTTTGCACCCCGCTGTCAGGATCCTTCCAGAATCCATATTCGCCTGGGCAGAGGGAATCAAACCAGGATAACCATAGCCCTTGGTCCGGAACAGATCGGCAATTATCTGGAGGATCTCCATCTACGTCGACGTACAGTGGAAGAGCTTCTGGCACAAGGCATCCTATCCCTTACACAGAACAGGGAATTCGAATCCTTTTGCGCAGCAATCGATCGAGCGGATATCGCCTCAATAGTCAGTCACAGAAATACACTGCCGGCAGATGAATTCCAGGGGAAAAGCCTTGCCGTTATGAAGAAGCTCAATCCCGGGCGCGTTTTCCATATTCGCCGTCCGGCAGCCGATGTTTTCGAACGGTGGCGGCAGATTCTCAGACAGGAAACCGGGAAAACGGACACTTTGAATGGACGACTTGAACTCACAAACGAACTTCTGCCCGGCCGCATCAACCTTTTTGAATCCAATGCAGAGATTGATCAGTGTCTGATTGCTCTGGCCGCCCTCGCCCGTCAGGAAAAAAAGCCGGGAGATACCCTCAATTCGTTTTATGAAAAAGCCTCCCAGTTCCTGGGCCAGGTCACCCGCAACATCTACCAGGTCAAAGATGGATTTATTGAAGCGGATGAGTTCACGACAATTTGCCCGACCGGAACCGTGCAAGCCTGGGTAAACTGGCAGGGGAAACGGTTGCCTGATTTTGCAGCCACGGGAATCTGGCCGTTGATTCCTCGAATGAAAGGGAAAGGCATACTCGGAATGGTTGATTACATATCCTCAAACCCTGGATATGGGTTCGTTCCCATGCTGCCCTATCAGTACGCCGGAGGCATTGAATACAATGCTTTCCATAACCCGGGCATACGCTGTCCTCTGGCCGACAGCCGCATACTCCCGAAGGAATGGCAGCGGGCCGACGGTATCCGGGATACTAAAAAGCCCTTTATCAACCTCTGGATTGTCAGCCGAGGGCCCGTCTCACACGGATGTACGCGGCTGTCTGCGGGGCATATTCTGGAAATGCGGCACATGCTGCCTTCAAAGTCCGAGGTTCTCGAAAAGGTTGTAACCTTCCGGAATCTTCCTCAGTGCTATGACCTGTTTGACATTGACGGCAACGGCACGGAGGAGGTCATGGGGGTGAAATTCTATCTTGCCTATGCCCACACTGAGGATCGCATCCCCTATAAAGTATATGCTCCCAACAGCCGGAAGCCCTTTTATGAGTGGCTGTATGCCGGTGATGTACGTTTCGAGGAAGCAGGAAACGCATGGATATCGAAAGCGCTTTCATGCACCTTCGCCGGCAGAAAAGCGTATGAAGGAACGATGTATGAAGAGTCGGCTCTCTGGGAAGCTGAATACGAAACCGAACGAATCCAGTTTTTCAAAACACTCCCGGTCTCGTTTGAAAGCCCCCAGGGCTTTGAATTGATCCGCGAATTGGGCAGGATCGGAACAGGGTACAACACTGACACCCGGAACCTGATGCTTAAGTCCGGGCAAAAGAAGGGAAAGTAAGTATGCACAGTCCCGTGAATCGATCGGTTTTTGTTTCTGTTGTAACGGTCATTATGTTGTGCGGGCTCTTTTGCGACGTGAGTGCGAAACAGAGCCCTTCTCTTATCCTTGAAGAACCGCCTCAATACGGCGTCTATTTCACACTGGCAGAGCCTGCTTTCTACACGGGATTCGCTCCGCGCTGCCAGGATCCGAAACGGATACACCTCCATGTCGGTCGAGGCAACCAGCTTCGGGTAACCCTGGTTTTGTCCAGGGAGGCTCTCCGCAACTATGCGGGCGATCTTTTGTTTCGCTATGAGGTCTACCGCGACCTGCTAAAGGACAAGAAACTTGTCCTCACCCAGAACAATTTTTTTGAGGCGTTTGAAACCACTGTCCATAAAATGGAAATCAGCAGGCTTGTCAGCGAAGAAAAGAAGATGTCTGAAGACGAGATCATCGCCTGCAATCTTGAACTTCTGGAAAAGCTCAACCCCGGACGCGTGTTCCGTATCCACATTCCCATCAAGATCCTGATTGACAACTGGATGGACAACCTCACAATTGAAGACAGCAAAACGATCAAGACGGAGCGTCTCCTGGAACTGGTCAATCTCATGCTTCCGACCCGGCTCTTTATGGCTGAAATCAAACAGCCGGAAATCGACATGTTAAAGGCCCTTATTGCGACGGCCAAATCCATAAAGGGGCAATCCTCACGCAAAAACCGCGATACACTTGAAGAACCATACCTTGCCCTGCTTGCAAAGATAACGAATCACAGGTATCCAAGGGAGAACGACTCTCTCGTTTTTACGGAGTTCACGGCAATTTATCCGATTGGGACCCTCAACGATTTTACAATGTACCGGGGACGTAAGATCCCTCTTTACCCGGCCCCGGGCCGGAGGGCTCTGACAACCCACCAGAGAACCAAGACCGTCGATCACGTTCCGATTATCAACATTTACAGCTATTTTCCCTGGATTCCCTACATGCATGTCGGAACAAAACTTCACAACTCCTTTCATACGCTGTGGTGGAAAATGCCAACCTCCACGTCTTTCTTGCCGGAAAACTGGAAACAGGTCGCAGAAAACAGTCGGGATAGAAAGCCGCAGCCTTACCTGTGGCTTCTTTCCCGGGGTCCCATGTCCCACGGCTGTACTCACGTCAATGCGGGGCATATTTCCGAACTGAGGCAGATGCTCCCCTCTGATACTGAATTGCTCTATCAGATAGACAATTTTCGCAACAAATCCTATCTCTACGACGTTTTCGATATCAACGGAGATATGGTCCCGGAGGTGATGGGAGTCCGCTATTTCATAGCATTTAACCTGAAGGATAAAAAACCCCAGCAGCTCCGTGTAAGGAACGAACGTAAAGCGTATTACGAATGGTTGTACGGCAAAGAGCTGCAGTACCGTAACAACGGCACTGCATTTTTCTCCGACGTTCGAGACGCCCGGTTCCAGAAAAGACGTGCGCTGGATGGAAGAACTTACAAGAACATCGACTTGTACGAAGCAGCCTACGAACCCGAACGGGTTCAATTTTTTAAAATGGCCGATATCCCCTTTATTCAACGGCTGCGAAAGACAGCTGTGACTTTTCCGGACGGATTTCAACCCGATCCTGAGTAACCCTGAAAACGCTTATGACCATTAGACTTTTGAGGATATGTTTGTGTTGCGTGCTTCTGCTCATTCTGCACATAACCCTGGTGCAGCCGGCGTCTTCTCTTTCTCCTGGCAACCGGGAGGAAGAGGCTTCCCGATTTCTCTCCAGGATCGCCGGATCCGACGAACTCACGCAATTTCTGGAAACAGCCGTAGCAGACCTGCTGGCCCGGGATAGATCGCTTAAAAAAGAAAATCTCCAGGTTTCCCTGATAGACCTTGCACGGGCAGATCATCTCCGGTCGGCTCATGTGAACGGTGAACAGCGCATTTATCCTGCCAGCGTTGTGAAGTTTATTTACCTGATTGCCGCTTACCGATGGATGGAAGAAAAGAAAATTGAGCTGGATGCCGAATGGCAGCTGAACCTTAAAAAGATGATCCGGTTCAGCGACAACCAGGCAACACGTTGGGTGCTTTACAAGCTCACGGGTGCGGGCCCCGGGGAGGAGTTGTCACGTGACAAATACATTGAGTTCCGGGAAAAACGTCTGGCCGTGAAACAATGGCTGGAAACTATGGGGCTCCACAATCTTCACTGCGTACATCCAACCTACGACGGAAACGGTGACCTTTTCGGACGCGATCTCCAGTTTCTGAGAGACCGCTCTTTTGCGAATGTTACAATATCCCAGCCCGGTGGTTTCCCGAACCGGCTTTCCGTAACCGCCCTCGACATTGCCCGGTTGCTGGCACTTCTCGCCACAGGCCATCTGCTGAACCCGGAAAACACGGAGGCCGTCCTGGATCTGATGAAGCGGGATGTCCGGGAACAGAAATACCTTGAACTTCGAATCGCTGGTGGCGCAGCGCGAATCCACGGCATGCAGGCCTACTCGAAATCCGGGACCTATAGCGAAACCTTTGCCGACGTCGGAATTGTCCAGGCAGAGGATTCCAAGCAACTGGTACTCGCCGTCTTTATCCAGAGGGAGAAAGCTCACCGCAGCGACTTCATAGCAGAACTGACCGAACTGTGCATCCGGCACCTGCTGCGGTCGGCTCGCCAATAGGAAGTACAGACGTCTACCCATTCTTTACAGTTTGAATATTTTTCAAGTTCTTCTATGGTCAATCGTATTGAAGAATAACGGTCTCCGGCAGCTGGAATAACTTCCGAGTGTTTTTTAAGTGATACATCCAGGTAAACGTTAATTGTTTTCTTTAATCCAAAAGGACAAACTCCACCGATTGCATGTCCAGTATGCTCCAGGGCCTCATCTTTATTGAGCATCTTGGCTTTTTGGGAGAAATACCGTTTATACTTTTTATTATCAATCTTTGCTTTGCCTGCAACGACAATTAAGATCGGTTCCTCGTCAAATTTAAACGATAGTGTCTTTCCTATCTGATCAGGATCTACTCCATGGGCCTGGGCAGCTTCTTCTACGGTCGCTGTGGAATTTTCCAAGACCATAACACGGTGATCCATATTGTATCCTGAAAAATATTCAATAACAGCTTCTAATGACATCTTGTAACCTCTCTCCATAAATACGATCGTACCCGCAGGTATAGTGAATATAAAATCCGTATACAAGGATAAAGTGATCCTCTCTCAGGAAATTTGACAAAAAGTTAAACTGATTTTGAAGGAGTTTTTGAAAATGTAAAGAAGCTTGCTTAGAGGAGTAACCTAAATCTCTATTGGAATTTGTAAGATTGACCATTTCAAATAGCGTTAGAATTATCCAGGATTCAGGAAATATCTATACCCGATATTATGTCAAAAATTTATTTCAGCACATGCAAGTAGTTTTGAGTTTTCGGCTTGTAAAAAAATGAAAATGCCTGTCAAATAACTCCAATAAAAGTTCTTTCGGGAAACCTTTTTCGAATCAATTATATTTTCAGCTAAGTTGAATTTTAGAAAGATCTTTACAGGTATAAGAATTGTTGATACTGAATTCTTGAAC
>Ga0180009_10002988_pt1 | contig 19565 bp, 9 predicted proteins | sample OS_PC_MetaG_FD_123537 | JGI IMG/M metagenome (GOLD analysis project Ga0180009, IMG submission 123537) | Groundwater microbial communities from the Aspo Hard Rock Laboratory (HRL) deep subsurface site, Sweden - OS_PC_MetaG | ecosystem: Environmental > Aquatic > Deep subsurface > Groundwater...
GATCCGAAGACTGCGTTCGACACCCGCAGCCTCCCGAATCCTCATCCGCCGACGCCCCCGACTGCGTCCCTCCGCTCGCTCCCCCGGAACCTGCCGAGCTTGTGCCGGCGGTGCCGCCCGCTCCGCCTTCGCCCCCGCTGCCGGCGCTGCCGGCGCTGCCGTCCGGGACCCCACCGTCGGGCGATGGCTCGGAGCCGGGGACGCACGGCGTGGGACAATCTCCGCCGCAATCGATCCCTTCCTCGCTTCCGTTGAGGATTCCATCCAGACACGAGGGACGGGGTACCAGTCCGTCATAGATGCCGTCGTTCGAAGCATAGGGAGCCGGCAAGACCCACGTGCCCGAACAACTACCTATCATCACTTCCCCGGAGTGCGGGTTCACGTTGATCTCGCCCACGCCGCCACGGAAGCGGTTGAGGGAGATGTCCTCCCACGTGGCTCCAGCGTCCGTCGACCGGAATATGGACGGGATCCCCGACCCGGAAATTCCCGCATAGATCACCTCGGGATGGTTGGGATCGACCATCACCGACCGCACATAAAACCAATAGCCCTGGGGTGCGTCCACGTGCTGCAGCACGCCCAGGCTCGTCCAATTCGTCCCGTCGTAACGTGCCAGATCCCTGTCGCCGTCGAGCGTGTAGATGACGTTGCAGTCGACCGGGTCCACGGCGAATGTCAGGTAGCCGTCGAAGGGCGCCATCGAGCCACTTGGCTGCGCGTACTCCGACCACGTTTCGCCCTGGTCGTCGGAACGCAGAACCCGCTGGCCACTTCGAGACGCCGTATACACGATATCGGGTTGGGCCCGGCAGACGTCCATGACCTGTACATCGTTGTCCTTCAGGCCGGCAGGTATGGGCAGGGGAGCAAAGCTCGCGCCGCCGTCGAGCGAGCGCCTGGCTCCGGCAAAGACCACGTTCGGGTCCTGGGGATGGAATACGACGCGGAAGTACGTTCCGCCCTGCGATTCTGGGATGGCCCAGCCCTGCCCCGCGTCCAACGTGCGCACGATCTTGCGATCAAAACTCGTGCCGACGGCGCCAATGAACCGATCGGGCTCGGTGGGGTGGATGTCGACAGTCCACTGACTGGACCAGGCTATCGACCCGTCGTTGACCCAGCTGTGCGGAACGCCCCGGTTGACGAACCAATCGGCACCGTTCTCCGTGACGTAAACGCCGATGTCTTGGTGAGACACCACGATTCGTTTGGGATCGTTCGGATCGAAGGCGATGGAGTAGTTCTGTCCGGCGCAGTTGGCGCCGGTGTAAAGCGTTGAGCCGTTCTCGAACGCGTCGCCGTCGGTGGAGCGGAACAGTGCAGCGCCGCCCCCTTGGGCCACCACCTCATTGCTGTCGGTCGCGCTCATCAGCATGAAGGCGAAGTTGCCCGTGATGTTTACTCCCCAGCGCCAATTCGCGACGTCCGCCTCCAACGAAATCGTCGTTGTGGTGAACGAAGCGCCACCGTCTTCGCTCCGGATGGCGGTGCTTCCGTTGGCGTGACCCTGCGGGACCACGTAGAACACATCGCCGTCCGAAGGGGAAACGAAGATGCGACGAGCGTCGTTGAGCACTGCTTGGTGCAGGCTGTCGCCCGAGGTCAATCTGGTGAAGCTTGCTCCACCATCGGTCGATCGATAGAGGCCATTCGTCGCCGAGTCGCGCACGACGGCATAGACGACGGACGCATCTTGCGGGGACCAAGCAACGGATGTCACCTGGCCGTCGGGAAGGTCTCCTGCCGGCACGATGCTGGCTCCGCCGTCGGTGCTTCGGTACAGGCCGCTTGCGCTCGCCACGAAGAGGTCATCGCCGTTGGTTGGCGAGACCTGGACCTCGTAGACGGGGAAGTGCGAGGTGAGGCTGGCGAGGTGTTGCCACGTGTCACCGCGGTCGTCCGAGCGATACAGTCCGGCCTGATCGTGGCCGTCTTCGCTGGCCTCGTTGTAGAGGGCGACGTACCAGCGTTTTGCGCCCTGCGCATCGGCGGAGGACGGTGCAAAGGCGATGTTGTGTTCGTAGCGACGGCTATTCATGGCCGGCCCTGCTTGCACGAAGTCCCAGTGATCACCTCCGTCTTTGGAACGGTAGATGCCGGTGAACTCGGGGTTCTTGTAGTCCCAGGCTTGGTCGGCGACGATCACCAAGCGATCGCAGTCGACTGGGTCGACCTCGATCGACTGGCCGTGGGCGAGGAGCAAGCCGTGATTGAGAGGTTTCTCCCACGTCCGGCCGCCGTCGCGGCTGCGCCAAATTACGCTGCAGTCATGGGACAGGTAGACCACATTCGGATCGGCGATGCAGCGTGCTGCGCCCTGCAGCCACTGTTCTGCTCGTCCGCCCAGCTCGCCCCGGGAGAACTCGCCCTCGCTCCGAATGGGCATCACGCGCCAGCCGTCGAAGCTCTCTGCTGCGCCGCACCCCTCATCGACGCCGTTCCGACAGTTGTCGTCCTTCCCGTTGCCGCAAACCTCCTGGGCGAAGGGGTGAACCTCGGCATCACCGTCGTTGCAGTCGATGCCGTCGTGGGCGCAGCCCGCGAGGGTTGACGTGTTCGGGTATACACCGTAGCCGTCGCCGTCGCCGTCGTCGCAGGCCGCGTGCGCAGTGGCGGGCAGCAAACATGCCAGTACGGTGAACCAAAGGGCCTTCTTCTGCATCGTCTTCACCTGCGAGGATCGGGGTTGGGCGAGGATCTTGCAGCTTGTGTGCCTACAAGTACACGCCCACAACGCAGGTGAATCGCCCTTTTTCCAGCGGGTATTGGATGAGGGGAGCGCACCGGTGCGACCTCACGTGTCGCACCCAATGGCGAACCGCGACTCCGGGTGTCGCACTCGAATTGACCCGCGGATACTGTCAGTTGAGCAGACGACGGGCCTTGACCTTCAGGATGCGCACTCGAGGACCGACTTCGAACGATACAGAGCGGAGACTTCGGTAGTATTCCCCATCGATGACCGGCGCCAGCAACTCGTCGCCGAGCGCTTCCATGGTCAATTCACGGCACGGCGCATCGACGAGTTGGTCGGCCTTGAGCTTGCGTCCAAGCGCCATGTTCGGAAGATTGGCGATGATCTGCATCGGAGGAGGGGAGCCGACCATGGCGTGAAGCTGCCCGGGTACATCTGCTAGCCTGAAGTAGCGCAGCACCTTGCCCAGGTTGATGGACATGGACGCGATGTTGATGCCCGTGAAGTACTCCCCCGGAAAGACTTCGCCGTCGATGGTCACACGCGCGTGTGTGGCGGAGAACATGTCGCGGGAATACTGCCTCGCCGATTGGGGTACGCCCGGAAGAAGTCGGCCCGGTATCACCGTAAGGGGATAGGACCCTACCGTCTTGCCGATCACCCGCACGATGTTTGCGCCCGTGTGCTCTCCCTCTTCGTCCAGCTTGGCAAAGAACCGCTGCCCGATACCGCCGGCGGCGACGGCGAACCCAATCGTCTGGAACGCCTGCTCGTTGCCTCCACCGTCAACCCGCACACCCTTGATGAGCATGGAGTCGACCTCGGACTCGGTTACATCGCGCCCCGCGTCGAGATCCTTGCGCAGCGTCTTGAGGATCGATTCGGCGTTCCCCTCGATACCGACGTTGTGGGCGACGAAGTCGATCGACCCACTGTTGGTCGGAAGCGTGGGTGGCAGCGACAGACCTTTGCCCGCGAACTCACTCTCCTCGAGGACTTCCATGCCCGAGCGGATCATCCAGTGCAGGGCGCCGTCTCCGCCGTCGGATACCCAGTAGTCCGCGCGATTGCGCAGGAACTCACGTAGAATCGGCTTGATCGCTTCAGGGCCCGAAGTTTCGTAGACCGTACCCCACTCGCCAAGGATCGACTGCAAGGACTCGGCGCGGTTCGCCTTGTTCTGGTTCTTCCTGCTGTTCGGGTTCGTGATGACACCGATTCTCATCGGATTTGACTCCTCGACAAGTTGGGATGAGGAGACCTAGCCAGATTCGTGCCAGAAGTAAAACTTTCTCGTGATCCTAATGTCGAGCAATATCCAGCGAAGAAGCAGACCGCTTGCTCCGCGAAACTCCGAGATCCCATGCGAGGACGAGCTGCGCGCTGCGTTGCCGGGGTTACAGCGAAACTCTCTACGCACCCGGACAGATGACAACGTCCTCCCCGGACACGGTCGTCCGAGACATCCTGAACCCCGCTCGTGTGGGGTGCGTCGCTGTTGACCTCGAAGGATCGCATCCTCTCTCCGATGACGCCGGACGGAGTCGCGTGTCGGGACACTGATGATATTCCGTCTCGGACTGGGGCTCGACGCGGACTGGACGTTGGCGCGCACACGGTCACCCTAAACAGAGGCTCAGGGCGCAAGGCGGACGATCTGCCGGGAGCGCTGCTCGTACTTCACCAAGACGAACCTGCGCACGCATTGGCGCGTCGTCAACCTCCCGAACGCGACCACTGGACCCATCCCAATCGTCTACTTTGAAGCGAGCGCCACTTGCGTCGCGTCGCCGGCGAGGGAGCCTTTGCGGACCTCGACGTGGAACTTCGTTCCATTCCAGTTGATGGCAACGAGGGTGAACTTCACGATCCGTCCCCGCGGATCCGTGCGTGACCGGACCGTCCAGGTGGCGCGCTCCCACGCGTCATCGGCGAGAATGAGCTCGGCCAGGCCCGTGGCGCCGGCGTCGGTGTTCTCGCTGGGCACGACCTCTTCGCCGCCTTCCTGACCCGAAAGAGCCAGGCGTGCGTCGAGGTCCTCCCACGTGAGCAAGGCCAAGGTCGATGGTCCGGAAAACAGCTGCAGGTCCTTGAGCTTGCGGGTGACGGCGCTGACCGCGTTCGCTCCCCCTGCGGCGGCCGGGTCGTGCAAGAGCAGACCGAGGCGAGCGGCCGAGCGCAGACGCGCCCACAGCCGGGGATCGCTCGGCCCCGGTCGGCCTTCACCTCGCGCCACTTCCCGTTCGATGCGCAGCGCCTCGTCGACGCGACCTGCTCCGCCCGCCGCGGATGCGAGTCGCAACCAGTTGTTGGGGTTCTTGGACTCGAGTCCGCTGAGCGTCTTGTATTGACCGTAGGCGGCGTCATACCACCCGTGCCGGAGGAAGGTGTCGCCCAGCAATCGGCGGGACACGGGGCTGTGGGGATCGAACTCGACCACTTCCGAGTAGGTGCGCAACGCCTCTTCACGTTCGCCGGAGGTTGCGAGCACGTCGCCGAGTTGTTGCGCAAGAACGGGCGTCATGAAGCCGCGGTCTCGCATGCGGCGGCCGTGGGAAAGCGCCTCCGCAACCGCCCCGGACTCTGCGAGGAGGCGAACGAGCCGGGCGTGGCCGTTGGGATCATCCCCCGCAATGAGCATGGCTTTGCGAATGTGGTCGAGCCGCTCCTGGGGAGTCGCAAGCTCCAGCAACTCGCGATCGATGACCTGCCAATCCACGGCGGACCCAAAAACGATGCGCGAGACCATGGCTGCCATGCGGGCATCGACGGTTCGACGCAGAATCTGTTTTGCGAGGTACTTCTGCGCAGCCGGTTCGCTTGCGAAGTGCGCCAACACCGTCTCGACTGCTTGTTCTGTCGAGATGCGCTTCTCGATGAGGTTGAGCAGGGCGGTTTGATCTTTCCAGTCGGGAAGCTCGCACGCGTTACGTGCCATTTCGTATTGCTCCACCAGTTGCCTGCTCTCGGTGGCGCGCTGCAATCGCTTTGACCAGAGCACGATTCGCTCGGGAAGGGGCCGGCTGGCTGCGTCACTGCACGTCTCGGGACCGCGCGGTGTTCTTGCTTCCTCGGACTTCGCTTCCGCGGCCTTCTTGTCCGCCATCCTTCTTCCGCCGGAGGGCGGCTCGGCGGGACGGGGTTTGCCCGGAGCCTTGGCGGTGGATGGCCGATCTTCGTCCGTCTTCATCAAGTGCGGCTCTTCGGGTTCCTCGGTTCCGGGGCGCGCGCGCTCCTTCGCCTCGTCCAGATCTCCCGGAGTTGGACTGAGGCCCTTCACCGGTTCTGCTGTCGCAGTGGCCACCGGCGCGGCGGCGACGGCCACCGGTTCCTGGCGATTTTGACCTGCCCCGCGAGACTTGTCGCCCGATCGCTTCGGGACCCTCTGCACCTCCGCCGCGGGCGGAGCGTCGTCCGCTTCCTTACCGTCATTGCAGCCCGCCGCCACGGCCACCGACGGCACATACCGGGCGACAATGCGCTGTTCATCAGCGGGATTCTGAATTGATGTCAAGTGAACGCCACGCAACGGAGAGCTGCGGCGCTTGATGCCTTGTTGTAGATAAGCCTGCTCGCTGTCCAGCGCCAAGATGCTGGTGAAGGGAGTCATCAACCCATAATTGAGACCCAACTCGAGGACCTTCGCTCGTTCGGAATCGGGGCTGTCTCCACGGCCGAGCAGAGAACGTGCATACTCTCCCGCCCAGAAGCGGGGCACCAGCGGTGTGACAACGCTCGTCGTCGTCGACACCTGATAAGCACGATTGAATTCCTCACCTGCCAGCCGCCCCCGAACCATCGCGCTCGTCGGCAATGGGTGGTGCGTACGGGCGAGCAACACGAGCTCCTCGCCTCGAGAGAGCCTGCCCGATGACGACATGAATGGTTGATCGAGCCCCGCCCCGAGATCGATTTCGAGATCGGTCACCGTTGGTGTCTTGATGAGTGATGCCAGGCGCAACGCCTGCGCCGTTGCCGCATCCGCCTCGTCGACGCGCAGGTAACGCCCCCCTCCCGCGCGTGCCAGGTGCTCCATCACACGGTGCTGTGCGTCGCCGCCGACACCCACACAAAAGAGCCGCGCCCGCGATCCGGTCAGAGATCGATGAAGCCTGTCAGTCAGTTCCTCCGGGGTCGACTCACCCGAGGTCGACGCGCCGTCTCCCACGTAGACCAACGCTGGTTGTTCCGCCCCGTGAAGGCGGCTGAGCGCCGGAGCGAACATCGAGGCAATGTCCGTCGCACCGCTCGCCGTGTGACCACTGAGCTGCGCGAGCGCGCGTCGGATTTCCTCGTCGCTCGCCGGGGCCATCCCTTTTTCGGGGTAGAGCACAGTCGCTCCGACATCCACGGCGATGAGGGTGAATCGATCCCCCGGGGCCAGCGCCCGGAGGATTGCTTCGGCCATCGACTTTCGCAGCTGACGGGAGCTTTCGTCCCCGGCCGCGGAGGTGTCAACCACCACAGCGACATCGCCCTGTACATTGCTGAGCCTCGAGAAGTCGAGGTCGGGCACGTACCTAACCATCACATAGTCGGCCTGATCTTCGCCCGCAGCAAATCGCCAGGCGCGAAGCGGTTGTGAGGGCGTCTTCTTCTCGAACTGAAGCTGGAAGTCGGCCTGGGGAACATAGCCGCTTCGTCGAATCGACACGCGTTGGCCCTTGTCTTCGATCCGCGCATCCAGCGAAGTAGCAATGCGCATCTCCGGCCCCTCGTCGCCCATGTCCACGGTCAGCGCGAACTCGTCGAATCGCACCGGATCGTCGGACCGAAGCGGGTAGACGAAGCGGGTCTTGTTCTCGACGAGAGGAAGAATCTGCATGTACTTGAGGACGACTCGGCGCGTTCCGTTCGCCGGAATGGGGTAGATGCGCGCACGGTAGCTCCGCCCGTCGACCCACTCGAGGAGGGCGGGATCCTGGCCCGCGTTGACGGCGGCTCCGTAGCGACCAAGGGCCTCGCGCTTTTCGATCATCTCCCCTTCAATGAGCTGTCCGTTCGTCTCGAGAGCAAAACTCGTGACATGGGCATCGGTCGGGACTGTGAACCAATACCAACCCTCGGTTGGCCTGCTGCCAGGATTCGAGAACGTTTGATCCACCGACGTCTCAGCCACACCGTCGCGAATGACGACCCGAACCACCTGCTTGGATATGCCCAGGCTGAAGGCCGGTGAACCGGGCGCCGCAAACGGGTCAATCCCATAAATGCGTCCCGAGCCGCTTCCAACACCGCCATGCGCGCTGCGCGCATCGCCCATGCCACCGGTCCAATCGTCCCAGAACGCAACGGGACTGATCTTTGGCGCGTCGGTCTTGTTGGCGACGGCCTGTTGGCCCGCGTTGACTTCGACATGGCCGCCCGGGGAGGTGAGGGTGGCCAACCCTCGTGCGACGTAGACCGTGATGGTCTCGCCTTCGAGCTTGACGTCGATACCCGCGTCTGAAGCGGTGACGACGTGAGGACCGGCCTGGCACGGGGTCGCGGCTCGCTCCGCGCGGACGGCGTCAATCCACACCTGTCCGCCTTCCAGTTTTATGGCTCGCTCGCCGAGGACGAGGACGGTCTCGCCACGCATGAAGACCCCGGCACCATCCTGCGATCGGACAAAGGCCCGTGCGCCTTTCCCGGTGGCGACCTTGGCGTCCGTGGCGAGCGGTGTACCCGAGACGGCGCGGCCGCTCTCGGTGCCTTCGGTCACGGTGACGTCGCCCGCCGCCAAGTCGAGACGAGCGCCGATGGTTCGCGCCTCCGTGGGCGGACTGCCGCAGGCGGTCAGGGCCACCGTGGTCAGCACGAGCAGGATGAGCCCCAGAAAGGGGATGAGGGTTTTCGGGCTACGTCGTTGTCCCATGTCGAAGGTGTCGGACATCATAATCCCCCGGAAGCTTGGGTACGGCGACGCGGTGCGTCCCGTTTTCCCCGCTCCGTCTGTCCTCGAACGGTCCGGATTGAACCGCAATCTTGCATCCTACGGGAATTGGAAGCCGGTGCCTACGGACGGCGCCGGTCTGGCGCACCGCTGCGCGGACCGTGTTGCCGCGACAGTGAGCCACACGCGGACCTATTCCGTTCGCGACGATTTGTCCGAATTGAACACACCCTGCTCTTGTTGTCGCTGCGACAGCGCCTTGGCCGCGAGTGTCAACTCGCGCGTTGGAGACGCGAACTCCACGGCGGTCTCGTACGACCAGGAGACGTTGGTGGATCGTTGCTTCTGAACCCGCGCGACGCGTGCCATGGTTTTGTGCGGGTCGCCGCCGGGCACGTTGATGTAGAGCTCGAGAAGGATCGCATCGCCGGGCTTGTGCTTCGAAGCGGTGAGGAACAGCCCGCCCACCGAGCTCATGTCGTGGCACATGCAAAGCTGCCGCTCGCCAAACACGGTGCTTACCGCGGCGGGATAGCTCGCGAGAAAACGTCCGTCTCGCCGCCGTTCGTGGGCATCGTCCTTCGATGACTTCCGTTCCTGGTCGATGCGTGCCATGGGGGCCCCCTCGTTGGTTGGTGTGGCATCTTCAACTACCTATCCATACACAAAGCCTGCGGCACCAACGGCCGGTGTCAAGGGAGGGGGCATGCGGTTGCGAGCGTACTTTGTGCGGACGGTTGGATGCTCTGCGTCGTGCTCCTTGGTATCCTTTCGGACAAGATGCCCAACATGCGCTCTCTTGTATCCTTCACTGTTCTCGTTGCCGCCGTCTCCACCTCCGTCGCTTGCAGCGACAGCACCGAGGTGACCACCAAGCCGGATGCCGGCTCTCCCGTCGATGGCGGGGACGCGGGTGACACGGGCGATGAAGGGATCATCATCGTTCCGGAGTCCGGCACGGAGGAGGGCGGTGGTTGCGACGGTTCCGGGTGTGTGGATTCGGACGTCGAGCCCGCTTGCGGCGACGGCATGTTGAACCCTGGCGAGGCATGCGACGACGGCAACGCGGAGTCCGGAGACGGGTGTGCGGCCAACTGCGACGCGGTGGAGAACGGTTACGCTTGTCCGACACCGGGCAAGGATTGTGTGTCTACCGTCGTGTGTGGCGACGGCAAGGTGACGGGCACGGAGACGTGCGACGACCACAACGCGGAATCGGCGGACGGGTGTAGCGCGAGCTGTCAGCTCGAGCCCGGCTGGGTTTGTCCTGTGATCGGCGTTGCGTGCGAGGCGGCGATGTGTGGTGACGGCATCATCGCGGGCAACGAGCAATGTGAGGACGGCGACGCCCCACCGGATTCTGGGGATGGCTGCGACGCAAACTGCCTGTTTGAGGACGGGTTCAAGTGCGAGGTTCCGGGGCAGCCTTGCGAGCCGACGACGTGCAACGACGGCATTCTCGAGGGGACAGAGGCGTGCGACGACGGCAACAACGACATGGGGGACGGGTGCACACCGTTTTGCATGCTCGAGCCCGACTGCAGCGCGGGCGCGTGCACGTCGACCTGCGGCGATGGTTTCATCTTGCCGGGCGATGCCAACGAGCAGTGTGACGACGGCAACAACCAACCCGGCGATGGTTGCTCGGACACGTGCCAGCAGGAGGCGGGGTTCACCTGTGTTCCGGAGTCAAGCGGGGGCGGAAACACGCTGGTGCTGCCCATCGTGCTTCGGGACTTTCACGCGAGCCACCCGGACATGGAGTCGGCGCTCGGCGTGGATCCTGGCATTGTCCAGACCTTGCTCGACCCGAATCGAAAGCCCGCGTACGCGCACGGAGCGAGCTCGACGTTGACGGTGACGAGCGAGACGACGTTCAAGCAATGGTACCGCGACGAGGCTGGCGTGAACGCGACGACGTTGCAGACGCTGGTGCTCAACCAGCTTCCCACGGGGGAGTACCGTTACACCAACGGCAACTTCTTCCCGCTCGACGGGCAGCTATTCGGCAATGAGGGCAACGCGCACAACTTCCACTTCACGAGCGAGGTCCGGTACTGGTTTGAGTACAAGGGCGGGGAGCAGCTCGCGTTCACGGGCGATGATGACGTTTGGGTGTTCGTGGCGGGTCAGCGCGCGGTCGATCTGGGCGGCGTGCATGGTGCCTTGTCCGGCGGCATCACGCTTGACGCGACCGCGGCGGGAACGTTCGGTCTCACGGTGGGTCAGGTCTACGAGATCGTGGTGTTTCAGGCCGAGCGACATACCACGCAGTCCAACTATCAACTCACGCTGTCCAACTTCAACAGTGTCCGGAGCGTCTGTGACTGGTTCTGCGGCGACGGGATCGTCACCAAGTACGAGGTTTGCGATGACGGTGTCAACGACGGCTCCTACGGCGGATGCATGCCGGGATGCCTGGAGCGCGGCCCCTACTGCGGCGACGGTGAGCTACAGACGGAGGATGGCGAGGAGTGCGACGACGGCGTGAATCTCAGCGGCTATGGGGGGTGCACGCCGGAGTGCAAGGAGGGCGCCTTCTGCGGCGACGGAAACGTCGACAGTCTCTTTGGTGAGCAGTGCGACGATGGCACGAACGATGGCGGCTATGGCGAGTGCGCGGAGGGGTGCGAGCTTGGTCCGCGTTGTGGTGACGGCAAGGTGCAGGCGGACGAGGGCGAGAGCTGCGACGATGGAAATCGTCAGGGTGGTGACGGCTGCAGCGCGAACTGCAAGTCGGAGACGCCGGCCTAAATCAGCGTCGCCGCGGCGACAGATCGGTAGGGCGCCCGTACCGGGCGCCGCGGCGACTCGTAGAGGCGCTCTACCGATTTGCAGTTGCGGACGCGTCCCGCCAGCCGTGCTGCAGAATCACGCTCGCTGACTTAGCGCACGTCGTCGCGGCGGGGCGGTCCGGCATCAGCCCCGGCGCCCAGTCGCCCTTCCCGTTCCAGCCGCCAGATGTCGTCGTCGGTCACGTAGTCCTTGCCCAGGATTTTCCGCGCCGCGATGATCTTTTCTTTCATGACCGGGCTGACGACCGGCTCGTGGTTTTCCTTCGTCGGCTTCTCCGGGGGGCGCATGATCGAAACGTGCCCCCGGACCGGGAAGCCTTCCGAGCTCCAGCCTTCGAGCCAATAGGTCACGTGGGAGATGTCCTTCTGGATTCCGGCCTCGAATGCGAGCTTCGTCTCGATGCCGCGCCCAGCCGGGATCGTCGACGTTCCCAGGAGCTGTTCGATGTTCCCCAATTCCAGCGGAGCGTAGTCCGAGGAGTCGATGTAGTAGCGCATCACCTTGATTTCCGTGATGCGGACCGCATCGGGCCGGTGGTGCCAGATTCTGACGCTCTGCTCCACCAAGCCGTTTTCATCCATCACGGGGAATCGAGGGTTTGTCGCGGTCATCAGCACCACGATGCCCTTGTCGTGCAGGTTCTCGAACGCGGGGTTGAACAGCTCTACGCCGCGCCGTCCAACCAGGATCTCGCCGTCGCTCGAGTGCACCTCGACCTTGACCAAGTAGTTCGAAACGAGCGTGTCTTGGGCACGGTTCTCGAAGTCGTGCTCCACGATCGGACCGCCCGTGCTGGCGGTGGTCTCGTCGCCGAAGTCCCATTCATACGAGACCGGGGAGAAGGCCGGTGCGCCTTCTTTTTCCTCGCCGACGTCGGCGACCTTCGCCCAGAACTCGAATTGCCCAAACGTGTTTGGCATCGCTCGGAACGCCACCAGTACGCCACGCTCTTGGCGGCAGTCCTTCACCTCGAAGGGGGGCACGTCGACCGTCGTCGCCACGCCGCCGCGACCGAACACCAGGATCTGTTGGCGGACGGGTTGTCCGTCGTTCATGACGGCCCTGACTGGAACCTGCTGGCCAGTCTCGCGGCCGATCAGATAACGCAACCAGGGGTCGGTGTTGTTGACGGTGTGGGCGCGAACCGTCACGAGGTTTTCCTCGCCCTCGCAGACGGCGTCCTTCTCGATGGTGATCTCGTCGACAACCGGGGCCGGCTCCTCTTCTTCCGAGGGCGGGATGCGTTCGGTGGGTCCTGGCGGGCGTGGCGGGGTTTGGACCGGGCCGTGCGAGATTCGGGGGCCCGCGTTTTCAGCGGGCGCGGAGGATGCCGCGGCCGTGTGCTTCTCGGTCTTCTTGTGGTCCCGCAGGATCAGGAAGATCAACACGATGAGCGCCGCGAGCGCGAGCGCCACGGCGATGCGAAAACGAAGACGAGGTGGAGTGGATGGTTGTCGAGGTTTTGGTGGGGACACGGTCAGAACCAGCAAGAATACACGTTCGGACCGCTCCATGTCACCTGTTGGGAGGGTGCGCTCGCCCAAATGCTGCCCGAGTTGGTGTGTCGCGCGCCCCAACCACCCATGCGATCCGGGCTGACCGACGTGGCGGTATAGTAGGTATTGTTCCGAACGTTCTCCCAGCCGTTGTCGGACGAATTGCAGCGATCTTGCGCGAAGCAGTTGGCGACCTGGCGCGCCGCGTCGTCGCAGATGTTGGTATCGAAGTACCAAATCGTGGCGATGCAACTGGCAGCGGCGCCCATCCCCGTCCAGAAGCCCATGCCGTTGTTGCACTCGCTGTAGACCGAGTTGTAGAGGGCGTTGAGGCCGGCGGCGAGCTGGGCATGCGTGTACGTGTAGGGCGTCACGCGCGTGGCGCTGTTGGCCTTGTACTCGCTCCACGCGGCGAAGGTCGAGCAAACCACGCCGTTGTCGACGCCACTTCCACCGGTCGGCACGCTCAGACTGTTCATGAATTGATAGGTGGAGTACGGCATGTAGCCGGCGGAGTTCGTGTAGCGGTAGTAGGTCTGATAGGAATTCTGTTGGGAGGCCGTGACGTAGTCCGCGGCCGTGTTGAGCAGGTAGTTCGAGACGTTCAGGCCGGCGCACGCGTCCGCCGCGTTCTGGAACTGGAGGAAGTAGCCGGCTGGCGCCGAGCTGCCCTCATAGAGACTGATATACATCCCCGCGACCGAGGTGCGGCTCGCGCCCGGATAGCCATAGCGCAGCTCGTTGTCCTTCAGCGGGAGATCGCAGTACGTGGGCCAGCCGTTTTGCCCCGGCGTGTGCATCACGGCGTGGGAGACCGACGTGCCGTGCGAGATCATCGAATGTGTACGCGTCTCGCCAACCGCATCAATGATCGAGGTGATCGGGCCCTCTCCGCGGCTCGAAACGAGCGAACCGGCGGGCGCGTCCCAATTGGCTGGCGCGTAACCGCACGCGATGTCCGTCGTGCCCGAGCTGCCGGCATAAGCCGCACTGGACAGGGCCGAGAACGCCACAACGGTCATTGCAATTACGTGGAATCGAGACATGGCACCCTCCCGGACGAAACGCCCGCGTAGTCATCGGGATGCAAGCGCCGGTCCACTGCGCCGTTGTGCGTGGATATGGCTGTCGTCGACCGGGGCGCGGGCGAGTCCGCCCCGGCCTCACCGTGATTCCCGAGGAAGACGAGCGTGCGCGCGTATTGGTTATCCGGGTATCTAGTCTGTGTGGCGTCCATATTCTGGACGCGCGTCCATGGCGCGGACGAAGTTCCACCATTTGGATGGAGTTGGAGAAAACGTTCGGCGCCAATTCACGCTTGAGGTGCCGCTGTCCGCGGTGGGTGCTCAACCCCTGAGCCGCCGGAGGGCGTTTGCTGCGCAGGCAGGGAAATTGCAGGCTAACTCGGTGCCCAATCAGGCAAGGTGGGCCCGCGGTCCCGGCCGTGGCCAAGACGAGATGTCGGAGGCGTGAACATGAGCACGGATCGATTGACACGCAGGGGTGCCCTGACAATGACCGCGGCCGGTGCGGCACTCGCCGTCATCCCCCGAGCTGCAACCGCGGCGGTCGACGATCCTGTTGCTCCGGCCGCATCGAGCCAACTCAGCCTCGCGGAGCAGCTCATCGCTCCCTTGCGAGTAGGCTCCGAGCTCGGCTCGTGGCGCTTGCACAGCATGACCGACGTGCGGACCGGCGCGATCACCGTGAGCCTCAGCGACGAGAAGGGCCAAACCTATCCGATCGACCTCTGCCTCCGGGACGACGCGCCTGGGGCCGCGGTGCCGCCGGCGAGGACAACGTTCTTCGACGTCTTCGCGGCCAACGGCGGAAAGGGCGACACGCCCACGTTGGAGCAGCACGGCCTGGCGGCGATGGCACTGGCGGAGGTGATTCGCTCCAACGAGCACCACGTCACGGTCGGCGGGGTCATGACCCAACAGGATCGGATTCGAACGTTCGGCGATCGTGTGGTGTCGGGCCCGTGATCGGCGAGAACGCGGGAGGCAGGTAGCGGGGCTTCCAAAGGTTAGACGTCAACAGTTAGCGACGCAGATCGAAATGCGGCGCAGCGCGGCACGCGGAGGAGTGGAGATGGCATCGCAGACCGGCTCAAACAGGCCGCCCTCATACGAGCGCAGGGCGCGGGGGATGTTGTCGGCGGAGGAGAACGCGTCGATTGACCGCGCACGCGATCGGTCCGACGGACGAAGCGCCTCTGACGATGATGTCAACCTGCCAGCCCAGCACTGTTCCCATGCGAGCCACGGCAGCCACGGCAGCCACGGCAGCCACGGCAGTCATGGCAGCCACGGCAGCCACGGCAGCCACGGCAGCCACGGCAGTCATGGTTCCTGGTAGCCGGCGCCTTCGGTGACCGGCGCCGACGCGGGAAAGGTCCCGCGGCCCCGCTCCGTCAAATCATCCGGAAGCCGCGCTACCACCTGCGCCGTGAAGGCGGCATGAGTCCCTCCTCACGCCACTTCTTCAGTCTCGCATAGAATTGCGATCGCGATACGCCCAGCGACTTCGCCGCTTCCACGACGCTGCCATCGTGGTCCTCGAGCGCCCGCAGATAGGTCTCCCGCTCCACTTCCGACATCGGTTTGGAGGCGGGTGGTTGAGGCCAACTCTCAGAAGGGTTCCGGAACGACGTGGGATCGCCCGTCGTATCTTGACGGCGCGTGGACCTCGTCAACGACTCGGAGCGCTGCGACGGAGGCGCGAGCAAGTCGGGCGACGACGTTTGTTGTTGCCAAGCTCCGACCGCCCATGAGCGCACACTCGGGGCCTCCTCCGAGGGCCACTCCGCCGCGAGCGGGCCCCGCAATGAGTCCAGCACCAGCATGTCGCGCGGCATCATGGTGACCTCGCGCTCAATTACATTCGCGAGCTCCCGCACGTTGCCCGGCCAGTCATGCTGCTCGAGCTTGCGCATTGCCGCGGGGCCGATCTCGCGCGCATCTTTGTGCATCCCCTGCGCCGTGCTCCTGAGAAAGTGAATGGCTAGCTCGTGGATGTCCTCCGTACGATCCCGCAGCGGTGGGATGTGCACGTGCAACACGCGCAGCCGGAACAGGAGATCGAGCCGGAAGGCCGACCGCGCCACGGCCTCCTCGAGGTTCCGGTGGGTCGACGAAATGATGCGCGCGTGGACGCGACGCTCCTGCGTTCCGCCCAACCGGACCACCACGCGTTCCTGCAGTACGCGCAGCAGCTTGGCCTGCATGTCGGCGGGCATGTCACCGATTTCGTCGAGCAACAATGTACCCTCGCCCACCTGCTCGAACTTGCCGACTTGCCCCCCCTGCCGGGCGCCGGTGAACGCGCCGCGCTCGTAACCGAACAGCTCCGCTTCCAACAGGTCCCGGGGGAGTGCAGCGCAGTTGATCCCCACGAAGGGTTGGTGCGCGCGTCCGCCGCCCGTGTGCACGGCCTGGGCGAACATCTCTTTGCCTGTGCCGCTCTCGCCCGTGATCAGCAGGTTGGCGTCCACCTCTGCTGCCAAGCGCGCGAGGCGAATCGATTCACTCATCACGATCGAGCCGCCTACGATGTCGTCGAACGTGAAGCGCGGCCGTGCCGCCGTAATCTGCCGAGCCATCTGTTCCGCACGGCCGAGCTCCACCAGCGTCGCCACCATCCCCTGGTCCTCGCCATCCACCGGCCGCGACGTCACAACCAGCGTGCCATGCGGTAGCCGCACCACCGTGCTGTCCAAGCGCGGCGAGCTCGACAGAACGCGCCACAGCGGCTGCATTGCGACGATCGTGGACAGGCGCGCCCCCACCAGCGGCGTGTCGTTCATTCGAAGCATCCGCGCCGCTGCGGCGTTCGCGTTGCGCACGCGACCCTGCTTGTCCACCGCCAGCACGCCGTCCCGGATCGCTTCGAACGTCGCCTCCATGCGCGTGTGCGCAGCCACCTCCGCTGCTCGCGAGCGCATGCGCGCCAGACCATGCGCGAGTTGCACACCGAGCAACGTGGCCAAGACCCTGTCGTCGTCGCGGAATCGGCGTTCGGGGTGACCCTTTTCCAGCAGCAGCGCGCCCCGGAACGGTTGCGCTTCCACCGGGACCGCGATGGTCGAGCCCGAGCTCGCGCGCCGGCGAGGCAGACGATCCGCGCTTTCGGAGATTGGCTCCGCTTCCTCCTCCAGCAACTGTACCCACGCGGGTCCTGGATCCTTCTGGCCCGGAGGATGGCTGGCGATCACCCGCAGGCCGCCATCCTCGGTGCGCTCAGCGACCCACGCCCGCGCCGCGCCGACGAACGCCGCCGCAATACGAGCACCTTCGAGCGCGAACTCCCCAGGCTCCTGCACCCGCTCCAACTCCGCCAGTGCGCTGACCATCTCGGCCGTTCGGTCGCGCTCCACCAAGGCCTCGCCCACCAGCTCGCTCAAGTCCGACTCCACCCCCGACACCTCGTCGGCCAACGCGCGGACCCGGTCGAGCCACGTCCAGTAGATTCCCGATACCTGCTCCCAATTCGACGTGTCCTCGCTTCCGCAACGCTCTTGCAGGAGTTGCTGCACCGTCAGCAGCGCGGATGCGCGTACCGCGCCCACGGCGTGATCGAGTCGCCGCAGCGGCTCCGACGCCAGCTCGCCCATTGCGCGGTCTGCCATGCGGCGGCCATGTGCTCGCAGCGCTTCGCGCAAGGCGTTTCGATCGCGCCAGGTACCCACCAGAAGCAAGTCCGGCGCCGAGCGACTTATCCACGACATGGGCTTGGTGTCGCCAAGTCGCGGCGCCACGAGCGTGCCGAACTTCAGCTCCAACCGCGCCCGAGCGCGGGACCACCCCTCCCTCTGCGCGAGCGCCAGCGCCAGCTGCATCGCAGCGGTCGCGGCGTCCAGCCGGTCCTGCGCGAACGCGAGATCGGCGGAGGCCTCCAGCACCATGAGGCGCACCGGCGCTGCGTCCTGGCGCTCTTCGGTGAGCTCCAGCCACGCTCTTGCTTGGTCCGGCATTTTCAACGCAACCGACGTCGCGGCGCCCGAAGCCAAAATCGGACCGTGCGCCACGGAAGCAGAAGCCATCGCGACCTGCTCGCGCAGCGCTGCCATGTCCGATTCGGCCGTATCGGTGCTTGCGCTCGACCACACGACCAGCTTGGCCCAGGCGCGGAGTTGCTCGTCCGCCGCCGGCATCTGGAGGACCGATTGGGCGAACTGCGACGCGGTGGACGCCTCGTCCAGGTGCCCTGCATACCGGGCCAGCGCGAGAATTCCCACCGCTTCCAGGTCCGGCGTCCCATCGGCCATCGCGCCGCGGTATCCATCGAGAAGCAGACGCTCGGCTACCTCGTCGTTGCCCGCGAGCCAGGCACGTTCAGCTGCGTCGATCCATTCGGGAAATTTCAATAGCACCAACCGATCAGGATACAACACCCGGGAGCAGCGGGGAAGGATGCCGGTGGCGCTAGGCCAGAGCATGACTGTCTCCAGTTGAACAACAGGCGTCTCCAATCCGCGACAATTGAGCCGGATCTGTCCTGCGGATCACTTGTCGATCGGATCGTAATCGTCGTCCGATCGGGATAGAAATTCGGGGCGACAGGCGGCTTAGGTTCACCCCGGCGGTCAAGTCACCCACCAACGTGATGCGGTCCTTGCGTGGCACGATGGCACCCGCCACGACAACGCTGTTGGGCTTCGCCGAATACCGACGTAGCGGTACCAGTCTTCTCGCTGTTTGAGCGAGAGAGAGCCTGGACCTCGACAGGAATCCCCATTCCGCTGGCGGCCACGGGGTCTCCGTCGCGCCTGCGCTGTGCTACACCCGACAATCAATGGCGGAAAGAAAGCTGATCTACAGGAGCGGGATTCGAATCGCCTACAGCGTCGAAGGGGAGGGGCCCCTCGTGCTGCTCGTGCAGGGACTCGGCATGTCTTCGCGGGCGTGGCTGCTTGCGTCGCAGAGGCTCATCGATCGGGGCTTCCGCGTGGCTGCCGTCGACAACCGCGGGACCGGCCTGTCCGAAGTCTCGCTTCCGCCGTACTCGATGCGCGAGATGGCCGCGGACGCGGCACGGGTCATCGAACACCTCGGCGGGCCCGCGATCGTCGCGGGCATTTCGCTTGGCGGCATGATCTCGCAACATCTCGCCATCAATCATCCCGAGCACGTCGCCGGCCTCGTCCTGTGCGCGACCACGGTGGGTAACCCGTTTGGCAAGCTCCCCACGCACAAGGTTCTTCGCACCGTGATGCGTGGCCTTCTCGGCCATCGCAAGAGCATGCTGGCGACGCGCAAGTTCCTCGTGTATCCGCCCAACCTCGACCGCGACCCCGATCTGTTTCGCGAGTTTGACAAGGTCGTCGTCGCTGAGGGCGTTCGTTGGCAGGCCGTGCTCGGTCAAATCAGCGCGGCAGGAGCCCACAACACCTACTTCTCGGCAAAACGCATTCGTGGCCCCGTCGAGATCCTCACCGGCGACAGCGACGTGCTCGTCCCCACGAAGAACGCATTCATTCTGGCCCGCCGCATCGAGGGCTCCGAGGTCACGGTGCTGCCCGAAGCTGGTCACGCATTCCCTCTTGAGTACCCCGATGCCATCCCGGATGCCGTCGAGCGCGTCCACCAACGACTCTCGGCAGACTGAGCCGAAGCCCCGAAGAGCGCCTCAGCCAGTCACCTCGGGATCGTCGCTGACGAGCATGGGGCCGTCGGAGGGAGAGACGATACGCAAC
>Ga0180009_10002989_pt1 | contig 19557 bp, 19 predicted proteins | sample OS_PC_MetaG_FD_123537 | JGI IMG/M metagenome (GOLD analysis project Ga0180009, IMG submission 123537) | Groundwater microbial communities from the Aspo Hard Rock Laboratory (HRL) deep subsurface site, Sweden - OS_PC_MetaG | ecosystem: Environmental > Aquatic > Deep subsurface > Groundwater...
GCTTTCCCACAAGTCATCCTCGGTGTGGGGCTCAAGGGTAATGATGGGTTGCAACCGGTGCTCCTTAAGATAGCCGAACAGGCCGGAAAAATCAAAACTCCCCCGGCCCGGGGCAAGGTGGGCGTCCCGGTCGCCGTGGTTGTCGTGCAGATGAAGCTGGCCGAGCCAGGGCGTCAGAGTCGGCAGCCAATCCTGCCAGCTGTTTTTGGCAAAAGATGTGACATGACCCACGTCGAGACAGAACTTGGCAAAAGGCGAGTCAAGGGCGGAGAGCATTGTCGCGTGTTGCTCCGGACCAGTTTCGTAGGTGTTTTCCAACATCAGCGGGACATTATGCGCAACTGCTTTTGCCAACAGCTCCTGCCAGGTTGTCAGGGAAGCGTTGAACCAGGCAGCTTGCTTGTGGCCGTGCTTGTCCTCTTCGTAGTTCAGGTGGCAGACTACCGAGACCGGCTGAAACAGTTCGATGAGATCAAAGGCTTTGCCCAATTTGTTGCGGGTGGCCGCAAGAATATGCTCATCCAAGGCGCCCGGGGCAAGATCGAAAAAAGGAGCGTGCAGGGTGCAGCGAAGCCCGGCCTTGGACAACGCCTCGGCAACCTCCCGATATTCGGCTGTGGTGGCGGTGTAAAGAGTGTCGCCTTCCAGGCCGATTTCCGGTTGAATGCGGTGGGAGAGAACAAAATCCAGTTCCTGCTGGAGCCGGCGAAAAGGGAAATTAATGAAACAACGCGAGGTGATGTGCTGGTATGTCATTTTTACTGTTCGGCGTGAATCAATCATCAAGTTTTTTTGCTTCGTCGATGAGCATGATGGGGATGTCTTCACGGATCTCGTAGAGAAGCCGGCAGCTCTCGCAAACCAGGCCATCTTTTTTATCGGTGAGCGTTACATCCCCTTTGCACTTGGGGCAGGCAAGGATATCAAGCAGTTCCTGACTGATCATGGGCACGGCTCCGGCTGAAGGTAATCAAGGGCAGATAGGGCATTTTGCGGTAAAAAACACAGGTGTCGGCAGTATCTAAATACTTTCTATTTCTTATGAAATGCGCTAGGATATCGGACCTTTTCAGGTGACCGGATTGTGCCGGTCAAATCCTGTGTGAAGATAAAATGACCCGTCAAGAAAAGCAAGCCTTTCCGTGGGTGTGGCGAGGAGTTGCCTGTGCTGGCGGTGTTTGCTTGGGAGAAGAGCGAAAGTGAAAGGAATAATACTGGCAGGAGGCTCCGGAACGCGGCTGTATCCGCTGACCCGTTCGGTGAGCAAACAGCTGCTGCCGGTCTATGACAAGCCCATGATCTATTACCCTCTTTCTACCCTCATGCTGGCAGGGATTCGGGAGGTTCTGCTCATCACCACTCCGGAAGATCAGGGACAATTTATGGAGCTGTTGGGCGATGGCAGTCAGTGGGGCCTTACTCTTGAGTACGCTGTGCAGCCCAGGCCCGAGGGTATTGCCCAGGCCTTTGTGATAGGGGAAAAATTTATCGGCAATGCGCCGGTCTGTCTTATTCTTGGGGATAATATTTTTTATGGTCCCGGTTTGGCAAAGATTCTTCAAGATAAAGCGACTGACCCCAAGGGTGGGATGGTTTTCGGGTACTATGTGCGTGATCCCGAGCGTTATGGCGTAATCTCCTTTGCCCCGGATCGAACCGTCCTTGATATCGAGGAAAAACCGCTTAAACCAAAATCACGGTATGCAGTGACCGGTCTGTATTTTTATGACAGTCAGGTGGTCGAAATTGCCAGAAATCTTAAGCCTTCCGCCCGCGGGGAACTCGAGATAACCGATGTCAATCGAGCGTATCTTGCCAAAGGCCAGCTGCAAGTTGAACTCCTTGGCCGGGGCACTGCCTGGCTGGACACCGGCACCCATAATTCCCTGCTGGATGCGGCAAATTTCATTAAGGTCATGGAAGACCGGCAGGGCTTAAAAATAGCCTGCATTGAAGAGATCGCCTTTCGGATGGGGTATATTGACGGTGCGCAACTGGCACGGCTTGCGGAACCCTTGAAGAAAAACGGTTATGGACAGTATCTGTTGCAGGTTCTGGATGAGGAGCAAGGGCGATGAGATTTTTTCCCACCGAGATACCGGAGGTTTTGCTCATCGAGCCTCAGGTTTTTGGGGATAGTCGCGGTTTTTTCATGGAAACCTGGCATGCCGCAAAGTTTGCCGCGGCCGGGCTGGATTATAACTTTGTTCAGGATAACCACAGTATGTCGGTGCAGGGAACCCTGCGCGGGCTGCATTACCAGATCAGAAATCCCCAAGGCAAGTTGGTGCGGGTAATCAGCGGCGAGGTGTTTGATGTGGCCGTTGACCTGCGTAAAAGCTCCCCCTTCTTCGGCAGATGGGTTGGCGAGATTCTCTCGGCGGAAAACAAGAAGATGCTTTGGCTGCCGCCGGGTTTTGCGCATGGCTTTTACGTGCTGAGTCCCGAGGCCGAATTTGTCTATAAGTGTACGGAACTCTATGCCCCGGAACATGAATGCTGCATCCGCTGGGATGATCCCGGACTTGGCATTGTCTGGCCGTTGTTGACCCAGGCGCCCTTGCTTTCGGCCAAGGATCTGGCCGGGGTCTCGCTGGCCGAGGCGGAGTTGTATCCATGAGGGTATTGCTCGTCGGCGGTAGCGGTCAGCTGGGCAGGGAACTGCAACACTGCAAACCCGCCGATATCGAGCTGCAGGCCTTGGCTTCATCTGAGGTGGATCTGCGGGAGTCAGCGGATGTGGCTGCCAAGGTGGATGCCTTTCGACCCCAGGTGGTCATCAATGCTGCCGCTTATACCGCAGTGGATCGGGCGGAAAGCGAGCAGGAGGTTGCCTTTGCCGTCAATGGCCAGGGCGCGCGAAACCTTGCCCAAGCGGCCCGCACGGTGGGGGCATATTGCCTGCAGGTGTCCACGGATTTTGTCTTTGACGGAGTGCAATCCTACCCTTATCTGGTCACGGACCGGACAAACCCATTGGGGGTGTACGGGGCCAGCAAGTTGGCCGGAGAGCAGCTTGCGCTTGCAGCCTATCCTGAGGGGTTGGCCATTGTCCGCACTGCCTGGCTCTATTCCGCCTTTGGCAACAATTTTGTTACCACCATGCTGCGCCTCATGGCTGAGCGGGAAACCATAGGGGTGGTGGCTGATCAGGTCGGCACCCCGACATGGGGGCGTGGTCTGGCTGAGGCGCTCTGGCAGATGTGCCGGGTACAGCCGAAGGGGATCCACCACTGGACCGATGCCGGGGTGGCCAGCTGGTATGATTTTGCTGTGGCCATCCAGGAAGAGGGGCTTGCCTGTGGTCTGCTTGCCCGGGAGATTCCCATCCGACCCATCACTACCGTTGAGTATCCGACCCCGGCCAAACGGCCTCCTTACAGCGTGCTCGATAAGAGCGCGACCTGGACGACTTTGGAGATGACGTCGCCTCACTGGCGTGTTGCTCTGCGGCGGATGTTGCTTGAATATAAGGAGAATCGTGGTGTCTAAGCTGCTGGTTACCGGCGGAGCCGGGTTTATCGGGGCCAATTTTGTCCATTACTGGCTGGCCAAATATCCGCAGGACCGGGTGGTGGTACTTGATGCCCTGACCTATGCCGGAAATATGGCCAGTCTGGCCGGCATTCTGGAACAGGATAACTTCCGCTTTGTCCACGGCGACATAGGGGATGAAGATCTGGTTGCAACCCTGTTGCGCGAAGAATCCCTTGATACGGTGGTCAACTTCGCCGCCGAATCCCATGTGGATCGGTCCATACACGGACCCGACCCCTTTGTGACCACCAACGTGGTCGGCACCCATAGCCTGCTCAAGGCAGCGAAAAAGGTCTGGCTGGACGGTGGAAGCGGGCGACCGCACCGCTTTCATCATGTTTCCACCGATGAGGTCTATGGCTCACTGACTCCGGAGGAGCCGCCTTTCAGTGAAACCAACGCCTATGCCCCCAACTCGCCCTATTCGGCAAGTAAAGCGGCCTCGGATCATCTGGTGCGGGCGTACCACCATACTTACGGGTTGGAGGTTACCACCAGCAACTGTTCGAACAACTATGGGCCGTACCAATTTCCGGAAAAGCTGATTCCGCTCATCATCCTCAATATTCTGGAAGCAAAACCGCTGCCCATCTACGGCGACGGGTTGAACATCCGCGATTGGCTCTATGTGGAGGACCATTGTCGGGGCATCGATCTTGTTTTGCAAAAAGGCAGGGTCGGAGAGGTCTACAATATCGGGGGCAACAACGAATGGACTAATATCGAGATCGTGCGTTTGGTTTGTGGCCTGGTTGATCAAGGGATCGCCGCTTCCGAGATCTTGCGGCAGCGCTTTCCGCATTCTCCGGCCTGCCTGGGTAACAAGGCGGAATCCCTTATTGCCTTTGTCAAGGACAGGCCCGGCCATGATCGGCGCTATGCCATTAATGCCGAGAAAAGCCGAAACGAGTTGGGCTATGTTCCCCAGGAATCCTTTGAGACCGGGATCCGCAAGACCATTGACTGGTACCTGGCCAACGAGGACTGGTGGCGGGCGGTGATGAACGGCAGCTATCGCGATTGGCTGGAAAAGCAGTATGCAGACTGAAAAATTGCCGCTCTCCGTGGCCATCATCACCAAGAATGAGGAGGACCGTCTGCCCGATTGCCTGGCCAGCGTTTCCTTTGCCGATGAGGTTGTGGTGGTGGATTCGGGTAGCACGGACAAAACTGTGGAGATTGCACATGCGTTCGGAGCCACGGTTCATGATGAGTCCTGGCAGGGGTTTGGTCGTCAGAAACAGCTGGCTATTGACCGGTGCCGACATGATTGGGTGCTGGTCCTTGACGCCGATGAACGGGTTTCTTCAGAGGCGCAGGCAGAGATCGCTGAGGTGTTGGCTGCGGGTTCGTGTGTTGCATATAGTTTTCCCCGGAAGAACTACTTCTGCGGGCAGTGGTTGAAGCATGCCGGTTGGTGGCCGGACCGGGTTGTCCGGTTGTTCCGCAAGGATTCCGCAAAGATGTCACCGCGTTCGGTTCATGAGAATCTGGAAGTGCATGGTCCGGTGGGGCAACTGGCGCATCCCCTGATTCATCACGCTAACAATGGGCTAAAACAGACACTGAGCAAGGTGAATCACTATTCTTCCGCCGGGGCGGCTGAGCTTTTTGCCCAAGGGAAAACCGCTTCGGTGCCCAAGGCGTTTCTGCGGGCTGCCTGGGCCTTTATTTACGGCTATATTCTCCGGGGCGGGTTCCTCGACCGGGGCGAAGGGTTTATTATGGCTGTTTCCGATTTTATGAACGTATTTTTCAAGTATGCCAAGCTGCGTGAGCTGCAAAGGCAAAAAGAAAAAGATACGCCGTCCTGATCCGGGTTCCGTGAATATTCTTATTGTTAAAACCAGCGCCATCGGCGATGTGATCCATACCCTTCCTGCCCTGAATGCCCTGCGACGTAAATATCCGGAGGCCAGGATCGACTGGCTGGTGGAAGAAGCTGCGGCCGATTTGGTTCTCGGCCATAAGGCTCTTGATACGGTTTTGGTCTCACGGCGCAAAGCGTGGGTCAGGGACTTGCAACAGGGCAGAGTGCTGGCGGCCTGGAGGGGATTTGCCGATTTTGTCAAACGAATGCGGGCCATCGAATATGACCTGCTCATCGATTTTCAGGGGCTTCTGAAAAGCGGAATCTTTGTCGGGCTCGCCCGGGCAAAAAGGAAGGTCGGTTTCGGCAAAGGCATGGAACATGCCGAATGCAGCTACATCTTTCTCAACGAGCCAGTCCCCCCGGTGAACATGGACCAGCATGCGGCCATTCGAGAATTGTTGCTCCTCAAGGGTATTGGGATTGAGAGTGAGGAGGTCGTCTTTGATCTGCCGGTCGGTATGGAGCACCGGGAAAAGATCGGGCAATTACTAGAATCTTCAGGGATCGATCCGACCAAGCCTTTGGTGGCGATCAACCCTATGACCACTTGGGAAACCAAGCATTGGCTCAATGACCGGTTCGCTCGGGTCGCGGACCAACTGCTCGACAGAGGGATGTCTGTCGTTTTTAGCGGGGGGCCGCAGGATGTGCAGGGCATTGAGGAAATTCGCGCTGTCATGAAGGGCAACGCCGTGAGCTTGGCCGGCAAGACAAACCTGAAAGAATTGGCCGCGCTCTACGAACGAGTGAAAGTACTCATCACCACCGATACCGGGCCTATGCATCTGGCTGCGGCCACAGGCACTCCTGTGGTCGCCCTGTTTGGACCGACGGCACCTTGGCGGACCGGCCCTTTCGGCGCTGGCCACAGGATTCTGCGGGCGGAAATGGACTGCAGCCCCTGTCTGAAGAAACATTGCGACCGTGAGCATGCCTGCATGATGCAGATCAGCGTGGATCAGGTCGTTCAGGCTGCCCTGGCCGTGTTGGCAGATCGGCAAAAGAAGCAGCGAAATTAATTTTAAGAGCAGGGGCAGACTTTGTGAGATATTGGAATTTAGTAAGAAATTTATCAAATTGGTGGCTTCATTTCGCGGTAAAGTTTTGTCTGACAGGGGCGGATCCTTTGATTTTCAAGTCTCGGAATGGTGTTTTGATAGAGGTTCCGAGGAGGCTGTTACACGAATTTAAAGAGATCTTTTTGGAAAATGCATACGTTTCCGGTTTCGAAACATCGCTGACCTCAGAGCCTATTATTGTCGATGTAGGGGCGAATGCTGGATTCTTCACGGTCTTTGCTGCATCCTTATTCCCCAAGGCTCGTATATATTCCTTTGAACCTGTGCCGGAAAATTACCAACAGCTTCTTCGAAACAAAAAACGAAACGATCAGGCTGATATATCATGTTTTCCTGTGGCTGTTTGCGGGCAGGATGGTGAGATTTTTTTGAATTTCGAGTTGGAAGACAATTTTACAACCGCAGCAACTATAGTGAGCGGAAAAGCTGTCTCAGGGAATGGACTTACTGTCCCGTGTGTGTGCTTGGCGAGTATTTTTCAGAAAAATGAGATAGATACCTGTGAGTTGCTGAAGCTTGACTGTGAAGGCGCGGAGTTTGAAATCCTGTACAGTTGCCCATCGGAAATTATCGCGAAAGTGGACCGGGTCGCCATGGAAGTCCATGAAGGCAAAGAAAAAGGTCATAATATGCAAGCGTTGTCGGACTGGTTTGTCTCCCATGGTTTTATAGTGCGCCACAAGAAGCAAATGTTGTGGGCATGGCGTTCTTCGCAACTTTAATCATGCAGTGTGATCTTTGATGCCTCACCAACATAAAAAAATTGCGGTTGTGGTGCCTAAATATGGGTTGGTAGGCGGAGGGGAGCAGTTTGTTTTTGAGTTGACCGAGAGATTGGCCTTGAATCCACAGTACGATATTCATGTCCTTGCTAACAAATGGCATTCGCAGAACTCGAAGATAACTTTTCATGAAATCCCGGTTATTTTTTTTCCGAAATGGCTAACTACAGTTAGCTTTGCTTTTTTTGTACAAAAAGAAATAAAGCGATTACAGCCTGACATCGTCCATACGCATGATCGTATTTTTAAGGCCGACATTGCATCGGTGCATAGTATTCCCCATTTGACTTGGGTGAAGAAAATACGCGGAAAAAGTTTTCCCAGTCTTTATGATCTGGTTACCGGGTGGGTGGAAAGAAAATTGTATAAGTGCGGTGGGTGTAAAAAAATCTTGCCTGTTTCAGCCCTTGCCGCACAAGAAATATGTCATGAATATCCATTTGTTCATGGCAAGATAGAGATAATGTCTCCTGGCCTTGATTTGGAAAAATTTGGTCAGCGAAATCCGGAATGGCGTAGGGAAATCCGTCAGGAGTTCGGTATCGAAGAAAAGGATGTTCTTGTGGTTTTCGTCGGGATGAATTTTGAGCTCAAAGGGCTTGACCCGCTGCTTGCTTCTTTGTCCCGCGCACAGGGAAAGACCCAGGGAAAGAGATTGCGGCTGCTTGTTGTCGGCAAGGGGGATACCGCGAAATACGGAGGTGTTGTCAAAAGATTGGGGCTTGAGGGAGATGTTGTTTTTGCCGGGGTGCGCAAGGATGTCGAACGTTTGTATCAGGCCGGAGATATTTTTTGTCTTTTGTCGCAGTTTGATACGTTTGGCATGGTGGTTGGCGAGGCCCTTGCTGCCGGTTTGCCTGTAATTGTCAGTACTCAGGTCGGAGCAAAAGATTTGATTCGTGAGGGGGAAAACGGATTTGTGGTGGAACGGCAGGATGTGGAGAGAATAAGTTCTCTTCTGTTACACATGGTCGAGGATGGTAGGCGTATAATCATGGCCGAAAAAGCAAGGGCCAGCGTGTCCGATCGTGGTTGGCAGGCCATGGTGAAAAGGGTTGGGGAATTATATGATAACCTCTGATCGCCTGGACCTTTCCATTGTAATCGTGAACTGGAATACCAAGGATCTGCTCCTGGATTGTCTTGCCTCAGTCTATCACATGATCCGTGACCTGTCGTTCGAGGTCTTTGTTGTGGATAATGCCTCCAGTGATGGGAGTGTCGTCGCGGTCAGGAGGGAATATCCCCAGGTGGTTGTCATCGAAAACGAACGGAATCTTGGTTTTGCCGCAGCTAATAATAAGGCTTTGCGGATTATGCACGGTCGCTATGCGCTGTTGCTTAATACCGATGCTATTGTAACAGAGGGGGCCATAACCCGGTTGTTTCAGTTTATGGAGGGTTCTCCGCGTGTGGCAATGGGCTGTGGCCAGTTGCTCAACGCGGACGGCACGAAGCAGAATTCCATTGCCAATTTTCCCAGCCTTTTAACCCTGTTCGCCAACGAAACCCTGCTCCGCATCCTGATGCCGAAGCGGTTTCCCAGCAAGCGACGCGAGTATGCGGCGCCGATCCCGGTGGAATCCTGTATCGGCGCCTGCCTTGTGGTGCGCAAGGAGGCCATGGATGAGGTCGGCCTGTTGGATGAGCGCTATTTCTTTTTCATGGAAGAAACCGACTGGGCGTTTGCCATGCATCGGGCTGGCTGGAAATCATGGTTTGTCCCTGACGCTCTCATTTACCATTTGCAGGGTCAGAGTGCCGGGCATAATGTCCGAGCCCGTATCATGTTTTACCGGGCGCGGTATCAGTATCTTCGTAAGTGGTTCCCGAAGAGTTGGCCACTGCATAGCCTTTTGCTTGTGGTGCGGTTGCTCGTCAACGTCTTGCTGAACGTTTGTGGTTTGATTCTGACTGTGGGACTGCATGGAGGGATTCGAGGAAGATTGGCGCTTTACTTGCAATTACTCGCTTGGCATTTACGGGGTTGCCCCTGATATTTTTATGAATACAACTTTGGTTACAGGCAAATCAGTTGTAGCAGGATCACCGCGTAGTATCTTGTTGATTCAACTCGGCGATATTGGTGATGTTGTTCTGACGCTCCCATGTGTCAGGGCCTTGCGGGAAGCATATCCCCATGCGCGAATCAATGTCGTGGCATGGGATAAAGCGTCTGAGTTGCTTGAAGATTGTCCTTGGCTTGATCAGGTGATTGCGGTTACGAAACGGTCTCGGTCGCTTTGGGAAGAACTGCGCTTTCAAGTTATTTTTTTTCGCAGCCTGCGAAGGCTTCAATGCGACCTGGCCATTGACCTCCGAACCGGAACGCGCGGAGCCATCATGGCTTTTTTGTCCGGTGCATCCCAAAGAGTTGGGTTTTATGCCGAGGATGGCAAGCTGTGGCGCAATCGCCTTTTTACAGGATTATTAAAGCGTGAGTATATCCCAGGAATGCATGTGGCCGATTATCTTCTCGGTCTGCTCGAATCATTTGGTATTACCGGTGAACATCGAATCCCGGAGCTTGCCGTTGCTGAGGATAAACTGGAAAAGATCCGGATTCTTTTTGAACAAGAGAGTGTTTCTTGTGATAAAAAGATTGTTGCGGTGCAGCCCTTTTCTCTTTGGCAATACAAGGAGTGGGGAAGGGATAAATATATTGCTCTTATTCAGTGGTTGGAGGAGGAGTACGGGGTTGCGGTACTTGTCACCGGATCTGCCGCGGAAAAAGAGCGGGCCGAGGAAATTGTCCGGTGTTGCGGCGCTGGATGCTATAATTTTGCCGGTAAGACCTCCATCGCCATGTATGCTGCCTTGCTGAAGCAGTGTCAACTTTTTATAGGGGTCGACAGTGCAGGCCTGCATATTGCCGCTGCGGTGGGGACTCCCACCATCGCGATATTTGGGCCATCTTCTCCGGAATCCTGGGCACCGCGTGGGGGGCAACACCTTATCGTTCAGAAAAAGATGCCGTGTGTCCCGTGTCGGCAGAAAGGGTGTAATAACAGCGAGAAAAGTCGATGCTTGAATGAATTGACTTTGGAAGAGGTGAGGGCGCAGATTGATTCACATTTAAGGAATAATTCTACGATACAGTTAGTTCCATAGGTGACTGTGACCTTTGCCGGGGCTTAAACATCATAGCTAGGATTGTGCCTGAATAGGACAAATGCTAATGGAGCTGAATGTGACAACGAAAGAAGACAGGAGTACAATTTTTTCTTATATAGCCGTTAGTATTTCTGTGCTGCTCGGTATTTTTGTTTTTATGGTCCCTTTTCCTCACACAACGACGATCAAGGAGATATGTTTTTATTTATCTGTGTCCTTGGTTATTGTCCTGTACCTGGCCCGAAAAATAAAATTTTCTTTTCAGACCCCTCTTGCCATCCCAGGACTTTTTTTTGTGGCCTGGAGTTTTTTTGGCCTCTTTTACGCATTGAATCCAGCTAACAGCATTCATGATTTTTATTCGCATTTGGTGAAGTATATTATTCTTTATTTCCTTGTGGTTAATTTCTTAGATTCCAAACGGAAATTAGTAAGTCTCTCCTGGATAATAATCTGTTCAGCTTCAATTCTTTTTGTGTGGAGCCTGTACAATTTTTACGTGACTCTTGGTAGTTCCCTTGTAACGAGGTTCGGCGCATGCGTCACCGAGGTGACAACCAACCTGATAGGAATCATCGCAGTTGTTTCCATTGTTTTTTGTATTCAGAACATCTCCCAGGCCAGTGGATGGCTACGAAAAATATTTTTCACAAGCTGCCTTCTGCCTGCATTTGCCGTAATTTTCATGGCCCAGACCCGGAGCGTATTGTTGGCCTTGCTTGTCGCCTTAGTGGTTGTTCTCTCTGCGCGGAAGAAGGTTCTGGTTGGAGTCTTGTTGCTGGTTGGGGTGATCCTGCTTGTAAGTCCTGTTAGTCGAAGACTTGCCACGGATATGACGGATAACCTGAGAATTAAACAGAGTCTGCTTGTCTGGGAAGTGGTAAAGGACCATCCTGCAACCGGGATAGGGTTCGGCATGCAAACATTTGGCGGAAACCTGGATTTGCCAAGCTATAATGCCAGGTTGCCTGGAAATTTTCAGGGGCAGCAGATATTATTAAATCCCCATAATATGTATACCGATATTGCCGTGCGGACCGGCATTCCCGGTATCATCCTTTTTTTTGGGGTAATTTATTCCTTTTTTCTGATGCTGTGGAGACTTATACGTAATGGTGGCAGCGATTTTGTCGCTTCATGGTCAACTGCTGTATTTGCCTCAGGGCTGTCTTTTTTTATAATTGGCTTTTTTGAACCGGTTTTTAGTCATTATCCCGAGTCTGTTTTGTGCTTGATCTTTGCCATGGGGACAATATTGTGGCGAATTAACGAAGGCACCAAGTCGTCAATGTTTGCACAGGATTGTGATGGAAACTGAGCCTCACCCAAAGCTTGGACATGCAAAATTAAAGATTTCGGTGGGGGAAAGTTAATGTCCGGGAAATGATCTGCTTGAAAAAATATTCTGAAGCAGGCGAGTATATATATCGAATCTTGAAAAAAAGAAAGTTCGCCCCTTGGCGGGTGGGCTTGATGAAGTCCCGTGTACGATCGAGTTAACGTAATCCCTGGCAACGAAGTGTTGATATCCTAACGTGCCAGGGTAGTTCGCAATATCCTCGTAACATAGTCCCTGAATGTTCCTGACGTTTCGGGAGTCAGGTGGATTTTGATTTTCTTTTTTTCGCCCTTTTTCTGTTGTTCCAGGTTGTTGATATGCGATGTGATCATCGGGAATAAATTGTATCGATTTAAAACGTTTTGCCGCGCCTCTCTTATTTCCTTCAACCGTTCTTCGTACATGTGCATTTTGATGATATTTTCAATTGAGGCGATTGCTTGATCCGGTTGTCCGATGTCAATCTGGCTGAGTGACTTATCGTCGAAGTATTTACTAATGTTTGGGCATCCATGATATATGGTATAGCAACCTGCCAAGAAAGAGTCTGATATTTTTTCCGTCCAGTAATCATTGACCGAACAATTTTCTATGGCGACATGATATTTGTATGGGGCGAGCGCATCCCATTTGTCTTCAATTTCCTGCAATCCGCGGCCAAAAACATCAATGTCTTCACCGAAATAATTTTGCAGTTTGTGCACGAAGTCAAGCCGAAGCCGATGACCATCGCTGAATGCTTTGGTGGATGATATGACAGATATTGTTTTTTTCTTTTCTAACTGGGGCATGGAGGATAATTCATCATAGTCTTTCGACCAGGATAAATTGACATGTTCTCTCTGGCGGCGACCAATATGCCAGGGTAATCCTGGTTGGTCAATGATCGTCCGGGGGTGCTTCAGATCATGCCTGCAGGTGATGACAATGGCGAATTGTTTAAGGAATTCGGGGTGGTATTGTTTCAAGGTTGGAGGCTCTGCGGTGATGAGAATTGTATTTTCTCGCGGGCAATAGGCGGTTTCGCCTTTCGGGAGCCCTTCGAAGACCACCCAGTAATCACAATCCATTTCTTTCTGGGATAGAAGAAATTGGTAATCGTCCCAAAGGCATTTCTGGTGTGGGGTCTGTCTTGCTATCGGCCAATTAGGATATGTGAGTTTGATTTTTAACATGAAAGTTTTTTCGTCCGTGCTTGATGTCTGAGTATCATGAAAAAATATGAAGATAATGCGATAGGGAAGGATATCCGATACTCATGGTTATTGTAAAATTATCAACCCCTTTGTTTGGTATACCGCAAGAAGTGTTGTCAAACATATTAAAACAGACTCCTTCATGCTCCGGAAGGTGGCAAGATGTACAATTTTGTGCTAACAGCGATATCGAGGCATGCGATTTTTATATTGTATTTGAGGGGATTGAAAGAAAAGAAAAAGTAATATGCCCTCCTGGAAATACGGTTTTTGTGGCGGCTGAGCCGTCATCCCTAAAACGCTATGATGAGTCATTTCTCGCACAATTTGCAACAATAATTACCTGTCAAAGGGGGATTAGGCATCGCAATATATGTTATAACCAGCCGGGGCACACTTGGTTCATTAAGAAAAATTACGATGAGTTGATGCAGATTGCATCCGTGCGAAAAAATAAACTGCTGTCAATCGTCACCAGTAATAAGCAGGTGAGTGAAGGACACCGGCAAAGATATGAGTTTTGCATGAAACTCAAGGAGTATTTCGGCGATTCAGCGGATTTGTATGGCCGGGGGATAAGTGAGTTTGAAGATAAATGGGATGTTTTGGCTCCTTATAAATATTCTGTCGCCATAGAAAACTACATTGAGCCGGATTGGGTAACGGAAAAGATTGGGGATTGTTTTTTGGCGCATACTTTCCCTTTTTATTACGGGGCGCCAAATGTATCAAAATATTACAGGAAAGAAAGTTTTGTAAATATTGATATAGATAATTTCGAATTGTCGTCCAGAAAGATTGAAGAGGTTGTTGCTGATGAATTTCATTATGAAAATAGTTTGCCTGCGTTGCTTGATTCAAAAACAAGATATATGAATAATGTCAGCCTTGTCCCCATGCTATATAATTTTATTATGGGTGGGATTTGCAAGGGGAAACAGCACAAAGAACCGATGGTTTTTTATCCGGAGAAGAGCAAGGCGTTTTTGTTCTTTAAAAAGATGTTCAAGCACGGGAGTAATTGAGCCGTGAATCCCAAGGTGTCAATTTGTATTCCTGCTTACAAGCAGCCTGATTCCATTTCGAGAACCTTGGAATCGATAAAAACGCAGGATTTTCTGGATTTTGAGGTCGTGGTGAGCGATGACACCCCCGATGAATCCGTATACAGGGTGTGTGAGAGATTTCGCACATGTTTCCCGATACAATATCTGAAAAATGATAAAAGTCTTGGTTCCCCAGGAAACTGGAACAGAGCCGTTGACGCGGCATCTGGACAATATGTCAAGATCATGCATCATGATGATTATTTTTCGGATAACGCCAGCTTGGGAGCCTTTGTCGCTTTGCTTGATGACCATCCTAGAGCAGGTTTTGCCTTTAGCGGTTCGAACAATGTTGACAAGAACGGAGTACTTTGTTTTGTGCATTCTGCAAAGAAAAAACAGGTGGAGGAGCTACGCCGCAATCAGAATGTGTTGTTCTTTGGGAATTTTATTGGGGCACCGAGCGCAACAATTTACAGGAAGGATTTAGGGGTCCGGTTTGACGAAAATTTAAAATGGGTTGTTGATCTGGATTTTTATTATTCAATATTAAGATTGAATAATTTTTTCCGTTATACGGAGAAGCCCTTGGTGTCGGTTTGTATTGGCGGTGATGACCGCGTGACATCTGAGTGTGAAAATAATAAATGTGTAGAGATTTACGAATGGTTTTATTTTTACAAAAAGTTGAGTTCCGTTGATTCGTATGACTTTTGTTATTTTAAATTTTTTTGGAATTTATTGAGAAAATATAGGATTTACTCTCTCGAGGAAATTTTCGTTTGTGGAGTGAACGAGCCGGTTCCGGGATATGTAGAGCAAATAATGTATTGTCTAGATATCTTTAACCACCCTGTTAAGGTTAGAATGTTTGACAAGTTATTATGTGTTATGTGTTTTCGGTGGTGGTTAATCCGCAGGTGTCATTTCCTTAAATAAAAACAAGCTTGATCGCCGTCTTGTTCGTCGTTCAATTTCGCTGCTAATTTTTTATATTGTATAACTTCTTCTTTGGTGAAGATATTCCCCTCGGGGGAGTTGGTGAAAGAATGACTCGCGTTCAGAGGGATGCCCTGTTTATATTGTTCACTTCCCAAAAACTGGAATTCGTTGGAGTCATAAACGATATCGGTAATCCTCAGCCCGGCTGTGTCCGCCAATAAAGATATGCTTTTTTTTGTATGCAAGAAAAAGTGTCTCGGAGCATCCAGTTGTACCCAGTGCTCCTGATATGTTCTCCAAGCGTAACTGTCACAGAGCGGGATTCGAATCAAGATGCACCCATTGTCGGCAAGAACTCCTCTAATCTTCGCTAACAATACGAGCGGGTTTTCCGCATGCTCGAAAGAATGGTGCATCATGATGCAATCAAACTTTGACCGTAAATCAGAAATGTCGCATTTGTGAATTGTTACATTGTTTTTGTAGCGGATATCATTGGCGATGAAAGGGTCTACCCCGGAAAGATTTGTAAATCCCTCCTTGCTCATGCCGAGAAGGAGATCTCCTGAGCCGCAACCCACATCAAGAATCTTCGAGTCTGTCTTGAGATTTAATCCTTCGAACCACTTGAAGTATTGTGGAGGCTTATAAAGCTTAGTTATTATTTTATTTGTAAAACTTCTTTCTCCAAGGCAGTATTTTAGCCGCTGTTTTTTGAGAAATTTTTTCAGGAAAGAGTTTTTTTTATTTTCCTGAGGCTGCAGGGAGTAGTAAGTGTCCGGGTAGTAGCGAGCAATATCCGCAGGGACGTTATGGATTTGCAAGCAGCCGCAAACGGCACATTTGAAGTAAGCGAATTTCTCTCTTGTGCCGAGCATCATTTCTTGAACAACATAATTTCTGTTGCCTGACGTGTTTTGGCAGATTCCGCATATGTTCATAATGGTTTCGCGTCAGTTATTCCCTTTTTGCCAATACACTCCAGAATTGTCGATCCGGAGGAGTGGTGCATCAATATTTTCTTTTTCTCTGTAGTCATCGGTTGCTTTTTTGCATCCCGGGAGGACATAATCATCGATTATGCAGAAGCCGCCCTTGGATAATTTGGGGTAGAGATGTATGAGCGAATCCATTGTTGATCCATACATGTCGCCATCAAGTCTGAGGATGGATAATTTTGTTATTGGGGCATGTGGCAAAGTGTCTTTGAACCATCCTTTGAGAAAGACGACTTTGCTGTCGAGTAAATTGTATCTTCTGAAATTTTCTTCCACATTTTCTTGGGAAACAGCAAGGAATTTTTCCGTGTGATGTGAATCCCCTTTGTCTGCAGGGAAATTGGTTGCGTCTGGCTTGGGGAGTCCTTCAAATGAGTCTGCAACAAATACGGTTCTCTCATTTTCTTCATAAGCGCTCAGTACTGCTTTCATGAAAATGCACGCGCCACCGCGCCAAACTCCAGTTTCAATAAGATCGCCTTCGATTTTGTTTTTTAAAACATCCTCAATGCAGTATTGGATATTGTCCAGTCTTTTCAAGCCGATCATGGTTTCTGCATACATGGGCCAGATAATCCCTTCTTCGCGATCTTTTTCTTTGTAGTTGGCAATTTCTACTATCTGTATCTTGAAACGGCGAAGGATTTTTGTAAGGTTGTGTATGAAATAGCGTTTTGCTGTGGATCTTTTATAGTTGAATGTTTCGAGAGGGATGCCGGGTTCTGGCCATAAAGTGAACGAGAGTGCTTTCTTTATGAGGTCAAGATAGAGTGATATGGCTGTATTCTTCATAATTGTTCTCTTTGGTTATATGTTTATCGAGTTCTGTTGCTATGCGGGCTTAATCAATAGTTCTTGTCCCCGATGGCAGAGAAACTATATGTGATTTTTGTGTTTCGGCAACAGAAGTTTCCGAGCGTTACTGTCCCTCGTTGGTATGCTTTTACAAAAGACGAGTCAGTCATAAAGTCATGATTATGAATACTTCTTAATCCATCTTGATCATAAATTTCTTTTGATTTTACTGGATGGCATACCAGAATGGCTCAATAATCTTATTAAAAGTTGTTCGGAAGCTCATGGACTACCTTTATAGCCTCTGCCAAGTTGAAGGGATTAAATCTTTAGTGTTGAATGTTTTTTCTTTAAACCACCCAGATGGGGATAAAACCAATTTATCTGGATATTGGCCCAGCCAGGCGCCCCACCAGGAAAAGCTGCTGTTAGCAATGATATGATGCCTGCACTGACTCATCAGTCGTAAATCTTCGTAATTTTTTTCAGGGCCATTATGGCTGATAAAGGTGGCAGGGTGTGTGATTTTTAAATTTTGCTTTGTCCACTCAGGATCATCGCTGAAGATAAAAAAACAAGGGTGTGGGACTTTTTGGCTAAGATCGGCTATGCATCGTCTATAGTAATCAAGGCCGCATGTTCCATGGATTGTTTTTGTCTTCTCATCTGTTACGTAATCCCCGCGGCGAACATGTAAGCTCACTGATTCGCAGGAGTTTATTTGTTGTGTTAACGCTGAGTTTTCGTCTGTCTGCGAGAGGGTAATCGTAAATTCATTTCTGATAACATCCGCAATATCCAGAAAATATTTTTCGCTCTGCCAATAACCGTCCAAATACACGAAGTCAGAGAGACTGAGGATTTCCGGATCAAAGTGATAATGTTTTTCTTTGATATGAGTTTTTCCAAGTTTATTCGGGCATCGCAGAACTTTTTTTATTCTCTTTTTCCAAGTTCCAGCCTCTGGTTCTTTTAAAAGGTTTATTTCTTCCTTGCTGGCGAACAGTTCGTTAATGTTGAAAACGGACAAGCCATAGTCATGGAGGTTATAATTCTCGAAATCCGATATGTCCATCTTCACGACAGTCTTGTGCCTTGCCGCAAGTTGTCTGCCTGCGGCAAATTGAAACATCTGGTTTCCAAGTCCGCCCATTATTCTGACGATGATCATTTTGAGGAAGCAACCATTTGTTTGATTTTCCCTGATACTTTTCTGATGAGGCTGTCTAGCAAATGGGGGCCGGAACGATAGAAATCCAGTTCAGCCCGGCAGAGTGCTGCGCAGGTTTCCTTCCCCGGAAGAGAAAGAGGGCTTGGTGATTCGGTGGTGCCATGCAGGGCCGCGGCATAGATGCCTGCTCTTATCTGGTACTTTGCCCTGCGGTTCGTTTTTTTCGCGTAGTATGTTGGATCGCTTTCCTCCCTGTAAATTATGAGGGGCTCAGCCAGCATACAGGTTTCTCCGAGGGCTCCAAGGCGAAGCCACATTTCATAATCCTCCCCGACAGGCGGGGTAAGATTTTCATTAAAAAGCCCCGCTTGTATGAGGCTTTCTCGTCGGGTTATAACCGAGGAAATAATCAATGCATTTTCCCGTGCAAGTTTTTCGTAAGCGATTCGGCCAAAAGAGATTTTTTGGTGGTACACGGGAGCGTTTTCCCGGGGGGAAACGCCATCCCACCGGAGGGCGTTTGTGCCAAGGAGAACGCATGTCGTGTTGCGTTCGAGAAAGTCTACCTGTCGCGCTAATTTTTCAGGGAGCCAGAGATCATCGTCGTCCAAAAAAGCGACATATTGTGCAGAACCCATTCGGATAGCTCGATTTCTCGGGGCAGCGGGGTAGCCGATATGCTTGCCCGGCAGATAAGCAAAACGGGGGTCTGACAAAAAAGGCTGGATAGCGTCCCTGGTTTCCTGGCTGTCTCCATCTTCAGTAATCCAGCAACGCCAGTCTTCAAATATCTGGGCTTGTACGCTTTTTAACGTTTCCGGCAGGAGAGAGGCCCGCTTATATGTGGGGATGATGATATCGACGGTCATTGTTCAACAAACTGCATGGTGTAAAGCATATGGTATACGCCATTTTTTGCCAGCAAGGCCTCATGGGTGCCTTCCTCTGCGATCAGACCATCCTTGATAACAATGATCCGGTTCGCGTTTTTAATGGTAGAGAGGCGATGCGCGATGATGAACGTCGTTCTTCCTTTCATTAGATTTTCTAAAGCTTTCTGCACTTCGCGTTCAGACTCTGTGTCAAGGGCCGAGGTCGCTTCATCCAGGATGAGGATTGGAGCATTCTTTGCCAGCGCTCTGGCGATGGATATGCGCTGTTGCTGACCTCCAGAAAGTCTTGCTCCGGATTCGCCGATTATTGTGTCAAATCCTTCAGGAAGTTCGTTAATGAAATTCAAGGCATGCGCCGCCCTGGAAACGGTCACCAGTTCTTCTTCTGTTTTCTTTAAATCACCGTAGGCGATATTGTTTCGTACGGTGTCATTAAAAAGAATGGTCTGCTGTGTTACTATGGCAATCTGGTTGCGAAGGGATTTCATGGTCACATTGCGAATGTCCTGGCCATCAATGGATATATCGCCCTGGGTCACATCGAGAAAGCGGGGGATTAGATTGGCAAGGGTTGTCTTGCCCCCGCCGCTTGTGCCAACCAGAGCAATAACCTCGCCAGGGCTTACTGTAAGATTGATCCCTTTGAGTATTTCGGTGACGCCATCATAACTGAAATGGACATCTTTGAAGGCAATTTCTTTCTGGACCGGCCGTAGTTTCATGGCTCCAGGCTTGTCCGCAATTTCTGGTTCGATGTCGAGTATGCTGAACACGCGGGTGGCGGCAGCAATA
>Ga0180009_10002990_pt1 | contig 19552 bp, 15 predicted proteins | sample OS_PC_MetaG_FD_123537 | JGI IMG/M metagenome (GOLD analysis project Ga0180009, IMG submission 123537) | Groundwater microbial communities from the Aspo Hard Rock Laboratory (HRL) deep subsurface site, Sweden - OS_PC_MetaG | ecosystem: Environmental > Aquatic > Deep subsurface > Groundwater...
CCTCTCCCACCCCGGGGATGGGCCCGGAAGAAGGACTCCAGCGCCTCGATCCGTCGCTCCACCGGCGCGCTCCAGAAGTCTCGCTCGAAGGGGTAGGCCCGGCGAGGATCGGTCGCCCCGAGCTCGCGGCGAAGCTGGAGCTCGAGGGCGTGGGCCCTGGCCTCCGCCCTGATTGCATCGCGGACGACCGAGCTGCACGAGCGCGACCGATCGAAGTCATCCGGGAGCGGCGGTCCTTCGATGGCGTGCTGCAGCAGGTGAGCGAGCCGAGCCGCGTTCTCGGCGTCGGTCTCCCGCAGGCCGAGCGTGATCTTTCCCTCCGTCGTGATCATGGGGACCGCCGCGTCGGCGAAGCATACCGCAAGCGGTGTGCGCGCCCGGTCGAGCAGGCTGCGGCCAGCGCGGGTCCTGCCCAGCAGGGACCGGACACGCCGGACGCGGGCGGGGTCGGCGCGTCCGGTCTGGCAGCTGCGCCCGAGCGTGCGCGATCTCGACGGCTCGGCTCGCCCCGCAGGGGCCCACTCCTGGCCGGGGGCCCGGGCACCGGGCCAATCGCACGCCCCCAGGGCCGCGAGGGCAGCGATGGTGAGGCTGAGTCGCATCGATCCGCCTGACATGATCACCGCTCGAAGATGGCACAGTACCAGGGAGCCATCGCCTGGCAAAGGCCCTGGCGGCGCGCTTGCCTGGGATCGGCTGCTGCAGGTAGTCTGCTGGACGGATGACCACCGAGCCGCGAGATCCCGGCGCGGGAGCCCTCGCCTCCGGAGGCGACGCGCTCCGTCTGGGTCTGGTCTACGGCGTCCTGCATGCCGTCGTGGACCTCTGCACCGTGACGGCAGTGTTTCGCGCGGCCCACCCCGGCTCCGCGATTCTCTCGTCGTTCCATGTCGTGCTCGGCTACGACGTGCTGGCCTTCGCGCTGCAGTTTCCCCTCGGGCTCGTCGTGGACCGGCTGAGGGCGGCGCGCTGGGCGCTCCTCGGCGGACTGGGCTCGACCGCTGTCGCGCTGCTCTGCATCCCGATCTCGGCCCTGGCGACCATGGTCGCCGCCGGAGTCGGCAACGCGCTGTTCCACATCGGCGCGGGGGCTCTCGTGCTCGTGGCGTCGGGCAGTCCGACGCCGGCGTCGTTGCGCGCGGCGCCGGCCGGCGTCTACGTGGCGCCCGGCGCGCTGGGCCTCGGGCTGGGCATGTGGGTCGGACGTCTGAGCTGGCCCGTCTGGCCGCTCGGCCTGCTGCTCGGCGCTGCGGCCGTCGTCGCCGCGCTGTTCCGCGTCGCCCCCGCCGCCGGCGGCTCCAAGACAGGCGTCGAGCCGAGCGCGCGGGTGTGGTGGGTGGCGCTCTCGGCGCTGCTGCTGTCGGTGGCCGTCCGCTCCTTCGTCGGCTTCGGCGGCCCCTACCAGCTGCCCAGGACAATGACGGTGATGGTCGGGCTCCCCCTGGTGGCCTGCGCCGGCAAGCTCGCCGGCGGCTTCGTCGCCGATCGGGTCGGGTGGCTCGCGACCAGCGTCGGCGCGCTCCTCCTGTCGGCGCCGCTGATCGCCTGGGGCGGGAGCTCGCCCTCCCTGCTGCTCACCGGCTTGCTCCTGTTCCAGACGACGATGCCCGTCACCCTCGTGGTGGTCTACCTGTTGCTGCCGCGCAAGCCAGCGACGGCCTTCGGCCTGCCCTGCCTGGCCCTGATCGCCGGCGCGCTGCCCACGTTCTACCCCGCCGGCAAGCAGCTCTACGGCGCGCACACCTTCCTGGCCCTGATCCTCACCTCCACCGTCGCCGTCATCGTGGGCCTGAGGCTGATCGGCGTCAGCTGGATCCGTCAGGGCCAGCCGAAGAGGTAACGGCTGAGAAAACCGAGGCCCACGCTGGCGGCGTTGGCCACCGCGGCCCGGAGCAGCGCACGCTCCTTGCAGCTGTTCGGCTTTGCACCCTACTGGCAGATGTCCACGGTAGAAGTGGTGCCGTAGCTGGCGCCCACGTCGTGGGTGCACACGAGCCCGGCGGCGCACTCGTCGTCATTGTCGCAGTCCCCCTGCCCCGTCGTGCAGGGGCAGGACGCACTGCAGTAGGTCCAGCCAAAGAGCAACCCACTGTGGCAGCTGGCAGGCGGCCCCGTGGTCCCGGTGTCCTCGCAGACATCGACCGTGGAACCCACGCCGTACTTGGCCCCCACGTCCTTGGCACAAGTCAGGCCACTGTGGCACTCGCTGTCGCTGTCGCAGTCGCCCTGACCGCTGGAGCAGGGACAGGAGGAGGAGCAGAAGGTCCAATCGAACAGCGACCCGCCGTGGCAGTTGTTGGGAGTCGGGGTGGAGGGGGGTGGGAGAGACGCAGTGGAGGCGAAGCCCAGGTGAACGTTGGCCATCACCGCGGCCTTGAGCGCAGCGGTGGTGATGGAGAACGCCGCGGACGACTGGGACCACTTGTAGGGGTTGTAGTAGTAGAACGTGTCACCGCTGTAGCCATAGACCGTGATGTTGTGTCCGTACTTGGCCGTGATCCCGGAGCCTGGCAGCAGGTTGTGATATGTGAACAGCATACATGGATGGCCGGCGTCGATGTCGCTGCGTACCGGCGCCGGATCCGCCGAGGGCCAGTAGTGGATCGTCGCCTCCACGTTCCCCTTGGTCAAGGTCGTGGTCGCCTCGGGCACCCTGTTCGAGTCGACGTACTTGGTGGATGGGTCGAGGTAGCCCTTGGACGAAAACCAGTTGTAGATGGACTGGGCCGAGGTGGCGCTGTTGCTCCCGTCGTCGATGGATTGCACACCGTGGAACTTGAAGGCCATGGCCATGGTGGCCGCGGTGCACGCCTTCTCGTTGGGCTTCTGGGTGACAAATGGCACCGACAGGGTGTGACTGGCCTGGGTGCTCCGGGTCTCCTCCGGCGCCTCAAGATCGCCCTCCCCGGCGTTTCCTTCGGGTCCGATCTCGACCACGCACCCCCACGGGGCCAAGAGGAGCATCAGCACAGTCAGCAGCCGCAACTCCTGGGCAACACTCATACGCCGTGACGGTGACCCCCGCGCCGCGGCATTCGCGCTATCGGATCCGCTCATGTCAAATCCAACTCCCTTTCATCTTCACTGGTGCAATGCTCGCGTTCCAACGGGTGGATCCCGCCAAGCGGAGATCAATCAGCCCGAGGCAAGAGCATACTCAAGATGCGGACCAGCCCGAACCCCTTGGCATCTCCTGGGGGTGATGCCAACTGTTTGCGGTTTCTCCGAGACAGGACGTCCAAAAACCTCTGAATACCGGAGACCGGCCACGGGACGGACGTGGGGGTTCAGCTGCCCTTGTACTCCACTAACGGCAGGCAGTCGGGTGGGAGTCACCTGTACGGCCCCTCCTCGGGAGTCTCAGGGTTCACCCAGCGGAAGCCTTCGAGCTTGTCGAAGGCCACCGACCTGGGAGACACGACGTAGGACTCAAAATAGCCGCACTCGGTACAGACGTACGCCTCCATCGCGCCGGTCATTACTTCAACCGTGAAAACCAGTCCAGTCTCTGCGGTGCCAACCATTCTCTCGTGAGCTGTGTCGTATTCACCGCTCCGATCCAGCTGACGCCGGAAATGGCCAACCCGTGGGCTATCGCACTTCGGGCATCGTGCGCTCTTCTTCATCGTCGGCCTCCTCGACCAGGATCCTACCCTTGCCTCCCATGCCTTCTTCCCATGATACTTCCCGCGACCAGAGCTCATGCAGCGTTTCTCACCAATAGCCACCGTCGTCGTTGTCTTTGTTGGATGCTCGGCAGCGCCAGGACCGGTGAAGCCTGCTGCCAGAACCCCTCCAGCGTCGAGACCGTCGAAACCAACTCCAGCCACAGCTCCTGCACCGTGGGGCCGGCTGATCGACCTGCGCAGCGGGAAGTCGATCCCACTGCAGGGCAAGAACCGGCTTCTGCTCGGACGGACAGGCGACGTCCTGGTGGCGGGCAACCGGGCGGTGTCGCGCAGGCACGTGTGGATCGAGTACCTGCCGCTGTCTCAGGGGAGCACCCAACGTTCGCGCTACTATGTCCAGGATGCGGCAAGCTTGAACGGGACCACCCTGAACGGATCGCCGCTGCAGAACGACAGCCGGCGCCCGCTCAAGGTCGGGGATGTCGTGGTGCTCGCCCAGGTGCGGCCGTTTCGATTCCGGACGAGCAGCGCCTGTGATCAGCCCATCCCTCCGGGGGCGTGGGGCGTGCTGGTCGGTGGTGGAGAGATCACCTACCTCGACAAGGGGGCCTATTCACTGGTGCTCAAGCAACAGCGACTGGTGGTCCGTGCCCCGGCTGGCCTTGCGGGGCTGGTCGACCTGCGCTGGGACGGCAAGTGTTTCGAGCTGCGCGATCGGAAGGACGAGTGGACCCTCAACTTCGACTTCCACCCGCAGCGGAAGAAGACCAAGAGCGACGCGCTCGCCCCAGGGCACTGGGAGCGGCTGGGCGGCGAATCGATCTGGATGCTGAGGAGCGCGAACAAAGACACGCGGTTCACCGTGCCCGCGTCACAACGCGTGGCGACGGTGGTCGGGTTTCAGATCATCCTGCTCTGCGATCCGCAGGGCCACCCCTCCTGTTGCAGCAAGGACTAGGAGCGTTCGGGAAAACTCAATAGGAACAAGATTCCGATCGCCTGGAGATCTTGCGCAATGAGCTTTGCCGAACGCTGCTAGAGGCCCCGCCGCGCCTTCGGCCACTGCACCTCGACTGCGCCGACATCGCCGGGGGCAAGTGGCTACTTGGCGGGCTCCGGCTGCCCGCCGGGGGCCTGCTCGAGGATCACGAACTCCACGCGGCGGTTGTCGGCGCGCCCCTTGTTGGTGCGGTTGTCGGCGATCGGCTTCTCCGGACCGTAGCCCACGGCGAACAGGCGGCCCGGCTCGATGCCCTGCTTGATCAAGTAGTCACGCACGGCCTCGGCCCGCTGCTGGGACAGGATCTTGTTCTTCTTGGCGTTGCCCCGGCTGTCGGTGTGGCCCTCGATGCGGATCCCCTTGACCTGGGGATTGGCCCTCAGCACCAGCGCCACCTGGTTGAGGATGTTGAAGGAGATGCGTTTGATCGTCGCCTTGGCCGTGGCGAAGAACACCTTCTTCAGGATCGTGATCTTGTTCTGCTCGATCACGACCTGCGGCTTGCCCTTGTCGGGGCAGCCGTCCTCGTCCTGGTAGCCGTTGATCGTCTCCGGCTTGTCGGGACACTTGTCCGTGGCGTCGGGCACGCCGTCGCCGTCGTTGTCCAGATCGGGGCAGCCGTCGTCGTCCTTGAAGCCGTCCATGTCCTCGGGCTGCAGTGGACAGTCGTCGAAGTTGTCAGGCACGCCGTCGTTGTCGTTGTCCGGGTCGGGGCAGCCGTCGAGATCTTCGAAATTATCCTTGTCCTCGGCCTCGTCCGGGCACTTGTCCTTGGAGTCCTCGATGCCGTCGCCGTCCCTGTCCGGCACGTCGGGGCAGCCGTCGTCGTCCTTGAACCCGTTCTTGGTCTCCGGCTTGAACGGGCAGGCGTCCTTGATGTCGGGGATGCCGTCGCCGTCGTTGTCCGGGTCGGGGCAGCCGTCGTCGTCCTGGAAGGTGTCCTTGTCCTCCGCCTCGTTGGGGCACTTGTCCCGCGCGTCGGGGATCAGGTCCTCGTCGTTATCCAGGTCGGGGCAGCCGTCGTCATCGCGGTAGCCGTCCTTGTCCTCCGGCTGGGTCGGGCAGGCGTCCTTGTGGTCGGGGATGCCGTCGCCGTCGGTGTCCTTGAAATCGGGGGCCCACACCGCACCGAGCAGCACCCGCACCTGCGGGCTGCCGATGGCCTTGATCAGGCCGAAGCCCACCCCGGCGGTGGCGTGGACGCCGTGGACCACCCTGACCCTGGCGCCGAAGTCGGTCTCCAGCGGGTAGGCGTCCAGGTCGTTGCCGGACTGCCCGTCACAGACGGTCTTGCCCTCGGTGGTGTCGTAGCGGCAGCCCGACTGGGTGGAGAACGCCGCACGCCCGAACAGCTCGGCGAGCACCACCACCCGCTCGTGAGCCTGGTAGGAGGCGCCGACGCCGTACAGCAGCTGGTCGGCGATCTCGGAGGAGAAGATGCGGCTGTTCTCCCGTACGAGGTAGCCCAGGTTCGCCGCCACGTTGAGCTTCTGGATCCGGTAGCCGGCCACCACCCGGGGACGAAACGTGACGTTGGGATCTCCGCCGAAGCCGTCGTCGTTGCCGGTCGGAAAGCTCAGGATCGGCGAGAACGCGAGCGAGAACCCCATCAGATCGCGGAAAACCATCGCCTTGAGCTGCAGCCTGAGATCGCCGATGCCGGTCGCGCTGAGCTCGCCGGCCGTGTTGCCCTTGTCATCCACGTCTGTACCCGAGACGACCAGGTTGACCGGAAGATCGAGGCCGACCTGGGCATGGAGCCACTTGAAGTGAAAGCCCATCGCCCCGACCAGATCTGCTGTCATCTGATCCTTGACGATGTCGATCGGCTCCTTCGTGTTCTCGATCACATCCCCCCCGGAGGTCACCGTGCCGGTCTTCGTGACCTTGTACAGCACCAGCGGCTTGCGGGAGTAGTTCATCATCAGCCCGACACCGAACGCGAGGTGGTCCATCACGCCCGGCCCCTCGACGCTCAGGTATGTGTCGAGGCCCAGCGCCGGCTCGAACAGCTGGGTATCGAATGACCTCTGAACCACAGGCTCATCGGCAGCCGCGCTCGTGGGGAGCAGAAACAGAAGCACAGCTGCAGCGAGGGTAAGCTGACGCATGGGGGCCCTCTCTTGTCTATAGCGCGTCATTATTTCACACACTTGTCGAGCGTGACAAGCAAAGAGGCAGCAACCATGCTCCGATTTGGCTTGACTCCCTCGCCGGCAGGAGTAAAGGTAATTTTAGAGACGACGATATCATCCATTTGGCGAGGGTCGGCGCCCTGTATCGAGTAAGCTGCCGGTCCCCTGACGTCTCAATCGAAAAAACCGAACGCTGCTGACTGCCCCAAGGGCGGTGAGTTCCGATAGGCCAGCAGTAGGTTTTGACCGGTGCGATGAGTATGGGCATGCACCACGCGGGGTGGTCTCCCGGTTTCACCATTGGTTGTCAGAGCAAGTGAGGTTCGAATGATGGACGCAGGTCCAGCCGGCGGAGAAGGCCGTCGGCGAGGGAAGAAGAAGAACCGCCAACGACGCAAGCGCTCCAAGCGAAGCCACCCGGCACAACAGCACGTGGACCGTTTCCCGGCCGAGCTTCCGTTCGGGGATGACCGGTCGGTACTCGGTGGCCGGGCCCCAAAGACCACGGAGCGCAGGGGCCTGTCGACCGACGGTCCACCGGACGCATTCACGCTGTTCTGTGCCTATCACCTGGGCATCACCCCCTCGGATGGGTATCAGAAACCCCAGCTGGAAGAGGTCGCCCGGCGGTTCAACCTGAGCCCCAAGGAGATCAAGGAGCTGCTGGGGGAGTTCGAGCTGGACGACGGGTCGATGCGCAAGAACGGCTTCGACCTCGAGGGCGCGCAGATGGACATTCGGCTGGCGCCGGAGGGCATCAGCCGCACCGTGGCCGCCCGGGATCTGTGGGAAGATCTCCTCGAGTCCAAGCAGGCAGGCTGAGCCACCGCATCGACGATCCCCGGCATGCCGCCCGGCTCGTGGCGCACGAACAGACCCTCGTTGACCTCGAGGAGAGGCCGCAGCCCTACTCGCCGTACAGCACCTGCCACAGCGCGGGGTCGAGGGTCTTGAGCTCCCGGGCCGGGTTGGGCAGCTTGTGCACGCTCGCGGGGTAGATCACCTCCTTGCGCACCAGCTTGACGTGGTAGTCCGGCCTCTTGATGTCGGGCGTCACGGTCCAGGTCGAGCGGTCGTCGGGGTTGTGGTAGACCGAGGCCACCCGGACGCGCCTGTGGCTCAGGTTGCGCCTCAGCGCCTCCTTCAGCCGGATCACGACGTCGTTGACCAGCTTGCCCGCGCGGAAGGTCGTGTCGATGATCAGGACGTTGTCGTCCTTGTTGATGTGCTGCCCCAGGTACTCGATGCCAACGATCTGGCTGCGGTAGCTCAGGCGGGTGGGGGAGGTGTTGATGCTGATGTGGTCCGGTGGGCGGGCGTTGTCCCCGCGCTTGGCCAGGAAGTACTTGTAGACCTCGTGGACCGGCAGCCCGCTCAGCACGCCGCCGGGCCAGAGCGCGAGCAGGAAGTCGGGACGGAAGCTCTCGTCGTGGGCGATGTTGACCCCGAGCCGGATGCAGTCGAGCAGAAGCTCGCGCGAGGTGACGTAGTGGTAGTCGCCGGGCACGTCGAGCTCGGTCGGCGCGGTCGGTCCCTGGTGCAGGATGTCCCAGATCGTCTCGTCCTTGGCGCGGATACGCCTGTCGTCGGGGTCCTTGGGGTCGATCAGATCGGCGAGCTCGTGCGGGTAGTCGATCCAGACGCTGCCGTCGATCTCCTTGAGCGCGATCAGGGGCAGCTCGTCATAGCGGCTGCGGGTCGGTTTGTGGTGCACCGTGGCCACGCGGATGTCGTGGGGCGCGTTGGAGCGCGCCATCTGCCGCAGCAGCTCCACCACCCTCTGGATCGTGTTGCCCGACTCGTAGACGTCATCCAGGATCAGCAGTCCGTCCTCGGGGCAGATCACCTGGACCAGGTGCTCGAGGTTCTTGACGGTCACGGTCCCCTGCTCACCGATGCCGGTGTAGGAGTCGGTGGCGATCGTGGTGTGACTGACCAGCACGCCGCGGCTGCGGAAGAAGGCGTCGACCCCGAGGCCCACCGGGGTGCCCCCGCGCCAGATGGAGATGGCGTGCCTGGGCCGGAAGCCGCTGAGGTAGACCTTGCGGCCCAGCCGGAAGGTGTCCACCAGAAACTCGTCGGGGTCCACGTGTAGCAGCTGCGTCATGGGTCGGCATGATAGCCAATCTGTTGCGCGGTGTCTCTCTCGCGCGGCCCGCACTCCGGGTGAGGCTCCCCCCCCGCCTCGCGCAAACCTCAAAATTCTGGGGGCTGGCCCAGAAATCTGGGATCCATCGGGCCATGGCGGCTGCGCATCCATCTGGAATCAAAGATGTCTTCTCGGGGCACGACTCTTGCTCGGGATGAGCACTGCCATTACCGGAGGTGTGTCCGATGCATCGTTTTGTAGTGCTTGGTGGGTCGCTCTTGCTGGCAGGGTCGCTGTTGCAGGCCTGCGGGGAGGGGGTCCAGGTCGACAACCCGCTCCATCCGGGGCAGACCGAGTTCGTCAACACCGAGCCCAACGGCTCGAGCTACGGGGGCAGAGGCGGCCTGCTGGGCGCCGAGGACGGCGACTGGGCCAACAAGTCGGGGGACAGCGAGGCTCCCGGAGCTCCGCCCCAGGGTCGCACCGGCGAGGTGGAGGAGGCGGACATCTACAAGGTCCACGACAACAAGCTGTTCTACCTCAACACCTACCGCGGCTTCTTGATCTACGACCTCGCAGACACCAAGAACCCGGTGCCGATCTCGCGCCTGCCGGTCTACGGCTACCCGATCGAGATGTTCATCCAGAACAACACGGTCTACGCCCTGATCCGCGACGCGCTGTACCTGACCCAGGTCAAGGGCAAGCTGCAGTTCAAGCGCCACAACGTCTCCCAGCTGGTGGCGATCGACATCAGCGACCCGAAGAACCCGAAGATCCTGCAGAGCGTCGACATCATCGGCGAGCTGCGCGAGGGCGTCTCGCGCAAGATCGAGGACACGGTCTACGTCGTGTCCTACCTCTCCCGCTACTACTACTGGGGCTGGAGCTACGGCTACGGCAGCCAGAGCCAGAACGAGCAGGCCTGGGTCTACAGCTTCAACGTGGCCGACCCCAAGAACCTCAAGCTGGTGGACCAGCTCAAGGTGTTCGAGGGCGGCGGCTACAGCGTCAACGATCCCAACTACAAGAGCTACGAGAGCCGCTACTTCCAGGACGTCACCATCTCGGCCACATCCAACGCGCTGATGGTGGTGGAGAACTGGCAGACCTACGGCTACGTCTCGGGCAGCAAGTACACCTGCGGCAAGTCGACCAGCCAGCAGCAGGCGATCGTCTCGATCATCGACATCAGCGACCCACAGGGCCAGATCCACCTGCACACCAACTTCGAGACCTACGGCCGGCTGGGCGACCAGTTCAAGCAGACCTACGTCTTCGACCCCAAGACCAACAAGGGCACCTACCTCGGCATCTTCTCCCGGCGCGAGTGGTCGTCACAGAACTGCACCGGCAGCTCGCTGGTCAAGAACACCCTCGAGTCGTGGGACGTGACCGACGGCAACAACCCCCAGCGGCTGGACGCGCTGGCCTTCGGCAAGCCCAACGAGACGGTGCGGGGCAGCACGTTCGACCCCGACCGCAGCGTGGCCTTCGCCATCACCGCGGAAAACGTCGACCCGCTCTACGCCCTCAGCTTCGCCAACCCGTCCCAGCTCGCGGTGCTCAGCGAGGTGGACGGGCTCAGCGGCGACATGAACGTCTTCCGCTTCATCGAGGACAAGAAGTTCCTGGTCGCCATCGGACGCGATAACTCCAGCACCTGCACCGGCTTCGGCAGCCCCACCACCGGCTGGTCCACCAATGTGGCGGTCAGCGTGATCGACGTGCAGAACCTGAACAACATCGGCCTGGTGCAGCGGCAGTGCGTGGCGGTGAAGAACGCGTCGTGGGTCAGCTCCGAGCTCAACTGGAACCTGGACCAGGCGCACAAGATGATCGGCATGCACTCCGACTCCAGCGCCAACGTGATCACCGTACCGGTCTACTACCGCAAGCAGACCAAGGACGGCTGGTGGTGGTATGGCTACGAGACGGCCGTCGGGCTCATGACCTGGGACCTGGCCAAGTACGATCCGGCCAAGAGCCCCGCCGAGCAGCAGGTGCTGCAGAACTTCGGCACCATCATCCACCCCAAGGGTCAGGTCAAGCGCTCGATCGTCTTCACCCACAAGGGGGCGACGGACCGGCGCAAGGTGATCAACCTCTCGACGACCCACGTCTCGATCTCCGACATCCAGGACCTGAGCAACCCGCAGAGTGACGCCATGATCGAGGTGGCGCCCTACAAGGCCGAGCTGTACCGGTTCCACAAGGGCGGCGTCGAGTACCTGGTGGAGCACGTCCGGCCCGAGCCCCACTATTACTACAGCAGCGACAAGCTCGCCTCGGAGTTCCGCGTCAAGCCAGTGTCGGCCGGGGCGGTGGTGGACCAGATCCCCGCGGTGGCCATGTTCACGGTGGCCAACGTCGAGCGCGTGGTGCCGTTCAAGGACAACCTGCTCGTGTTCCGTCGCGTGCCCGAGCAGAAGGCCAACAAGTACGGCAACAAGTACTACGAGTGGAAACCCGAGGTGCTGGTCTTCAGCATGGCCGATCCGCAGAGCCCCAAGCAGATCGCGACGCTCAAGCCGCCCGAGTGGTTCCCCTCCTACTACTACTATGACTGGTACTGGTTCGGGCCGTGGGGCTACTGGGGCGGCTACTGGTTCTACTATTATGGCTACAACACGAACAGCTTCGTGGTGACCGACAAGGGGCTGCTGTTTCTGACCTACAGCTATGACAGCAAGACCTCCTCCAATGTGCGCAAGCTGGCCTTCCTCGACCTGACCGACCCGGCCAAGCCGTCGGTCAAGGACTACACGCTCTCCAGCTCGAGCTCGTGGACCTTCTACGGTCTGGTGGCCGATCCACCCGCCGCCACGACCGATCCGACCCATCCCGACGGTTTCTACCTGACCTACAAGATCAAGGTCGGCACCACCACGATCGGCGACGACACCCTGACCCAGTACAAGTACTACGCCCAGCGCTGGAGCTGGGGGGCGGGCGGCTGGGTCGCCGGCCCGGCGGTCAATCTGCCCGGCCGGCTGATGAAGACCTGGCAGTCGGGCAGCCAGCGGCTGTTCCTGACCCACGACTACACTTACAAGAAGGTCTACCTCCCCGACCACAAGTACCCGACCTGGAAGTACACCTTCCGCATCAACATGCTGCGGGAGACCTCGCCCTGGGGTCAGCCGCTGGCGGAGCTGCTCGACACCCACAGCTTCAACGGGTTCTACCTGCAGGACGCGGTGCTCGATGGCAACAAGCTGTTCGTCAACGCCCGCCCCGACTACTACTCCCAGCAGGTGCAGGAGATCCCCTGGTACGAGGTGAGCGACCAGCTGATGATCTTCGATCTGTCGAAGCTGACGCTGAGCCAGACCTACTCCGAGCCGACCGGGACCTACCAGGTCAGGATGATGGGCACCCACAACGGCAAGCTGTTCCTCAACCTGCCCGGCGACGGGATCCTGGCCGTGGATGTCAGCGACCCGTACAAGCCGGTGGGCCAGCAGTTCCTGCGCACGCTCGGCTGGGCCACCCACCTGGAGTTCGCGAACGACACGGCCTACGTCTCCAGCGGCTACTTCGGCACCTACCAGATGAGCCTCAGCTCGCCGCCGGCGCTGGCGTATCAGTAGGCGCGTCGGTTGGAGGTGAGGAGATGGGTGGCCGGATGCCACGCGGCCGGTGGTGAAGGAAGTAGAGCCCGGCCGCCACGGCGAACTTCACCGTGTCCAGCAGCGGCATGTGATCCAGGCTGGGCCAGAACAGGTTGCAGCTGCCACAGGGGGCGATCTGGCTCCGCTTTCCACCGCGGTGCATGGCCCGGTATCGTCGGGCCACGACCCCGTTGTGGATCTCGAGGACCGACTGACGGGTCACGTCGCCCCATGCATATTCCCCCTCCTGGTCCATGCAGCACAGGGTGACTCGCCCGTTGGACAGCACGTCAAGCCGCGTCAGGTGCTCGCAGGGGTAGCCGGGGATCGGCAGGGGGCTGTGTACGTCTCCCTTGTAGTTGAACAGGCCAACGATGAAGCACCTCACACCCAGGGACCGACAGAAGTCGCGGAAGGCCTCCTGCCTGGCCACGGTGGTGCGGTGCAGCCGCGTCATCCGTACCGTGATCCGGCGTGCGACCCTGTCCCGTCGCACCGGGTCGGCGAGGTAGCGCAGGTTGTCCAGGGTACGCTCCAGCTTCAGCCCCATCACGGCCTGGTACTCCTCCGGGTCGAGGGTGTTGAGGCTGATGAAGATCTCATCGACACCGATCTCTTGCAGCTGGTCGGTTCGCGCCGGGGTCAACGCGTAGCCGTTGGTGTAGAGCTTGAGCCTGGTGCGAGGCAACCGGCTCCGGATCAGCTCGAGCCGGTCCATCAGCTTGGGGTCGGAGAAGGGCTCGCCGTTGAGGAAGGGCTCGATGTGCTCCAGAGGAAAACGCCGGCAGTCCTCGATGACCTTCTCGAAGATCTCGTCGCTCATGTGCGCCTTGTCTCGGGACAGGGAGCTGTTGGGACAGAAGGTGCACTTCGCGTTGCAGCGGCTCGTGGTCTCGACAGCCACCGTCTGCGGATACTCGTTGTTGACACGACCGATATTCGGCCACCCCATGTCGGACCCATCCAGTCGTTGGCTACTAGTGCCGGAACATCGCCCCGCAGGTCAGCGCGCCGCAGATCAGCAGGACGATGCCGCCGACCGCGACGATGATCAGGATCCCCATCATCATGAAGTAGTTGCGCAGCTTGCCGAAGCCAACCAGCAGGTAGTGCTGGTCCGCCTCATCGGTGAGGGCCACCTTGCGAAAGGCGGTGCTGGCCTGCAGCAGCCAGATGCCCAGGATCACGGTCAGCACCACGCCGATGATGCCCGGGACCAGCACCATCCCCACCGCGGCCCCGCGGAAGCCGGAAAGGGCGGAGTTGTCGATCTGCAGCACCTGCACGATGGCGGCGATGGTGGACAGCACGGAGGAGGCGATGGAGACGATGGCGACGATCATGCCCCACATGCCGGCGCTGGCGATACGTTCCTCGTCCTCGGCGGTAAACGGTATTCTTCGCGCGTCCATCACAAACCTCCTCCCTTGACGAACAGCTGCACCACGGTGTTGATCAGCTGCAGGATGCCGTAGACACCGTACAGGATCATGTACAGCCGCAGCTTGCGGAAGCCCTGGGCCAGGGCGTGCTCGGCGTTGGAGAGCACGCCGTCGTAGAAGTGGTACGCCGACTGGCGCAGCCAGGCCCCGGCGACGAACAGCATCACCGTGACGAAGAGCATGAAGATCATCGAGCCGGCGAACAGGCCGCCGGCCAGGCCCGACGAGCCGGCCCGGCCGAGCATCGAGCCGCCGCCGACGATGGCGATCAGCGAGAAGACAGCGAGCAGCGCGCCGAAGATGAAGAAGAACGTGGAGACGATGCGCATCCACTTGGCCATGCTGGTGACCGTGCCCCAGCCCTGCTCGGACAGGGACAGGCCGGGGGTATCGGGCACAATGGGGGGGGCGTCAGTGGTCTCGACCGGGGGGGCATAGGGGTTCTCCTGATCCATCACCTGCTCCTTTCGCCGGGTGCAAAGGTACCTGTCACGGATGGTGACTGGCAAGGAAGAGCTTGCGCGAGGCGGGGGTGCTCCCTGGAGTGCAGGCGAACGCACGAGCCGGACACTGAAGATCAGCTGGTTCCGGGGCAGGGGTCGCGCCAGCAGGCGCCGGTGGAGATCTTGCCCTCGGCGATCCGCATCGGATCGTAGCACGGCACGCAGACCTCGTCGGCATCGCACTCGGTGCTGGTCAGCGCGGCCTTGAGCAGCGGGCTCGAGACCTGCTTCTGCACCGCGGGGAGGCACTGGGACATGCAGCGTCCGTCGGCGTAGTCGGTCGCGGCCGTGGCGGCCTGCCCCGGATCGGTCAGCAGGACGGAGAACCAGGCCAGCAGGCCCGGCAGGCTCGCGGTGCACTTCTTGCCCTCGAAGCCGGCCCCGGCCGCGATGGCCTTCTTCGGCACGCAGAGGGTGTTGGGCTCGCTGCAGCCCTTGCCGCACCCCTTTGCGTCGAAGTTGCAGGCCTCGGATGCGGGCACGAGCTGAGTCGGCACGCAGCTGGCATCGTCCTGGCCCACGCCGCAGGGCTCGAACGGCCGCGCCGGCTCCTTGGGCTTGTCGCACGGACCCAGCGTGCAGGCGCCGGTGGCCGCGCCGCCGCGCGGGTCGTAGCACGGGACGCAGCGCTCGCCCGACTTGCAGCTGGCCTGCGGCAGCAGATCCTTCTCGTCGGACACGGCCTTGACGCAGACCGAGAGGCAGCGCCCCTCGCGGTCGCCGAGGGAGCGGCAGGCGGCGGGCTGGTAGCGTCCGGCGCGGGCCAGCAGGTCGTCGGGCACGCAGTAGCTCTTGTCCGGGCAGCGGCCGAGCATGCTGTCGATGTTGAGCCCGCCCACGCTGCCGGTGACCAGATCCTTGGCTGCGCAGTGGGCCGGCCCGTCGGCGCAGCAGGCGGCGAACTTGCTCAGGTCGAGCGTGGGCGAGAACGGGTCGCAGTTGCCGATCGGCTTGTAGGGGGTACAGGCCCGCTCGCCGACGTCGCAGGCGCCGGTGACCTCGAGCGTCTGGGGGTGGATGCAGGGCGCGCAGCGCTGGTTCGGCCCGCACACGTCCTGCGGCAGCTCGATCGCCTGCTCCGTCACCATCGGGATGCAGGTGGAGATGCAGGCGCCGTCGAGCCCCATCACCGAGGCGCAGGGCGCGGGGGACCAGCTGGCGTCGGTCGCGATCTCGTCGGGCACGCAGACCGTCTCGTCGGTCGGGCCCGGCTTCAGCCAGCTCCGGAACGCATCGGGCACGAGCTGGGCCGGCACCAGGTGGCCCCGTCCGTCGCAGCACGAGTGGAGCGCCGCCAGCATGTCCGGGGCCACGGCCTTGCGATCCAGGTCGCCCTTGCCGCAGGAGGTGGTGGTCGAGGCCTGCTGCGAGGCCTGGTCTGTGTCCACCTCGACGCAGCCAGGGCCGATGCAGCAGATGCAGCAGATCACGACACCCACGACACCACCGAGCAGGAGCCTGATGCTCATGGGGACGGTTGAAGCAAGGTACATGCCAGCGAGTCCGGCAGCGGAAACCCGGCAGGTTGTGGCGCCTGTGACCGGCGTTCACGCCGGTGGTGGGGAGTGGACTGTGGGACCCGGCTCCCCACTGTGCTTGCCGATCCCACCCCGTGCCACCAGACCACGATCGCAGTCCAGACATTGGGTGACGGGGCCGGACAAAAGGATATAGAATTCCCGCAATACGATGATCTCCACCACCCTGCCCATCGAGACGCCGGAAGGGATCACCTTCACCTACGAGCTCGCGAGCCTGTCGGATCGGGGCAAGGCCTACGCCATCGATCTGCTCATCCGCGGGGTGGCGGTCTTGATCCTCGGCGTGCTGATGGCGTTGCTGCTCGGGCCGCTGGTCAAGGCCGGGCTCGGCCTGTGGATGGTCATCGCCTTCATCGTGGAGTGGTTCTACTACGTCGTGTTCGAGATGACGATGGGCGGGCAGTCGATCGGCAAGCGGCTGCTCGGGCTGCGGGTGGTGAAGGTGGCCGGGCACCCCATCGGCTTCTACGACAGCGTCCTGCGCAACCTGCTCCGGGCCGCTGACCTGCTGCCCTTGACCTACGCGGTGGGTGCGCTCAGCGTGCTCTTCACCCGGCGGTTCCAGCGGCTGGGCGACCTGGCCGCCGGGACCATCGTGGTGCATGAGCGCAAGACCTGGTTCGGCAACCGTGCGCCCCAGATCGATCCGCGCCTGGCACAGGGCGGGCCCCGCGGGATCGTGCTGTCCAACCGGGAGCGGCGGCTGCTGCAGGACTTCGTGCTGCGCAAGGACCGCCTGCACCCCGAGAGGCGCGAGCAGCTGGCCGAGATCCTGGCCGAGCTCTACCGCCGGCGCTTCGCCATGCCGGCCCAGGGCAGCGCCACCGACACGCTGGTCAAGCTGCACGTCGCGACCAGCGAGGAGCGCAACAGCAATCCGGTGGGGCGGGCGGGTGGAGCGGACAGATGACCCCCGCGGATTTCATCAAGCGCCGAAAGGGCGACTGGGTCGAGCTGGAGCAGATGGTCTCCGACTCCCCGGTCGGACGCCGCCTGCGATCCTCGTCCGACGGGGCCAGCCGCCTCGCCGGCCTGTTCCGCAGCGCCTGCTCCGATCTGGCCCGGGCGCGCGCCTCGGGCTACCCGGACGATCTGATCGACTACCTCAACAACCTGACCGCGCGAGCGCACAACCTGTTCTACCTGGCTCCTCCGTTCCCGCTGCGCCGCATCTGGCAGTTCTTCACCACGCTCTTTCCGCTCACGGTGCGGCGCAACGCGACCTACGTGGTGGCCGGGCTGCTGCTGTTCTACGGCCCGATGGCGGGGATGATCGCGCTCAGCGCCTACGACGAGGAGGTGCTGTACCAGATTGTGCCCAAGTCGATGCTGGAGGGCGTGGAGAAGATGTACGAGAAGGGGCACGGCGAGGGGCGCGAGGAGACGGCCGATGTGATGATGACCGGCTTCTACGTGCGCAACAACATCGGCATCGCGTTTCAGTGTTTCTCGGCCGGGATCTTCCTCGGCCTGGGTAGCATCATCATCATCTTGTTCAACGGGGTGCTGATCGGGGCCATCGTCGGCTTCGTGGCCCAGTCGCCGGCGGGCATGAACCTGCTGTCGTTCATCATCGGCCACGGCCCGTTCGAGCTGACCGCGATCTGCCTCTCGGGTGCCGCCGGGCTGAGGCTCGGGTTCGGAGTGATCATCACCGGGAACCGGCGGAGGGTGGACTCCCTGAGGCTGGCGGCGGCGGACGCCGTCCGGCTGGTGCTGGGGGCGGCGGCGCTGCTGCTGGGCGCCGCCCTGATCGAGGGGTTCTTCTCCCCCTCCGGACTGCCGATGGCGGTCAAGTTCACCTTCGGCGGCCTCTGCACCCTGTTTCTGGTCTGGTACCTCGGCATCCACAGCGTACGGGTGCACCGCGCGCAGCTGGCGATCGCGCCGCAATCGGGCACGCCCGGTCCAGTGCCCGATGCGCCGCTGCTGCACCAGGAGGAATCGACGCTGTGAACCCGACGGCGCTGCAGGTCGAGATCAGGGCCCGCCCACCCGGCGAGACGGTGGCGCTGGCGGCCCGCATGGTCCAGCACAGGCCCGGGCCGTTCATCGGCGCCTGGCTGTTCTACACCCTGGGCACGCTGGCCCTCGGCCACCTGATCCTCGGCGTGTGGGAGTGGCACTGGGCCTGGGCCCTGGTGTTCGTCCCGCTGCTGGCGCCGGTCTTCTCGCTGCCGATGGTCACCACCGCCGGGCACCTGGTGTTCAGCCCCAAGGTCTCGTTCGGCACGGTGGCGCTGGCGACGCTGCGCCGGGGCGGCTCCTTCCTGCTGCTGTTCCTGGCCAACCGCCTGCTGACGCTGGTCGGGCTGGTCGCGCTCATCGTGCCCGGGCTGTACCTGTGGCGCTCGAGCTGGTTCTTCGCTCCGATCGTGGCGCTGGAGGGGTCGGGCATGGGCCCCTCGTTCCGTCGGGGCCGTCGCTTCGCCATCGGGTTTCACGGCCACGTGATCGGCCACGCCTTCAACGTCGCGCTGCTGCTGATCTACCTCAGCGTGGCCTTCGCCAGCCTGGCGCACTTCCTCGCCGTCGATGTCTTCGGCCAGACCTTCCCCTTCCTGGCCGAGCTGCCCGGCCGCGATCTGTACTACCCCTACGTCGGGCTGGTGGGCTTCGCGCTGGCGGTGCCTTTCGCCACCCTGGTCTGGTTCTTCGTCTACCTCGACGTCCGCATCCGCAAGGAGGGCTGGGACCTGGAGATCGCCTTCCGCGCCCGCGCGGCGCAGCTGCTGGAGCAGAGCCGTGGGTAGGTGCTTTCCCAGGGCAGCGGGCAGGAGCCGCGCAGAGCCCAATGAAAAAGGCCGGGTGCTCTGTGCGTGGGGGGCAGCATGCCGCGCGGCCCATGACGCCCGGGTGGACTGTGCGCCTTTGGGCCGCTTGGCTGCTCTGCACGGCTCCTGCCCGCATCAACATCGGTGTTGGCGGACGGGCGCTGCACGAAGCAGCCAAGGCCGCCTTCCCAAGCCCAGACCACCCCAGGGCACAGGCGGCGCGGCAGGTCCCCCGGGCGCTCGGTCCTGCACTGTTTTCTATTCGAGCTTCGTGCAGCGTCCGTCCGCCCAGGAAACATCACTCCGCAAGCCGCTGCGGCCAAACCCTGCCGCTGTTTGGCGGTCGGGGAGTCTATCCGCCCGCCTGGCGCCCTGGCTGGTGCTGCTCGGCATGTTCATGACCCACCAGCTGGCCGAGGCCGCGCGGTGGGACGTCAAGGACACCCACGATCGGCTGGACCGCATCTACAACAAGCTCGGCATCGAGCAGCCCGAGGAGAAGGCGCAGGGCTGCGGCTGTGAGCCGAAGAAGAAGGTGGAGCAGAAGCCGCGCCAGAAGGAGGAGTCGCCACGGGTGCGGGCGCCGCGGATGCCGGCCTGGCTGGGCTACCTGATGATCGGGTTGATCCTGGCGGCCATGCTGGTTCCGCTGCTCCTGGTGCTGCGCAACAGCTTCACCTCCGAGGGACGAACCGAGCTGCCCGAGGAGGAGGAGGAGGAGGAGGAGGGCGACACCGAGGTGGACGAGCGCGGGCCCTGGGTCGTGGAGGTCAGCGAGTGTCGTCGGCTGCTGGAGCAGGGGCGCGTGGCGGAGGCCTTCGCTTC
>Ga0180009_10002991_pt1 | contig 19549 bp, 17 predicted proteins | sample OS_PC_MetaG_FD_123537 | JGI IMG/M metagenome (GOLD analysis project Ga0180009, IMG submission 123537) | Groundwater microbial communities from the Aspo Hard Rock Laboratory (HRL) deep subsurface site, Sweden - OS_PC_MetaG | ecosystem: Environmental > Aquatic > Deep subsurface > Groundwater...
AAGTATCGGTTGTGAGTTACACTCTGTCTGCATCGGTTGCTCCTGTATATTGCTCGCAAAAGCTTATTATATCAGGGTTCCGCAGCCGATGCACCTTTATTTTTGTGAGATATCCGGGTTAGTCGCCATCCTGCTGCGCGACCGCATCAAGGTCCTGAAAAACCTGCTGATCGAGATGTTCTAACGCCGGCGCCGCCGTGACTTTTTCTACGGCAGAGAGATCAAATCACCGGCTCGGATATGGTGACCGTCTTCACACTGACATTGCTGCCGCCGTCATTGTCGGTAACTTTCAAGGTGACCGAATAAGTTCCCGCCTTGGTGTAGGCATGAGTGGTTTTTTCGCCGCGGCTGCTGTTGCCGTCGCCGAAGTTCCACTCCCAATTCACGATGCGGCCGTCGCTGTCCGTGCTTAAACTGCCGTTGAAATAAACGGTTTCATTGATCGTTACACTGCTGGGTGATATGGAAAAGTTGGAGGTGGATGGCTCATTTGAACAACTCCGCATGACTCCCGGTTCTCTCGGCGATGATGGCCTTGTCCGTCTTCTTGTAGATCAGCAACCAATCCGGCTCGATATGACATTCCCAGCAGTCTTTATAATCCCCTTTCAATTTATGAAGCCTGTGTTTCTGGTCAAGTGGCTGCCGGTTCAGCAATTTATTGATGATCTCCAGGAATTTCCTTTTATTCTTGCCGGATTTCAACTGCCTGATAAAATCGCGCTCGAACTGCCGCGTTGTGAGCAGCTCCAACATCGAAGCTACTTTTCAGAGGAACGTCGTTCCATTTCTTTTACAAAATCGTCGGACGACTTCCACTTGGTCAGGTTCTTCTCTTCCTCGGTTTCCTTCATGACGCGCAGAGTCAATTCGTTCGGAATTTTGACTTCAAAAGGCAGACCCTTGTTCAATATGACCTGATTGTAAAATATATTGATGGCTTCGGAAATCGAAAGTCCCAGCTTCTTAAAAATGGCTTCCGCTTTATGCTTGGTCGCAGGCTCCACCCGGGCTCTGATAAAATCGACTTTTGCCATGTTCAACCTCCATCAATATTATATCTCAAATGGGATACATTATCAACTTAAATATTTTTATTCTTTTTTCTCCAAACTTACTGCGATCTCATGCGAGGTCTCTTTTTGGCGCGAAAAAGCTTCCAAAAACGGCGCAGAACAATATTATGATAGCGCCGGAAACTATCTTCCTTATATCTTTTTCTCTCATGTTAAAAAGGTTAAAAATCATGTATTAACCGATTCACTTGGACTTGTAAACTTCTTTCCTGTGATCAACTTTATAAATGGTTATTTTCTTTTCCGCTCGGTCGATGGAATAAATAATCCTATAATCCCCAACCCTGAATCGGTATAAACCTTTAAATATCCCCTTCAATGGCATACCTTTGGCTACGGGATCTTTTACCAGGTAGGTCTTTATTTTATCTATTATCTGTTTGGCTTTCTCCTTATCAATATCTTTTAAATCCCGTAATGCCTTCTCATGCCATAGCGCTTCATAATCCAAGTTCTTTCTCCATTTCTTCCATCGTCAGGTATTTCGCATTTTTGTCATTCAGCCTATTTAGCGCTTCATACGCGTCCTCATAATCCTCGATGCTTTCCTCGATCATCTCCACAATAAAAGAGCTTTTGGTCCTTCTCGTTTTTTTGGCCAGTTTATCCAATCTTTTAAATATCGGATCAGGTAATCTCACACTTAAGGTTGACATGTTTTTCTCCTTTGCAATTATTGTAATACATGTATTATGATAAATCAACTGACATTTAAAATAAATATTTCTCATTTTTAATAACGCTTGAACCTATCTTCTTTATGTCTGTTTTCTCAAACCTGATGATTCATTTAAACTTTTTTTGCTATAATCCCAACTTTAAAAATCCATGTCCGGCAAGGTTTTTCTTTGCAATAAAAATCAAACCGGAAAAGTCAAAGAACTCATTTTTTTTGCGAAGTTTGCAATTTTTTCATTCAGTTTTCAATTTGGCGAGCGACAGGCTATATAAAAATGGGGAATTGCTGCAAAATCAAGCAGGGACTTGCTTTTTTGTTTTAAAGCATTTACAATATTTAAGCTTTTTTAAGCAGGTGGAATTAAGATGCAAAAAAATCCCGTAAAAAAGTTTGCCGTGGCGCTGTCGATTTTGACCGTGCTGGCCATCGGCTCGCTGCTGGCGCAAATGGTCGAATCCAACCGCAATTATGAACGCAGCTTGACCCATGTCCAATTTTTGGCGACCCATCTCGGCGACCTGCACGGTCAGCTACAGCAGTTGAACGAAGAACAACTGGCCAACCAGAAAAAATACGAACGCCTCGACCTGCTTGAATACAAGAACGCCACCTTCCAGAAAAAATTCCCCGATTTCGCCAGGATCGTCGACGTCGCCTACAAGACAAGCCGGCGCTACGGCTTCCATCCCAACCTGGTCCTCTCGGTCATGCAGGTGGAAAGCGCCTTCGATCCCATGGCCGTTTCCACGGCCGGTGCCTACGGCTTGATGCAGGTCCGCTACGCGGTCTGGAAAGATGAACTCAATATCGACAAGAACAAAATATTCGATATCGAATACAATATCGAGCTGGGGCTGAAAATACTGAAGCAGTATCACGAGGTATCGGGGGGCAATCTCAGCCGAACCCTCTTTTTGTACAACAACGGCTACAAGTACAACAACAGCGGTTATATCACCAAAGTGAACACTTCCATCTACAACCAGGATGCCGACAGCGCCAGGCCGGTTTCCGTCAGCCGCTGAACCCTGCCCGGCTGCTCCCTGACCACTACCTCCCCTTTTTATCGAGCTTGAAGCGCTCGTACAGGCGTTTGAAAAAATCCAGGTAGGGTTCGCTCTGAAAATCGGGATAGGTCCAGGGCAGAAAATTGATGCGGCCGTCCTTCAGCACGTACTCGATATGGGCATAGATGCCTTTGCTGAGCGGTACGCGGTGGTAATGGTTCTTGGCAGTGGCGATGATGACGTTGGCGTCGGACAGGTAGCCGGGATCGATATTCACGGTCCTTTTCCCCCTAGCTGCCAGTCGCTCTTCCAGTTCGTTGGTGCGCATTTTGATATCCGGCAGTTGCTCCGGAGCCAGCAACTCCTTGAATGACACGAATTGGCGGAACAAGGGCTCGCCCATTTCCGCCTGGTAATAGTCGGTCACGGTGAAGGGAATGGCGGCGGAGCGGCTGTCCACCTCCGGCAGGAACTCCCGAAGCATTTGCAACGCCGCCTCGGCGGCCTGGTTTTGGCTGAAGATCAGGCCGCAAAAATACTTTACCCTTTTAAAATCGCTGCGTATCGTCATGCCGCTAGCCCTGATGGTTTCTTTTTTCCGGTCACGGGCCTGGTTCAATCAAACCAGTCCAGAACGTAAAAACGGCCGTTGATGAATGCGGCGACCTGATGCTTGTCGGGAGAAAGCTGGTGGATGGCACCGACCATGGAAACCTGCAGGTTGGAAAATTTTTCTGCCGCATCGAATTTCAGCATTTCGCCGTTGTATGTCGTAAAATACGACCCATTCCCGCCTGAACAGGAGAGGATATCGTTCAAATCCCGGCGCGAATTGATTTTATTGCGGTCATATGGGGAAAGGTGGATGATCTCGAGCCTGGATTCGCTGTAGTAAAAATGTTTGGTCCTTTCAATGAGCATGTAAACGGCATCCTTATCGGGAGTTAGGCGCGCTGCCAGCACGCCGTTACCCAGTTTTTTATAAAGCAGCGTCCTATAATTAAAAAGGATCAGGTTCTTTTCCTTGTCCCTGGTGCTGACCAGTATCTCGTTCTTCTCCGGATGGAAATCATGGATGTCGAGTACGGCATAATTTTTTTCACCCAGAAACATGGTCTCATTAAAGCGGATCACTTTGTTGCGGTTGCCGTCATACGCCCAGGCCTGGAATGCGTTTTTGAGGTCCGAAAAATGAATGAGGAAATGGTCCGGCGCTTCGCCGAAATGAATTTTCATTTCTTCGGAAGAAGTGATGCCGATCTTCTCCCCTTTTTCCACGAGTTTCGCTATTTCCGGGTTATTTTGGCAGGCATCGGCCACCAGGAGATACTGCTGGAGGGGTGGCAAGGGAATACGGCGCAGAAATTCCCGGTTCTTGATCTCGGTCCAGCGATCGTTGCCGTAGGTGTACGAATAAACCGGGAAAGGGTATTTGGGATACACGCCCACTTTCCTGCCGTAAGCCGCTACCGTGGAAAATGGGGACAAAAAAGCCAGCTCGGACAAACTGCCGTCCGTGAAATAGGCCACCGTGCCGCTGTCATTGAAAGCGGCAAGTATGGTGGGCATTTTCAAGGCATAGCCGATGACCGGCTTCAAAATGAAACTGTTGGCGCTGGGGATCAGGGTGTAGATGTAAACTTTTTCGTTCTCCGCGGCCGTAGTCGAAAAAATGACCTTATCTAGTTTGGCAGAAGGGAAAAATTGTTGTATCGTTCCTTCATATTCAAAGGATTTAATTGTTTTCAGGGAATCCGCGTCCAGTACCAGCAGTTTTTCTTTTTCGCCACTGTGCACGATGCCGGCGACCAGGATGCGCCGCTTTGCCAGCCATTGAATTTTCTTGACAGCGAAAATGGGGGAAAAAGGATAGGCCGGGAAATTGAATTCGGCGGGGAATTCCCTCTGCAGCCGCTGGGGGTCCTGGCCGCCGAGGATGGCGCGCTTGATCCAATTCTGGACATTGGCGTTCTTTTTCTTCACGTTTAACAAGCCCAGGAGCTTGTTGACGCCGGGATGCCACTGGTTCTGCGAGAAAACCTCGTAGAGATATTTTTCGGCGCCGCGGTCGTTGAGCTTCTGCAGCACTTCGGCATAGGTCAGGCTGTACTCCGGGTTGTACACATTGAACTTCAATTTGGCCAGCAGCGCTTTGGCCTTGCGCAGATCGCCGGTTTTGAGCAGGTACTGCCCTTTCAGCAGTTGCGTTTCCTGCGCTTCCGGCTTGAGATTCAATGCCCGGTTGATATAAGCGTCCGCTTCCCGGCAATCGTCAAGGAGCAGGCAGGCCCTGGCGGTCATGAAAGCGAAATAATAATTGCCGGGCGCAGCTTCAGCCTCGGGGCGCATCAGATCCAGCGCTTGCTGCGGCTGAGCGGTCTTTAAAAACAATTCCGCCAGCAGGATCTTGAATTCCGGGACAGCAGCGTACTTCAGGCTCCTGTTGAAATTTTCTGCGGCGGCCGGAAAGTTGTCGCGCAGAAAATATTCATTGCCCAGGCAGAGATAGGCCGGCGCAAAGCCGGGATTCATGCGCAATATTTTGTTTAGATTGTCAAGGGCCAAAGAGTTTTTCATGTCGGCGGTTGCCAGGCTGATGCCGGTAAGCGCTTCCAGTGAACGGTGGTTGCTTTCCAGATAGTCGCGGAATTTTTTTGCGGCTTCCCATTTCTCATTCTGCAGCAGCAGGACGAAGCCGAGCTTGATGGTCGGCTGCGGACGGTAGGTGAAGTAGGCGTCCAGGTTTTTTTTTGCCAGGTCCAGGTCGCCGATCAGATAATAGGCGATGGCCCGAGAAAAATCATCGTTTTTACTGGCAGGAAAAACTACCGTGACCAGAAGCAACAAAACCAATACAACCCCTGCTTTTTTCATTTTGTACCTCAGTATAAATTATAGCACAGGCTGTTTTTTTTTGTTAATTCATTGCCGGGATTTTTTATAGTCGGGAGATGCGCTTGCAATCGGCATGGATTCCAATATAATATAGGCAGAAGACAATGAAATGAAAAGATTGGTTTGGCTTGCTCTCTGGCTGGCGGCAGCCGCTTTGTCAGCCCATAATATTTCTTTGCGCCTGGGGATCTATGACAATCCGCCGATGACTTTTTTCCAAGACAAGGCCGCGACCGGTTTTGTCGTGGACGTGATCAGCGATTTCGCCCGCCGCAAACAGATCGACCTGAAATTTGTCCAAGCTCCCTTTCACGAGCTGTTCGAAAAGTTGAAGCGTGGCGAGATCGACATCATCGCCCCCATTGCCTTCAATGAGGAAAGAAGCAAATTCCTGCGCTACAATTCCGAATCGATCTTGATGGACTGGTCAAACATAATCATGGGGGAAGCGGTCAATTTCAAACTCCTCAGCGATCTTGAGGGTGCTGAAGTCGGCATCGTGAAAAGCGATTATTACGCCAATTTGCTCGAAAAAGACCTGCAAAAGCAAAGTATACACTGCCGCTTGCTCGCCTACGATGATTTCATCCAGGTCGTTAATGCCGTGGCCACGAAAAAAATCACGGCCGGGTTCATCGGCCGTTTCAGCCTTTCCTTTATTCTGAAAAACCATCAGGAAATATCCCGCATCAAGGTAATGCCCGGGTCCTTTTACCATGAACCGCTTTTTTTCGGGATCAATCCGCAAAAAGCGTACCTGGTCTCCATGCTGGACGCATATTTACGGGAGGCCAAGCGCGACAAAAAGGGAGTATTGAACCAATCCTACGAGCGCTGGTTTGGTCACACCTATTACCAAAAGCGGCTGATCTTCCTTTCTGAGAATTACCTGTGGATCGTGTTGGCTGTGCTGCTTACCATTGCCGTTTTCATTTTCTTCAATTCCCTGCTGCGCAGCAAGGTCAGGAAGAGCATCCAGGAGATTAAGCGGCAAAAGTCGTATTTTGAAAATCTTTTCAAAATCATCCCGGCCGGCATCGTCATCCTGGACGAACAAAACCGGGTGCTGGACATGAACCAGGAGTTTCACTCCCAGTTCGGCTTCAGCCTGGACGAGATCAGGGGACGCGAACTCGTCAGCCTGATCAACACCGAAAATACCATGAAGCAGGCGCTTTCCATAAGCCACCAGGCCCGCAACGGGGAAAGGGTGTACGCCGACGGCAAACGCAAAACCAAATCCGGGCAAATGCTGGATTTTCACATCATTGCCTCACCCATCGTCGTCGCCGGCAAAGTATTGGGCATCATCGTCATCTATCTGGACGTTACCGAGAAAAAAAAGATGGAAGAGGAAATCATCAAGTCAAAAAACATCGAATCGGTCGGGGTACTGGCCGGAGGCATCGCCCACGATTTCAACAATATGCTGACTGGCATCCTGGGCAACATTTCGGTGGCCAAGGGGATGATCGGAGCGGATCAGGCCAGAAGCATCCTGGAAAAGGCTGAAAAAGCGGCTTTGAAGGCCAGCGGACTGACTCAGCAACTGCTGACTTTTTCCAAGGGCGGTTTCCCGGTAAAAACAGTAGTCTACCTGCCCGACCTGGTCAGGGATTCCCTGGACCTGGTTATTTCCGGCAGCAATGTCCGCGCCGAATTAGAGATCGGCGCCGATATCCCCAACTGTGAAATCGACGTCACCCAGATCGTCCAGGTGATCAACAATCTGCTGATCAACGCCCGTGAGGCCATGCCGGCCGGCGGTGTGGTAGAAATCGGCCTGCATGACCATCGCCAGCAAACAAACGACAACTTCCTGAGCAAAGGCCATTATGTTTCCCTGACGGTCAAGGATCACGGACCGGGCATCGCCGCCGGCGATCTGCAGCGTATATTTATCCCTTATTTCACGACCAAAAAAACCGGTTCGGGGCTGGGCCTGGCCATCGCCTATTCCATTGTCAACAAGCACAACGGGCGCATCACCGTTCATTCTCCCAAAGGCCAGGGGGTGACCTTCACGGTGTATCTCCCCGCTTCAAACAAAAGGGTGGCCGGTTCTTCCCGGCTGGAGGCGATCGCGGTCCGACAAGCCAGAATATTACTGATGGATGACGAAGAAATCATCCGCGATGTGTTCGTGGATATGCTGTGCGATACTCCCTACCGGATCGATCTGGCAGGGTCGAGCATGGAAGCCCTGGAAAAATTCCAAGCCGCCCGCCTGGCCGGCGCTCCCTATGACCTGGTTTTTCTGGATATGACCGTCCCCGGTGACATCGGCGGCATCAAGACATTGGAAAAAATTCGCGCCATTGATCCGCAAGCCATCGCCATCGCCACCAGCGGCTACAGCGCCAGCGATGTATTCAGCCGGCACGACCGCTCAAATTTCCACGATTTTCTACCAAAACCCTTCCAGTCGGAAGATCTTCTGCGCATCATCGCCAAGAACCTGAAAACGGACAGCTGAAAGAGTTTCTCCGCTTAAAGGCCCCAGTTCAGTTTGTCATACAGCAGTTTATAATAATTCGTTTCCGGTGCGACCAGCATGGGCAGTTGCTTGGGATAGATTTTTACGCGAATGGACTCCTCGAAGTCGATCGGCAGCGCCGTCTGGCCATCGATGGTTACATATGTATCCATATGGGCGGTCAGCAATTGCACGGAGATTTCCGAGTCGTCGGGAATGACCAGGGGACGAAACGTCAAGGAATGGGGACAAATGGGAGTGATGATCATGCCGTTCACAGCCGGATTGACGATCGGCCCGCCGGCCGATATGGAGTAGGCCGTGGACCCAGTGGGAGTGGAGATGATGAGGCCGTCCCCCTTGACCTCAGCTACCGTAGCTCCATCGATTTTCAGCAGGAGATTGACGATGCGGGCAATGGTACCCTTGTTGATAACCACGTCGTTCAGGGCCGTGAACGTCTGCCGCTTGAAATCGATCTGTAGCAGTTTGCGCCAGGATATCTCGGCCTGACCGCTGAAAATGTGCCGCAGGCCTTGGGCCAGTGATTCCTTTTTCATGGCGGTCAAAAATCCCAGCGTACCAAGATTGAATCCGACCACCGGCACCTGGGCTTCCACGGCTTGTCTGGCGATGGACAAAAAAGTGCCATCGCCGCCCAAGACAATGATCAGATCAGCCTGGCGGGCGATATCCTCCCGGGTGCAGAATTCCCGGATCTGCAGCAACTGGGCGGCGGTTTTTTCCAGGGTATAAGCGATGGCGAACTCGTTCAAAATGGCGAGGGTCTTCTGCAAATAGTGAACCACGTCCTCATGAGGTTTGGCCACGATCGCTGCTCGTCTAAATTTCGAAGGCATCGCTGATCATTTTATCATCAATGGAATTTTTTTTCCCGCTTTGCAGCAGAAAAAAATATTCCTGGTTGCCTTTTCTGCCCTTGATCCCGGACAGAGCGTACCCCAGGACGGCAAAATCCAGGCTTTCAATTTCATGTTTCAGCCTGAGCAGGATGCGCAGCCGCTGTTCCCGGTCGCGGACCACTCCCCCCTTGCCCACGCTCCCTCGGGGCGCTTCGAACTGGGGCTTGATCAGGGACAGGATCCTGGCTTTGCTGAACACGGCCAGGACCGGCAGGATCTTGGTGATGGAAATGAAAGAAAGGTCCATGATGATCAGATCCGGTTCGAAGGGGATATCTTCCTTCTTCAGGAAACGGGCGTTTTTTTTCAACAGGTGCAGCCGCGGATTCCGGCGCAGTCCGTAATCCACCTGGGAAATATTCACGTCCACTCCGCATATCTCGGCGGCGCCGCGTTGGAAAAGGCAATCGCTGAAGCCTCCCGTTGAAATGCCGACATCAAGAACTTTCAGGCCTGGCACATCAATCGAGAATTCATGGATGGCTTTTTCGATCTTGAAAGCTCCCCGGGAAACATAGGGATGACTTTTTTCGATCTGGATGGCGGCGCCGGCGTTGATCTGGCAATCGGGTTTGTCAGCCATCTGGCCTTCGACCCGCACTTCCCCGGCCATGATCAGGGCCTGGGCCTCTTTCAAGTTCGGAGCCAGTTGCCTTATCAGCATGGCCTGGTCGAGCCGGTTTTTTTTATGCTTTTTCATCACATATTCAGGAACGGGTTCGGATCGTCATATCCCGGATTCTCACCGTACCTGATCCTGGATAATAGCCAATATCCGCATTTTAAACAAGTAGCGCCCTGGTTCCCATGCGAACTTGATAGCCATTTGCGGCTAGTATACCATCTTGGCACACTTCCGCAGCGTGCCGGGCCATAAAACGGCTGCCGTAGGTGACCACAGGCTGATCACCCGCCATAGCGCGGAGGAATTGTCGATCATGTTGAAAAACTAAGGAACACGATTTTTATTCGCTTTGGCGCCGCCGGCGACGGACCAGAAAAGTGGAGACGGCAATAACCAGGGCAATGGTCAGCCAATGGGCGATAAAAACCGAAACATACTTTTTTGAGAAAACAGGCAGCCATTCCACAAGACCCCAGGCGACAAAGACCAATCCCCAGACCCAGATCTTGAAAATGACCACCCAGCAATCGAGTTTCAACCAAAGAAAAGCCAGGCGGTCGGCCAGGAAAAGGCAAATGCCGAAAGTGGACAGGACGATGCCGATGTTGTCCGCTCCGGCCAGGTTGACCGGGGCAAAGGATACATACCAGCCACCGATGAAGGCCCACAATCCCAAGGCCGCCATGGATACGGGTATTGCCTGCAAGGTAAATCGGAAGCGCATTTTAATTTTTTTGGATCGCGTTTTTCAACGCCCCATTTCTCCTGAGAATAAAATAATTCAATTTATGGAGAATTACAATCAGGAAAATCCTGATTCGCCATTGCGGCGTTTTTCTTGATTTTTTACAGGCGCCGCGCTCCTTGAAAGCCTATTTTTTATCGATGTTAAGGTGGAAAAAAGTCCTGCCGAAATATTCGTCGTAGAAGGAAATAAATTCATCGTATGAATATCCCAAACCAATAAGGCGCTTGCGGATGAACTTCTGATGGAGGTTGCGGCTGCGGGTGATGTTGCGCGAAGAGACCCGGTAATGGATCTCGGCCCGTTCGGGCTGGAACAATTTCAAGATCGGCCACATGACATGCACCAATGATTCCCTTTCGAAAACCCACATGCTGGGATGGATATATGAGCAGAATTCAACAAAATTCTTTGTCTGGCCGATGGGATTCGGGGTGACATGCAAAGCGATATAACCGGTGCCTCCGGTTAGAAAAACACTAGTGTAGCCGGGCGGGTCAAAATCGTGCTCAAAAACGAAAGGCGTGTCGGTGGAGAGCAGCACATCGTCAAAACAGTCTTCCAGAAGGTAAAGAGCTTCATCCTCGCGCACACGGGGATTGCACAGGGAATTGACGAATTTCTGATCACAGTCGTAGAAGGCGCAAGCCAGGTATTCTTCCTGTTGGGAATTGACCATCAGTTTCAGCTTGCGGTCGCTGCGCGACAGTTTCAGCGAATGCTGGGAATATCTCCTGATCACATCTTCGCGCAGCTGCTCCACCATGTTGGCCAGGTCCTTGCGGTAGAGATTGGCGATGAACATCTTGCCCTCGGGAATTTCGATGGGAGCCTGGATGTCGATGATATAGCGCGAATAACAGTCAACGGGGACCGTGAAGCATTGCTTGCGCAGCGATTCGCGGTCGGAAATTTTTAAATCCTTGAGCAAAGGAGTTGGAGCGAAATAGATGAAAGAAACCAGTTCCGGGTAATCACAGGCGTCCAGAAAAGTGCTTAGCACTTTTGGGCTTAGCGAATCGCCGCAGGTGTTGACCTCCATGCAGGCCATTTCAAAAGATTTTTTTCCCGAGACCTGTTTCTCCCAAAAATAACTGGCGTGGGATTCCTCGATGGCCAGAGACTGCTCGACCTGGCTGATCTGGATGTCCCGTTCCTTGATATAGCGGTCCATGACCTGGACGCGCGGCTGCATGTTGGGCTTGCCGATCAGGTTGGCCCCTGAGGCCTTGATCACCGACCAGATCTCTTCGTCGTTGAGCGTGAGCAGCGAAACACCTTCGCTGTTGTAGGCGTGGATAATGGTAGCCGTGGGGGCCGGTTCAAACGCTTCGGGAATGGTGAAAGCCATGCAACCCTCCTATCCGCCCACCAGGCCCAATCCCGGCACAAATAAGCAGCGCAGAAATCCGGGAGTGAAAAAGATTTCCTGGAAACGTTTCTTGGCCAATCCGGTTATATGTTCAAGTAAAATTTTCAATTGTCTCGTGTCACCTTTGTTGAAATGAATGCACCAGCAGCAGTATAATGGGAATAAAAGGGCTTGTCAATTCGCGAAAATTTTTTGCCACTCTTTTTTTACCTGGTCCAGCAAAGGGCCCATGAAAAGGCAGAGACGGATCTCGCGGAGCTTGGCTCCCGGATTCTGCTCGTAGTATTCTTTGACTGCGCGCAGGTAACTTTTCGCGCATAGCGTTAACGGCACAAGGAATATTCCCGAGCTGATGGCCGGGAATGAGAGCGACTTCCAGCGCCGCTCCTCGGCGAGGTCGAAGGCTTCGCGCAAAGCCTGAATGATTTTCTTTTCCTCGTCGCCTTCGCCCATTTTCGGCCCCACGGCATGGATCACGCCCCTGAAGGGCAGGTCGCCGGCCTTGCTGACCACGGCATGCCCAGAAGGGATACGGCCGCGCTTGGAAATGATCTCCCGGCAATCAGCCAGCAGAACGCTGCCGGCTGCTTCGGCGATGACCGCCGCCACTCCCCCGCCGTGCGCCAGCATGCCGTTGGCGGCGTTGACGATGCACTGCACCGGTTCATACAAGATGTCATTCACCGCCACCGTGAACGTCTGGCCGCCGCCGAAAACTTTGCTTAAAATGATTGTTCCCGCCATGTTTCTCCCCTATGCTTGCTATTCTATCAAATGAAAAATATTATTTGCAACTGTTTTGCGATTTTCCTGATTTTTTCATTCCTGACTGCGACACCGCTTATAGCGCCCGATTCATCGGTGAAAAATGAAATGAACTTTATGTCCGGACCAAGGTTTTTTCTTCTGGAGGCGAACTGGCCTTATGCCAGCCGGTCTTCATCAAGAAGTAGTTTCCAGCGCCAGGCCGGAAACGATATCCTCCATCTCGGCGCCGCGCCGCTCCATGTCCAGGAGCAGTTGGAAATGCACCCGGGCACGCTGCAGGTTGTGCCCGGGGCGGCGGATCTTGAAATAGCGGTCGCCATCCAGGTGATCGTTGAGGAAACGCAAGCCGACCATGTAGGCGAAAAGCCTGGCTGAAAATGCCAGGTGGGTGGTTTCCTCGCCGCTGAGGCGGCCGCGCAGGGACCTGAGAAAACCCTTGGCATAGCCGGCGAACAATTCGATATCCAACCCGGCTTTTCCCGGTTCGGACTCGTCCTCGCGGGCGCGGTTGCAGCCGCTACGAATCGCGTCGCCGAAATCGTAATGGACATATCCGGGCATGACCGTGTCCAGGTCGACCAGGCAGCGGGCCCGCCCCTTTCCGTCGAACAGGATGTTGTTGAACTTGGTGTCGTTGTGGGTGACGCGCAGGGGAATACGCCCCTCGCGTCCCAGCACGAGGATCCTTTTCATTTCTTCGGCACGTTCCTGGACGAAGATGATCTCTTTTGCCGCCTCGTCCCTGCGCAGCAGCGGGTCGGCCTGCAGGACTTCTTTGAATTGATCCAAATGATGTTCGACGTTGTGGAATGCGGGGATGGTTTCATGGAGGGGCGGGCCGGGCAGGTCGCTCAGCAGCTCGATGAAACGCCCGAAAAGTTTTCCCGCCTCCAAGGCCTGGCCGGGACTTTCAACCCGGTCGCTCTGCCGCTGATGGTCGATGAAGACATAGCAGCGCCAAAAGTTGCCATGGCTGTCCTGGTGGAATTGGCGGCCGTCGCGGCTCGGAACCACCCGGAGCACTTCGCGGTCGGGGTCGGCCCCGGGGATGGCGGCGATCTTGCGGCGCATGTGTTCGGTCACGCGCACGATATTCTCCATGAGCCGGGGAACATCCTTGAGAACATTCATGTTGATCCGCTGCAGGACGTAATCGGGGCATTCTCGCTCCCGGGTTCGCAGCCTGAACGTTTCATGGATATGCCCCGAACCGTAGGGTTGAACCGCTGCCAAGGTTCCTTCCAGGGCAAACTTGGAAAACAACCCGGCAAACTCGCCATCAATGCTACTAGGGCCAGAGATTTTTTTTTCAAGCATGGTCCTTTTCATTATACGGTCTGCGAAAATTATTGACAAGCAGGAGAAATTGTGTTAATTTTCTGCCTTAATGGCCCCTTAGCTCAATTGGCAGAGCAATTGACTCTTAATCAATAGGTTGATGGTTCGATTCCATCAGGGGTCATTTTGCTCACACCATCAATAAAAAACTCCAACACTATTGCAATAGCTTTCTATTTTCACTTAATATAAAACTTCCGAATTCAGCAGCGGAGGTTTTCATGAGTTTTATAAAAAAAATCAGATACGGCCGCCATTTCGGCTTCACACTTGGCGCGACGCTTTTGCTGTTGGCGTTGCCACTTGTCGCCAACGTCCAGAATCAGATCACCAATTCGGACCCGGAATTGCGCCTGAAAGGGTACCAACAGCAACAGGAGATGAAAAATAACAGCCCCTACAAGGACCTGAAATGGCAGTTCCTGGGACCGGTTAACGTCAGCGGCCGCTGCACCGACGTGGCCGTGGTGGCGCCCAAGGGCAAGAACTACACCATCTATGCGGCCACGGCTTCCGGCGGCCTATGGAAGACCGACAACGAAGGGACGACCTGGGAGCCGATCTTCGAGAACGGCCCCTCGACGGCCATCGGCGACGTAGCCCTGGCGCCGGGCGACCCGAACATCATCTGGATCGGGACCGGCGAAGCCAATATATTCCGCAGTTCCCAGGCGGGCTGCGGCGTCTACAAATCCAGCGACGGCGGCAAGAGCTGGCAGCACATGGGGCTGACCGCTACATATACCATCCCGCGCATCCTTGTCCATCCCAAAGATGCCGACACCGTGTACGTGGCCGCTTCGGGCCATGAGTGGACGCAAAACAATGAACGCGGCGTCTACAAGACCAGCGACGGCGGCAAGACCTGGCAAAAGATCCTCTTTATCGACAGCGAGACCGGCGCCATTGACCTGGCCATGGACCGCGGCGATAGCGAGACCCTTTACGCGGCCGTATGGCAGCGCACGCGCCGGAAATGGAACGACCCGCGCAACGGCTCCCAAAGCGACAAAAGCGGCATCTATCGCAGCCGTGACGGTGGCAAAACATGGCAGTCCATCAACAATGGCTTGCCGGTAGCAAAATTCCGCGGCCGCATCGGCCTGGATGTCTCGTTATCCAATCCAAATGTGTTGTACGCCCTGGTGGATAATTATGAGATTTCCCGCCAGCCCACGGCCGAGGAATTACGGAGTCCATACGGCGTCCCTTCCTGCGGGTTCATCAAGGGTGCCACGGTCTTCCGTTCCGACGACCGCGGCGACTCCTGGCGCCAGGTCAGCGGCCAAACGCCGGAGATGAAAAAATTCATGGAACGCCATTCCAACACCTACGGCTGGGTCTTCGGCCAGATCCGCGTCGATCCGACCGACGCGGAGACGGTTTACATACTGGGCGTTCCACTCAGCGTTTCCAGCGACGGCGGTAGGACCTTCCGCCACCTCGACGGCATGCACGCCGACCACCACGGCCTGTGGATCGACCCGGCGAATTCCAACTACCTGGTCAACGCCAACGACGGCGGCATCGCCGTCTCCTACGACCGCGGCAAGAACTGGCGTTGTTTTACCGACAACCTGCCCGTTTGCCAGTTCTTCAACGTCAACTTCGACATGGCCAGCCCGTTCCACGTGTTCGGTTCCATGCAGGACCACGGCAGCTTCCGCGGCACCATCGATCTCAGCCGTGGCCGCGACCGCATCCCGGCCGTGGCTTTCGACTACACGCCCGGAGGCGAAGGCTCCAACCACGCCATCGATCCGAACGATGCCAACCTGGTCTACTCGGCCGGCTTTTACGGCATGCTCAGCCGTAGCGACATCAGCCGCCAGGACTGGGGGCCGGAGAAGTGGATCGTGCCGACGACCTATGAAAACGAACCCCGTTTGCGCGGCCAATGGCTGGCCCCTTTTATCCTTTCCAGCCACAACCCCAACATCATCTACCACGGCATGCAGTACCTGTTCCGCTCCCTCGACCGCGGCGATACCTGGGAAAAGATCAGCCCCGACCTGACCTATAACAGCAAATCCGCAATGGGCGACATCCCCTATCAGACCCTGTTCAGCATCTCTGAATCCCCGTTAAAGTACGGCCTGATCTATGCCGGGACAGACGACGGCCGCGTGCACGTCAGCAGGGACGGCGGCAAAACCTGGCGGGATATCAGCGCCGGGCTGCCTGCCCGGAAATGGATTTCGCGCCTGGTGGCCTCGCGTTACAAGCTGGGAACGGTCTATATGACGCAGAACGGGAAGCGGGACGACGACTTCACACCCTACCTATGGAGATCAGACGATTATGGCAAAACCTGGCAGAACATCGCCGGCGGCATAGCGCTCGGTCCGGTCAACGTCATCCGCGAAGACGTCCGCGACCTCGACACCCTTTACCTGGGAACCGACAGCGCCGTCTTCATCAGCCGGGACCGTGGCAAAAGCTGGCACGTACTGGGTGGCAACCTGCCCACGGCGTACGTCCATGACCTGGTCATTCACCCTCGGGACAACATCATAGTCATCGCCACCCACGGCCGGGGCATGTGGGCGCTGGATGCCGACCCACTGAGCAAAAAGAAGTCCGAAACCGAAGAATGAGTGCGCCGGCAGGAAAACCAACGCCATTGAATTTCTCGAGCGGTTCGATTATAATCACTCCGGAAAGCAAATAGCCATGAACGCTGAACTGGAGATAAAAAAGGTCGCCTCGCCGCGGCTGCGCCGCGAATTCATCCTCTTTCCCTACCGCCTCTACCGGGACAATCCCTACTGGGTCCCCCCCCTGCTGAGTGAGGAAAAGAAGTTCCTCTCCGAGCGCTACAATCCCTTTCTTAAAAACAACCGCATCGAACTTTTCATGTGCCGGCGGGGCAATGAAACGCTGGGCCGGATCGCCGCCATCCTCAACCTGGACCACCAGCGCCAGCACCGTGATCGCTGCGGTTTCTTTGGAATGTTCGAGTGCGTCGATGATCCCCGGGTCGCCGCCATGCTGCTGCGGGCAGCCAGCGACTGGCTCAGCGCCAACGGGGCCGACACCTTGCGCGGCCCGACCAGTTTTTCGCTGAACAGCACCTCCGGGCTGCTCATCGACGGGTTTTCCCTGCCACCGGCCATCCTGATGGCCTACAACCTCCCATATTACCAGGCATTGCTGGAAAAACTCGGCTTCATTCAGGTGATGAAATTTTTCGCCTATGAGGTATCCAACCAGACCATCAAATTCCCCCGGGCTGTTGACAAGCTTGAAAAGAGACTGCTGGACAGCGGTCTCCGTTTTCGCTATATGGATTTTGCCCAGGCGGAAAGGGACATGGCGATCATCATCGATCTCTTCAACCAAGCCTGGGCCGACAACTGGGGATTCGTGCCGGCCACGGTCGAAGAAGGGCTGGACGATTTCAAGAAAATGAAGATGTTCGCCAAACCGGACCTGGTCATCATTGCCGAAAAAAACGGCCGGCCGGTCGGCTTTTCGTTTTCCCTGCCCGATGTCAACCAGGCTATCCAACCGCTGGGAGGCCGTCTGTTCCCTTTTAACTGGCTGCGCCTGCTGCGCAATCTGAAAAAGATCGACCACATCCGCGTCATGCTGATGGGGGTGGCAAAGGAATACCGCAACCTGGGCATCGACCTGGTTTTTTACAAGAAAACCGCCGAAAATGCCGTCCGGCAGGGTTTTTTCACCGCTGAAATGTCCTGGATACTGGAAAGCAATGAGCCGATGAACCGGATCCTGCGCCACATCAACGCCCATATAACCAAAACCTATGCCGTATATGAAAAAAGCCTCGCCCAACCCGAAGCCGGCATGCCGTCATGAACAGCAGTTTGCTTTGCTGAAAAAATGGACAATCAGGGGAACCGCTACCCATAAGGAGATAGACCATGAATTGTAAAAATGCCTCAGTACTGCTTCTTTTCTGTTTGGCCGTCCTGTCACCGCTGGCCGGCCAGAGCGAAGAGCCGATTAAGGAAGCCATATCTGTGGTGAACGTCGAAGTGCCGGTACGCGTTTTTGCCAACGGGCAATCCGTCGGCGGCCTGGGCAAAGAGGATTTTGAAATAAGCGAGGACGGCAAGGCCCAGCAAATAAACGGGTTCTACTTTTTTCACAAGAAAATTAACGCCGCGGCTGCAGCTGCAGACGGATCCTCCCCGGCCCAACAGCCCGCGGGCCGCTATTTTGTCCTGATCTTCCGCACTTATGCGTGCAACGAGGAACTTGAAAAAGGGTTCCTGTATCTGTTCGACAACATCCTGCGGCCGCAGGACCAGATCTTCGTTATGGCCAACAACCGCACCCTGGTGTTCGAACGGCTCGGGGCCGACCCGGGAGCGCAAGGGAAAATACTCGAACTGTTGCGCTCCGAGAGCCAGAGCGCCCGCAACCAGATGCTTAATTTTGTACGCAGCATCGAGCAGAGCCTGAACATGACCAAGTTTCGCATGACCATGGGCGGCCGGGCCGAACTCGGCGTCGACTACCTTACGAACTTTCTGGAGTCCTATCTGCGGGCATGGCAGGAATTCAAGCGCCGCTACCTGTCGCTGGAGATTGACAAATTCTATTACTTTTCCAAGCATCTGGAAAAGGTCAAAAAGGAAAAGTGGGTGCTGAATTTTTACCAGCTGGAGCAATTTCCCCAGATCGCCTTCAGCGGCGAGATCGAAAGGCAGCTGCGCAACTACATCGCTTTGCTGGCCGCCAGCGATAATCCGACCGTCAGGGCCCAGGGCCGCAATATCGAACGGCTGCTGCAGACCATCAACCGCGAAATGAATGTCGCCGAAAACTTCCCGGCCGGGGAAGTCAGCAAACTTTTCTACAAGGTGAATGCCACGTTTCATTCTTTTTTCATGCGCGTGTTCCACGATACCGACAGTTCTGAAATGCAGTTCCGCAACGTCGCCACCGCTATCGAGAACAGCCTGCGGGCGCTTACCGAGGCTACCGGGGGCACCTTGACCGCTTCCAACAATATCGACGCGGCGTTGGCCATTGTCAGCGAAAAGAACGACGACTACTACGTCCTGACCTACGAACCGGCCAGCGGCAAAAAGATCGGCAAGATCAAGGTTCGGGTCAAGGGCCATCGCTATGATGTTTTATACGACAACAACATTCGCGCCGATTACATCAGCGAATACCTGCGTAAAAAAGAGATCGAAACACCGAGCATAAAGATCAAGGAACTTTCCTTCGCCGCCAAAAAACTGGCTTTTGTCATCAGCGATTATTCCCTGGCCAAGATCCAAAACGAAACCGCCGGCATGCTTGGCGTGCGCATTCGCATCAAGGATGACCAGGAACGGAGTGTCTTTGACCAGAGCCGGAACCTCAAGGCCGATAAAAAAACGATGTCGCTCAACTTGAGTTTCAGCACCCTGGTCGCGGGCAAGTACGACATCATCATCGATGTCCTGGACCAGGTCAGCGGCAAGACCTGCACCGAGGTCATCCAGCCGCTGGTCAAATAAAACCGGAGGTGCCCTTCACCACGGGTTGGCTTTTTTCCTTCCCGTATTGCCTCATCTAATAATCTACCTGAACGACGATTCGTTGCCTCATGGAAAAAACTACCTGAAAAGTAGGAGAATGACACCAAAGAGATCAGGCAAGAGACCTGATAAGCGAGGTGT
>Ga0180009_10002992_pt1 | contig 19546 bp, 12 predicted proteins | sample OS_PC_MetaG_FD_123537 | JGI IMG/M metagenome (GOLD analysis project Ga0180009, IMG submission 123537) | Groundwater microbial communities from the Aspo Hard Rock Laboratory (HRL) deep subsurface site, Sweden - OS_PC_MetaG | ecosystem: Environmental > Aquatic > Deep subsurface > Groundwater...
GTTAGGTATAACGACGGAAGACACATTGTGCGAGCCATGCTGTGGTAGTGGCTCTATGCTTCTTGCTGCAAAATTCGTGATACACAAAAATTACGGCTGGAAGGCATCCTGCTATTATTTGCCGAAAATGTATGGAATGGATATTTGCGACACTTACGTTAAGATGTGCAAATTGCAACTTTACTTGTCCAATTATCTTTACATCATCGGCAGGACTTATGATGCGGTTATGGATATAAAACAAAGAGGCAAGACCAAAGGGCAACGGATTATATAATCGGGGGTGATTAGAATTTCGGATACACAAAAAATAGCGGAAGATATAATTAATATCTTTAAAGAGAATAAAGTTTTGAAAGAAAATGCTGATTACAGAAAATTATACGACGACTTATGTAAGTTTTTGAACGGGCTATTAAAATAAAATATGCCTAAAGATTTAAAAGGCACTTGGCAATTGCCAAGCTAACCATCTTTCTATAAATAAATCTATATTCTACACCATTTACAAGAGTTTTAGAGATTCCTTGAGGTTTGATTTGAGAAGTGATAAAATACAGATCAGAAATTATCATAACCTTCGGATGGCCGATGGGTGCAGTATTATACGATTTTTGTGCCGTATTTGAGCAGGATTAGGTAAGGATAGACGTAAGGACTGCAATATGATTTTGGGGATTTTGAAGGGGTTAAGTGCTTTGGGATTAAGGGGTTAAAGATTTGTATAAAAAATTAGTTTTTAGCATTAATTATGGATGAATTTGCATATAGCTAGGTACGATAGTTGTGCTGGTAGTGTCTGTTATAATAAAGGCGAAGATTTTTAAGCAGGTTGCTATTTATATAAGGGTCAGAGGGGGGTTTAATGCCGAAGGAATTTAAATATGTGTTTGACAACTGGGAGGATGAACTATTAGGCATTGCCCATGAAGCTATTGAATGTGCCATTGCCTCTGCGTATATGAATATTCCAGGGGTAGATTTTCTTTCAAAGGTTGCGAGCCGCTTGGCTAAATTTGCTACAGCTAGTTCAAAAGCAATTATCAGGGTAATCTTAAGTGATCAGTTTGCTCCTACTGGTCTTGAGAAGATAAAGATACTAAAGAGGATATCTGGATTGCCAGGTGTCGCTGTTCGTATTTATTGTGGTGCTGAATTTCAGCATCGTAAAAATTATATTTTTCGTACGAAAGATGAAATTAGAGCTGTTGTTGGTTCTGTAAATACAACTTCTGCCGGGCTGTTCAAGAATCTGGAGGTTGCGACGATTGCTGTCCATGAGAAAAGTGATCCAGAGGCAAAAAAGATTATTGGAGAATTTGAATCAATATGGTCTAGAGCTAAAGTCTTAGAGGATTATATTGAAACAGGTGCTTTATCTAAAAGTGCTCCGCATTTCTCAGAGGGGGAAAATGTGCGATACATTAGTACCGGCAAGATTGGGACTATAAACAAAGTAATTGAAGGCTCGAGAGGATATTCTTATAGAGTAACATTAGATGGCAGGATGCGTACTATTGCTGAGCGTTTTTTGGAGCCAGTTGCCGATGTCGAAGATAAGGTAATCGATGATTTTTTAGAGGGGGTATTTGGTTCGCATCTTGATTACCGATTGTTCCAGACTTGGTTTCGTCTTGCGAAGCCAGTTGAAGATAACCTGTATAGCTATTTGGGGAGTAAGACCGTTTTTAATCCGCATCAGTTTAAGCCATTGTTGAGGTTTTTGGCCCCTAGTTCTGATGAGAGGCTTTTTATTGCGGACGAGGTCGGCGTTGGTAAAACTATTGAGGCAGGCATTATATTAACAGAGTTAATAGCTCGGGGACGTTTAGATCATCGAACCCCTATTCTCGTTGTTTGCCCTAATTCTTTAGGTCCTAAGTGGGTTGATGAGATGAAGAAGCGTTTTGGTTTAAAATTTTATTTTCACGATGGTGGTTCTCTAAGTTATATGTTAAAGACTACGCTGCAGGATGGTGTTTTCCCAAAAGAGTACCTGTTTTCAGTGGTTAGTCTACAGCTTATGCGCCGCATAGAATATTTGAATCTTCTTAGAGAGCTGGATGCAAGAAGGGAATCATCACTTTTTAATATGGTTATTATAGATGAAGCTCATCACATGAGGAATCAGGAAACGGATAGCAATGAGTTGGGAAGCTTGCTTAGCAGCGCAACTGAGATGATGTTGATGCTTTCTGCCACTCCTCTTAATCTTGGGAATGAGGATTTGTTTAATCAAATGCATATCTTGAATCCGATTTTGTTCACTGATATTACAATGTTTGAAACTCTTCAGAGTCCTGTAATAAAGTTAAATAAAATAAGACGTCTTTTAGCAAGTCATTCTCCAGAGGCAAGGGAAGAGATGTTTGGCCAATTGGCAGAGCTTGGACGAGACCCTCTTGGTGCTCTTGTTCTTTCCCATCCGGAGGTTAAGGGGTTTGTTGAGAGATTAAAAGATGAAGCTTCTCTTTGTTCTGATGAGATTGTAAGGTATGAACGGTTATTCGTTTCGTTAAGCCCGCTATATTACTCTTTTACACGAACTAGGAAGCGCGAAGCATTGGAGCACCAGGTTCAGAGGGAAGTTTGGGAATTGCCGATTAGTTTGTCTGGTGAGGAAAGTAAGTTTAATGAGGATATCTTGAATACGATAAGAGATTATTATCTTTCTAAGGGAAAGGATCCACAGGTTATTAGTTTTATTATTAACACACATCGAAGAATGGTTAGCAGTTGCATTCCTGCAATGAGGGAGTATCTTGAATGGTGTATTAAAGAAAGCCGTATGGTTACTTATGGAGACGAGGTTTCTGGTGAGCTGGAAGATGACGACCAGCTTGATACAGCTAATATTAATGATGACTTGAAGAATGAATTTTCCAGGTTATTAGGTGAGGTGCAAAAGCTTGAAGGTGTTGATAGCAAATATATACAGTTCAGGCAGATGCTTAAGAAGATAATTGATAATCCTGAGACTCCGCAGGTTATGGTGTTTTCATTTTTTATAAGAACTCTTAAATATTTGAAGCGTCGTCTTGAAGCCGAGGGGTTTACGGTTGGCCTTATTTGCGGAGAAGTTCCTCTGCAGGGGAATAAAGACTTGCCTGGAAGATATGAAATTATGGATGAGTTTAAGAAAGGAAAATATCAGATTTTGCTTTCGAGTGAGGTTGGTGGTGAAGGGCTGGATTTCCAGTATTGCCACGCTCTGATTAATTATGATTTGCCTTACAATCCTATGAGAGTTGAACAGAGAATTGGTCGCGTAGACCGTTTTGGGCAGGAGGCAGATAAGATTATTGTTGCAAATTTATTCATCAAGAAAACTGTTGATGAGGAGATTTACGACCGTTTGTACAGGCGAATTCGTTTAGTTGAAGATGGTGTTGGGGCTTTGGAACCCATATTGGGCAAAGAGTTATCAGATATCCAGACGGCTATAATTACGGGGAGCTTAACAGTAGAGCAAAAAGAGGCATTTTCACAGCGTATTGAGAAAGCGGTTGCTGCAGCAAAGGCGGAAATGGAGGAGTTTGAGAAATATCGCAGGGAACTAATTAGTGATGATTATCTATCGAAGCCCATCAATAGCATTAGTGATGGAAGTTTTGTCAGCCCTGATGATGCTATTCAGTTGACGAAGCAATGTTTGTCTGGTTGGCAGAAATGTGATTTTGTTCAGGCTGGTGATAGTTGTGGCGAAGTAGTTTTGTCTGAGGAAGCAGTTGCTAGTGTAGAGCAGTTTTGTCGTCGTCCTGGAAATGAAGCAGGATATAGTGAACTGCAACCTTTATTTTCCGGAAAATGCGTCAAGGTGGTTTTCGATGGAAGCATCGCTGAAAGTAAACCTGACCATACCTTTTTGTCTCCTACAGGTTTTTGGGCCCGTTTTCTTACGCATGAATTGGAACGGAAGAGAGCTTTATTTAAGACTTTTAGTTTTGGAGTCAAATGTGGTGCAGTTGATATTCCAGAAGGTGAGCATATTGTCTTTTTGTTTGAGGTGAGAATAGAGGGCGTGAGAACAGAGATAGAATTTATAGGGATTCCTGTAAATATTGCTGATAGGTCTGTTGTTGAGTCTCGGTTTGAAGCTTTACCCAGAGGTTTGGCTAATGCCGACAGTTTTGATGTTGTTTTTTCAGGGGAAGAGCTGGATCCTAATCTTTATCTGGATATAGCGAGGAAGCATCTTGAGAGTGTTTTAGAAATGAAGAGAAAGGTTGCTTCTGAGGAAAATCGTTATAGGGTTGAAAGCAGGATAACAGCGTTAACTAAGTCGAATGACATAAAGATTAAGAAACTTCAGCAGCAAATACAGAATCACGTGGCAAAACGCTCTGGGGAGAATAAGGAGCCAGATGAGCGTTATCTTCGATTGACTAATGCAAGAATAGAAAAAGAAAAGATATGGTTAAAATCTAAAATTGATGAGCTTAAGAAATGCCAGGACTTGTCTTTAGATTATAATCTGGAAGCAATTATTTATCTAAAAGTAGGTGATGACCAAAATGTTTGATACCTATGAGAGTATAAGAACTGAGAATATTAAGGGGTATGGCACTAAAATAACTAACTATGGCCCCGTTTTATTGGCGAATTTGTATAATGACAAGACTCATTTTATTTATGAACTTCTTCAAAATGCTGAGGATGCGTGCGAGAGAGCCAAGAAGGCGGGAAAAAAAGATAAGTTTGTTGTTTATTTTTATTTGTTTAAGGACAGATTAGAAGTAAGACATAATGGGATACTTTTTGATGAGGGCGATGTGCAGGGAATTTGCAGGATTGCGGAAGGTACAAAAAAAGAAGATTTGTCTCAGATAGGCAAGTTTGGAATTGGCTTTAAATCAGTCTATGCTTTCACGAAATCGCCGGAAGTTTATAGCGGAGATTGGTCTTTTACGATAAAAGACTATGTTCATCCGCATCCGTTGCAAAAGAGAGACGATGTTGACAGCGGAGATACCTTATTTGTTATTCCTTTTAATCACGATGAAATATCTAAGGAAGTTTCTTTTTCTATGATTAAAATGCGCTTGAAGAATCTCGACTTTAGAAATCTATTGTTTCTCAGCAACGTCAGGGAGATTAAGTGGGAAGTTATGGGGGAAGTTGGTGATTATTCGCGGGAATCCAGTTCTGTTATAGAGTATGTAAGAAAAGTCGAACTTTTTAAGGCGAGTGAAAAGAAAGAGGAATGGTTGGTTTTTGAAAGGCCAATTGCTATAAACGGCAGAGATACTAAGGTAGAAATTGCTTTTAAGGTTTTAGAGAACCAAATTGTCCCCTTTAATGGTGCAAAGCTGGCGTCTTACTTTTTGACTGACAAAGATACTTATCTTAAATTTCTTATTCAGGGGCAGTATAAAACAACTCCTGCCAGAGACAATATACATCTTGATGATGAAACAAATAAGAGGCTGCTGGAAGAGACCGCTACACTTGTATCTGAGAGCATTTCTAAGATAAAAGAAATGAATTTGCTTAATGTTAGCTTTTTGAATACGTTGCCAATAGAGTCAAAAGATATCTCTGATGAGAATATGATATTTCATTATATGTACAATAGTGTTAAGGAAAAATTGTTATCAGGAGAGGCTCTTTTGCCTGCATATGGTAGCGAATATGTCAGTTCGGAAAAAGCGTTAATCGTGAGAGCAAAAGAATTACTGGAATTATTGTCATCTGAACAGCTTGATTCATTGTTTAAGAAAAATGGCACTAAGTGGCTGGACGAAAATATTACAGAAAATAAGACTCCCCTGTTAAGAGAGTACCTGATGAAAGAGTTAGGTATTGCGGAGGTGGATCCTGAGAAGTTTGCTCGGGAATTTACAGAAGATTTCATAAAAGAGCAGCATGACGACTGGGTTAAGAAATTTTATGTGTTTTTGTTCAATAGAGAGGAATTGTGGAAAGAGGGTTATCGTTGGTCAAGTGAGGGGGTTCTTCGTTCAAAGCCGATTATTCGTTTGCAAGACAGCAGGCATACTAAACCGTTTGATAGTAGTGGCAACGCGCTTGTTTATTTACCCGGCATAGATGAAACGCGTTTTTCCACAGTCAAGAAAAATCTCGTTATGGATGAAAAAGCTATGAAATTTCTGTATAAATTGGGGTTGAGAGAACCTGATGTTGTAGATGACATAACTAACAACATTTTACCGAAATATGGAAAAGTGGAGACTACTATTGTTGATGCGGAAGAAAATAAGCAGGATGTGAAATATATTTTTGAAACATTGAGGGCATGCCCGATACAGGAAAGTAAAGAGAGACTATTAAACAAGTTGAGGGAGACTCCTTTTCTCATGGCGGTAAATTTAGGTGACTCACGAAGAGTATATAAGAAACCGCGAGAGTTATATCTTGGCGAAGTCTTTACCAAGACAAATGATCTTAAGTTGTATTTTGAAGGTAATGGAGATATTTGGTTTTTGGACGAGCGCGATGCAGAAATGTTTGATGCAGTTTTCTTTGAGCAAATTGGATGTAAGGATGAAATAGAAGTTGAATGCAGTCAGCCTAACCGGCACGGCCATGTTATAATTAATGATGATTATGGATCTCATCGAAGGGGTGTTGATGGTTTTGACCCAGAATGTACTATTGATGGTTTGGAGTATACTCTGCAAAATATAAATCTCAAAAGGTCTCAAATTGTTTGGAGTGTTGTTAAAAATTTTCATAAGAGCATATATGGAACGATAGAAATTTCTTCAAATCAGCACTATGTTAACTCGAGCAAAAAAGCTCAGTTTTCCAAAATGGGAAATTTGTTAGTTAAATATTCATGGTTACCTGATGATGATGGTATTTTTCATAAGCCTGCCGAAATCATCTTGACTTCTTTGCCTAACGGGTTTGATAAAGAAAGTCTAGAAGCGAGATACATTGCACAAAAACTTGGGTTTAAAGCAAACATTGAACAGGAGCTGTTGGCTCAGCTTCCGGAGAGCAAAAAGGAGTTTATTGAACTTCTTTCCGGTTTATCCCCTAATGAAGTTGACAAAGTGAATGAGTTTATACAGAAGATTAAAGAGCAAAATGCTGAGGGCCAATCTGATGTTTCTGCTCAGGATATGCTGGACAAATTTAAAGATTCTTTGGAGAGTAATCAATCTGTAGGTGATGGTGTTGGTACTGATGATGCTTGGAAAGGTATGAATCCTGATGAGGAGGAGGGTATTCGGAGGAAGTATGGGGATGGATTGCTTGATAAATTGAAAAATACCGAATTGAAACAAGATATCAAGGTTACTAAAAAGATTGAAATTACAGGCGAAATTGATCCCAAAGAGTTTTTACTTGAGCAGTATAAGGGTTATTGTCAAATTTGCAATACACTTTTAGATTTGGGGGCTGGCAAAAAGCCATATTTTGATGTTTATCGCATAGTTGAAACCAGAAATATGCATGCTTGGAGCAATATGGAGTTTAATGTAATTTGTTCATGTCCGAATTGTCATGCTTTAATGAAGCACGGGGGAGTGGATTTAAAAACAATATTTGAAGTTGCTGAAAAGGTCTTAAAGAATGAAATTGCGCCTGAAGAAATAGATGAGAGAAAAGGCGATTTTTATGTAATAAATATAGGGGTAGCTGGAGAAAAAAGACAAATTTTCTATACTCCAGCACATATGGCAAAATTTGCTGCGTTCATTGGAAAGAGCGAGGAATAAGGAATAAATAAGATGAATGATACTTTTAATATTTCAGTACCAATTCAACCAGATGAGGAAGGAATGGTTGGGAGAGAGTGCCCTGAGCAGAATTGTGAGAAGTATTTTAAGGTAAAGAACGGAACGGGGATAGTCAATAATCCTGCGATGTATTGTCCATATTGTAGTTATAGAGGAGTCCCACGCGAATTTTTCACTAAAGAACAGATAGAATATGCAAAATCAATTGCCGTCCGGCATGTTACAGATATGATCGGCAGGGAACTTAAAAAATTAGAGAGACACTCATTTAAAGGCCCTTTTTTTTCTATGAATATCAAAGTAAAATCACAGCCAGCCCCCATAAGATATTATGTTGAAAAACAACTTCAAGAAAACATTGTTTGTGAAAATTGTAAATGTGAGTATGCAATCTATGGGATATTTGCCGTTTGTCCGGATTGTGGCCAGCATAATATCTTCCAGATATTCTCAAAGAATATAGATTTAATCATGAAGCAACTTTGCCTTGAGGATGAGCTATATCGTAAATTCGGAGAAACCAACCGCGCTGAAATTGACTCTTTAATGAAAGACATAAAAGGAAAGACAGTGGAAAATGCTTGTGAGGATGCGGTAACTGTGTTTGAGACTTTCTGTAAGAGAGTTTATGAGCTTAATAACCATAATGCAGTAAATCCGGCTTTAGTATTGCAGGGGAATCCTTTCCAAAGTTTGGATAGAGCAAAGGAAGTATTCTTCAGTCAGTTTAACTTTGATATTTTTCATGGCTTGACGGCTGACGAGATAGATAAACTGTACCTTCTTTTTAACAAGAGGCATATACTTACCCATAATTTGGGAATTATTGATCAGAGATTTTTAGTAAATACCGGATTAAGGCAGGATATATTAAATCACAAAGTAGAAATTTCAAAACAGGAAGTGATAACCTCTTTGTCTACTTTATCTAAAATAAGCGAGGCAATACGAAATAATCTCTTTTAATGGATTCCTTTAATGTGTTATAATGTGAAATGATGTTAAATCTATGCAAAAGGGGTTCCCGTAATGCCTAAGAGATATCTTACAGTCAGGGATGCAGCAAAAAAGCTTGAGCTTACCGAGTATAGGGTAAGGCAGCTTATCCGCGAGAAGCAGATTAGGGCCACGAAGATTAAGCAGTGGAGGATTAAGCCTGATGATTTGGATGATTTTATCCGAGCGAGGACAAATAAATAGAAAGAGTTAAATATCTTTTTTAAGTAAAGGTTATTATGGAAAACGGTGAAAAAACCATCTTCGGATTATTTACTGGGGAAAAGAAATTTATTATTCCTAAATATCAAAGAGCTTATGCTTGGGAAGATAGGCAAAGAAAAGATTTCTTAGAGGATATAAAGAATCAGAGGGAAGACAAGGATTATTTTCTTGGCACAATTCTTGTTCAGGATAGGAAGGAGATAAAGGACGGATTTGAGCAGATATATATAGTTGACGGACAGCAGCGAGTAACAACAATCGTGATCTTCATGAAGGTACTTCTTTCAACTTTAGGGAAAAAAGATAAAACAAAAGATTATGACAGAGAAATCAGAAGATATCTCAAAGATAAAGATGCGTATAAGTTAGAGATTATGCATACAGACAATGAATTCTTTAAGACATATATTATTGATGATAATCCTATGGATGAAAAAGCAGTAACGACTCCTTCTCAGAAAAGACTTTGTTATACGAAGAGATTTTTTGAGGAAAAGCTATCAGGTTTGGATGTAGATTCATTAAAAAAATATATGGCAAAGGTAGAAAAAAGCAAGGTTCTTACTTATTCAGTTATTGATAATGCCGAAGCTACCCTTATTTTCGAAACGACTAATGACAGAGGCAAAACTCTTACTAATTTAGAAAAGACCAAGAGTTTCTTGATGCATAAAATCTACCTGACTAAAGAGAAAGCATCTGAATTAATTGATTCGATTCAAGACCGCTTCAGCGCGATTTATAGAATTATGGAAGATATTGAAACTCAAATCGAAGACGAAGATAGCATTCTGAAATACCACTTCATTAGTCATTTTGACTGGAAATCTACGCAGAAAACAAAAGATTATCAGGTATATGTGCCTAAGATGAAGGAAAAGATTAATCAGCTGATGAAGTCAGATAACGGGAAAGAAGTTCCTCAATTCATTGATAATTATAGCAGAGAGTTAAAAGAAACTTTCGAGGTTGTTCAGTCTATGCTTAAAGATGGAACCACCCATGTTAGGGATTTATTTATTTTAGAGAGAATCTCTCTGTTTTTTCCTTTGATGATTAAGTGTCATAAATTTGATAAGAGTTTAAGCAAGAAAGATTATTATGAAATAATTCGGCTGATAGAAATATTTAGCTTGAGAGTTTATGGCGTTGGTAACAGGCAAGCAAATACGGGAACATATTGGCTCTATAATCTAGCTAAAGATTTTGAGGGAGATTTTAATAAGCTCAAAGTTGAGTTGAAAGACAAAATTAATGAGTATGTGAATGAAAAATATTTTAAGGAGAAGCTATCTTCGTCACGTTTTTACGAGGATATAAGCGAATTAAAATACATACTTTGGAAATATGAGAATCATCTGAGAAAGAATGAACAGCCTGTTGCCTCGGAGATGTCCGAGTCTGAATTTGCAAATAAGGATCCAAAATTTAAATTAACGGTCGAGCATATTGCCAGCCAACACCCAAGAGTTTCAACATCCGAATTAATACTTCCTAAATTAGATGAGGACTTTCAAGAAAATTTTCTTCATCGTCTAGGAAATCTTACTTTTGATCCTAATTCGGCAAATGCTAGCAAGGGGAATAATGATATACAGGTAAAAAAATCAAAGTATTTCTTAAAAGCACCGTTCAAAACACAAAATGAATTAGATACCTTTATTGCAAATAATAAATGGACTAAAGAATCTATTGCTAAAAGAGAAGAAAAGATAATTTCTTTTGCTTTATCTTACTGGAATCCTGAAGTCATATATACCGAGGCAGTAAAAGAAATTAGGCAGCAAGTTGAAGACGAGGTATCAGAATCCAAAGAAGAACATAGGCATCTAATAAAACAAATCGCCCAAAAGTTAAATAAAGATTTTAAAGTATGGAATGTTTCTAAACAGGCAAAGAGAGCCAATGAATTTAAAACATACCAGACCAGAACTGGTAATTTGACATCCTTTTATACAAAATGGGCTTACGATAAAGCCGAGTTTTGTTTAGAAGGGGGTTTATGGAAAGAAGAGCCAGGCCCTTTTAAGTGTTATGTGCAGTTTTATACAAGAAAAAAGTCAGAAAGAGTAACCTTTAACGTTAATGACCCAGAGATTCAAGAAATTTTGCAAAGCGAGGGCTATGAAAAGCAGCCTTCCATTGAAAGCAAAATTGATTATCTCAAGACTATTGAGCTAACGAAAATTAGCCAAGAATTACTAACCGATAAGCTTATTAATGTGATTCAGAAAATAAAGCCCGTTATAGAAAAAATATTAAGTGATTAAAGTAGGCATAAAATTTCGTGACGTGTACGTGTAATTCTAGAACCGATTTGGAAAGTTTTATCAAAAGCAGGAGTAATATGGGGTAGTGGAAAAAGAGAGGCAAAATGAAGAAAAAATACAAATTATTTTATGAGACAAAAGATAAACTTCCTAAAGATTGGAAATGCGAGCACAAATCCGGGCGTTATGGTCAACAGACATTTTTAAAAGAACATGTTATTTCCTTTCTCGGAGAAGGCGCAAGGCAGGGCTATTTCTTCGTAGGGAAAACTAAATTTAGCTTTAATGTTGAAGATTTTACAGTATTTGACCCTGATGGGAAGCTCATTGTTATAGAGACAAAATTTGGGAAAACAATGTCGGAGAGAAGCAAAGAAAATGTAGATAAAGAGATTGATAATCTTGATCAGGAAGAAATGGTAATCCTAAGTAAGAATTTAAGAAAAGGGTGGCAGTTTAAGCCTCATAATATGTGGAAAGATTTTTATAGAAGACAAGGTGACCGGGATACCCAGCTTTATGCTAATATTAATATAAAAAAAGTAGCAAATAGCGATTATTCTAAATTTGGATTTGAAATATTTGTATGTGATGTAGGGAGATATGCAAGATCGCCTAGTAGAGAACTTCATTATGGAAAAGGGAAACTCTTGACAGTCTTCCAAACGAAGAAAAAAGTTGATGAATTAATGTGCGAAGCAGATGACATTTATAGAAGCTGGTTTTATTCTATTTGGGATAAAAAGAGTAGAAAGATTAAGTGGTTTCAGGACGAAGAGGAAGTATTGGATTCTGCTAACGACGATAAATAAAACATTAATTCTAAAATTGATTAAGGTAAGGACGAATAAATAGAAAAAGTTAAAAAGTTATTTTTGCTATTGGATTGTGAAGGAGATATAGATTTTTGGTGAATAGCACACTAATTAAGAGGAATTAAAAGATGGTTCAAAATTGGGAAGATACTTTTAATGTATGGTCAAAACCTCCCGGGCAGACTGAAAAGGATAGGTGTGCGAATGCGGAAAGTGCTATTCGGAATGCTATTAAGGCTAGTGATAAACTGAAAAAAAGGAATATCGAGGTATTTGCCCAAGGGTCTTATCGCAATAATACAAATGTTAAGAAGGAAAGTGATGTTGATGTCGCAATTGTTTGTTATGATACTTTTTTTCACCAACTGCCAGAAGGAAGTACGCGAGAAGACTTTAAGATTTCCCCTGCGGATTATGCCTATTCGACTTTTAAGAATGAGGTAGGCGAGGCTTTAGTGGCATATTTCGGCAGCACTGCTGTTTCCCGTGGGAATAAGGCTTTTAATATCAAAGAGAACTCCTACCATGTAGAAGCTGATGGTGCTCCTTTCTTTGAACATAGAAGATATCATAAGGACGGTTCTCATATTTCCGGAGTACAGCTTGAGCCTGATAATGGTGGTAGCGTGATTAATTGGCCGGAGCAACACTATGAAAATGGTGTTAATAAGAATGACCAGTCCAGTAGAAATTTCAAAGCGACAGTACGGATATTGAAATCGTTGGCTATTGATATGGAAGATAACAATATTGTTGCAGCCAAACAAATTCCAGGTTTCCTTATTGAGTGTCTTGTATGGAATGTTCCTATTAATTCTTTCAATTATAATACCTACAAGCAGATAATGCGTGCTTGTCTTGCGCATTTATTTAATAATACGAGGAAGGATGAGGAATGTTCTGAGTGGGGAGAAGTCAGTGAACTTAAATATCTTTTTAGGGGAGCGCAAAAATGGACACGTGAACAAGCTCACAGTTTTATTTCTTCTGCTTGGGATTATGTGGAGTTTGAATAAAAAATGTTTAAGAATCTGAATATAACAAGATTTGTGTATGTTCTTGTGATACTGTCTGCTTTTTTTTGGTATGGCTTGGCTTTTTTCTCAGGTAAAGACATTTCCAAACTCTGGGATTTTGTTAAACTGATACCCAATGTTGTTACTGCCGATATTGCCGTATTATTTGTTTTTACAAAGTGGGCATGGAAATGGAGAATCTTTCGTAAATGGCTGGTTCCCTTCCCTGATTTAAATGGAACATGGAAAGGCCAGATTAATACAACATGGATTGATCCAAAAACGAATAAAAGACCTGAACCAATTCCCGTGATTTTAACCATAAAGCAATCGTTTACCAATGTCAGTTGTGTTATGCGTACAGCAGAGATGACCAGTTATAGTTATGCAGAAGACTTTAAGATTGATAATGACAAACAGATTAAGCAACTCGTCTATTCCTATATGAGCACACCAAATGTAAAGGTAACAGAAAGAAGCCCAATTCACAATGGCACAATTATTCTTGATATGATGAGGCTGCCCGTAAAAAAATTGAAGGGGCACTACTGGACGGCAAGAAAAACAACAGGGGAAGTTGAGTTAACCTTTTGGGGAAAAGGGCTGTTAGATGATTTGCCTGATGATTTGGGAGAACATCCCATGTCTTATGCAGGATGAATTTCGAGGACAGGTTAGGAAAATTTATTAAAAGCGAGAACAAACAAATAGATGAAGAATTGAAATGGATAAAAAAATAATAAGAGAAAAATTAAGCTTGCTTAGGGGAAATATTATTTCGGATGCGACCGTAATAGAATCAGCTCTTGGCTGGACTCTGAGAACATATTTTTTTCCTAAAACAAACCAACAAGCCTCGATTTTCTATTATTATATTATAAACACATCCCATTTTAGTTTTGATAAAAAGATTTCACTTTATGAGCAAATCCCATATTTTAAAAAATTAAAACGATATCCGAAAGTAAAAAATTCTTTAAGATTTGTTCAACGATTGAGAAATGCAGTAGCCCACTGGGAATTGGATGAAAAGCTGAGTGACGAGGATAACATTGTTATCTACAGTCCAGTTACGCTTAAGAGATTAAAGATAGATGATAAATTAATGGGAAAGTTTAAAGAGCATGAAAAATTTCTTTTAAAAATCTTTGATTGGCAACAAACTCTTAGAGAAAAATAGGGTCTTATAAGCAAGAAGTAACCATAGGCTATCTCAAAGGCAAGCTAAATTTAGTTAAAATTTATTGTGAGGAAAATATGGAATACTGGTGGTATAATCTGCGGGAGGCAGGTATTTTTGTACATTCTCAGGATGAGAAGGTTGTTTATATAAGCATGCTTATAGAGGACAAGAGGTCTAAGGAGTTATAGAAAACTAAGAGATTTGGGAAACTTTATTAAGAGAAGGAGTAATTTGTAGTATGAAAGTGCATGCACAAAAGCAAGGGGAGATTGGCGAAAAGAACTTGCTGTTAGTTTTGCAAGAATTATTGACTCAGTTTTCAAAATTGACGTCATTAAGAAGATATGAATCAGGATATCAAGAAGGAAAGGATATCAAGGCAGAAGGTCTTTTTAATAAAAAAAGAAATGTGGTTGCGGAAATCGGTTCAGAAAAGTTTAAGTGGTTTTTTGAAGTAAAAAATTATAAATCCAAACTAGACCCGTACAAAATCACAGGGAAAATTTCTCAGGTTAGACATTCTCAATACAAAATAGACGTCTTTTGTTTATTTTCTCCACACGAAGATTTACACGGTCTTTTGGAAGACATTTTTACTCAAGAGAAATTACTTAATGTTCCAGAATACCCCTTTTTAATAGTATTATGGACCCCTTCAATGCAAATCAAAGAAAAACTAAAAGCTTTTCCGCAAATATACGAAAAGGTCTACGGTGAAAAAATAACGATAAGCAAAGATGAACAAAAGAAATGTTTAGAAGAATGGGAAAAAGAAATTAAAGAGCAAACTAAAAAAGGAAGAGAAATACAGGAGAAGTTCATGCAGCTATATCAAGGAGATATCCAGGTATGGATTCCTGATAGCATAGAAAGCGCAAAAAAATCAATCAAGAGTGCGGGCAGCTTAGAGGATGATTTTAAAAAATCTGGCATCTTAAAAAAGAAACTTGCCTACGGCGGAATCACAGCATCAAATGAAGTATTTAATGCTAAACATAATAGGATTTATAGCGAAGCAATAAGACGAAGATACAAAAAAAAGGATGAAAGATTTTACAATAAATTAAATGAATTACGACAGGAGCTGTATAATTTTTGCTTAAACATAGAAAAAGATGTTTTGGAGAATAAGAATATTGACGAAGCAAAACATTTCTTGGATAAATTTACAGCGGTAATAAGCCAATTTAAGAAGGATTACAGAGATAGTGACTTAATAAAATATTTACCCGATTTTTATTATAAAGGTCAAATGTTTGATATTACAGGCGAATGTCTTTTAAGCCTTTCCAACAAGTGGCTAAAAGAGGTAGAAAAACAATATGATATCAACTGATATTGATAACCAAAAATATTTAGAGTTAGCGGAAATGATATTGCTACTTGGGAATTCAAAAGACAATATTATTTACGAAAAACATAAATTTATGACCCTGCTGTTCTTTTTAAAACAGCCACTTTTCTTAGAAAAATTAGTGAGTATGCATAGTCCCAAAAAAATGGACAAAATAAACATAAAGGCATACGAGAAATACAGCTTGCTTTACGAAGAATCACGAGTGAGCTTGATTTCCCCAAAATCAAATCATTTATTAAGCTATTTGCTCAGCAGAGAACTGATAATAACAGAATTTACAGAAAAAGGGTTCATGTTCAAGCTAAAAGACCCTAAAGGCTTTGAACTATTTAACGAACTCAAAAAGAATAAACAATTTAAAGATGTTAATATAAGAACTAAAGTTATTAATGCAGTTTTAGGTAGAAAAAATTTTGACCAAATTAAGCAAGTTATAATAAATAACTTTAAGGAGTTGAAAATATGACGATGAAACGACTTATTGTTAAGAGAATAAAAGTCGACGGAGAGTATGGATTCGATAAAGAATTCTCAGACGGCCTTCATATACTCACTGGTATAGACAACTCTTGTGGGAAAAGTCTATTTATTAGATTAATAGACTTTGCTTTGGGGGATGATGGCAAAAAGCTTGAAGAATATAATATTTTAAAAAAATGCACTTTCTTTTATGCAGAAATAAACATTTTAAGTGAAGTTTTCACGATACGAAGAAATATCAATCAAATTGATAAGGAAATAGATATCTTCAGTGGACATACAATAAAAGAAATCATCGAAGATACAAGCCTGCAATATGAAAGCAAAGATGTGAAATGGTATCAGGAGTATTTATTCAAACAATTAACAGGATATGATTATATCAAAACAGTTGCTCCTGTGTCTGGACGTTTCAAAACAATCTCATTTTCATTTTTTTCCAACCTATTTTATTTAAACCAGGGCGTTGAGGCTGGGCAAATATTTAGATACAATATCGTATACTTTCCAAATTATTTAAGAGAAAAAGTTTTAAGCTTGTATTTGAATACCGAGAAAATCAAGAAATCTATCCCAGAAGTAGAGATACATAACCTAAAAGAAGACCAGAATAACTCAATAAACAAACTAAATATCGAGAGACAGTTTTTTAGCACAAATGTAACAGACAATAATTACTTTGGAGAACTAGAAAAGAAAGAAGCAATCAGCAAAGAAATAAATAACCTGAAAGAAGCAATAAAGGAACATGATTCTCAAGTCACTAGCTTAGATTTGATTTCAAAAGCAGAACAAAGAGAATTAATTAAGAAAAACAGGGAAATAAAAAAGACAAAAGAAGAAATAGCCGATTTGCAATTCACCATTAAACAGAACACAAAATTGGTAAATGATTATAGAGAAGATATAGCTAAAACTGAAAAAAATATTACAGCATTCAATTTGTTTAAAGTTTTTGAATTACACGAATGCCCCGAGTGTGGCAAACCATTAACCGTAAATAAAATCGACAAAAATTGCCCTTTATGCAAAGAGGAGTATGAAGACAAAAAAACAGACGACAAGTATATAGCAAACAACATGGCGTACTTATTATATCTCAAGGATTCGCTAAATGATTGTTTGGAAGTTATTGAAAAAGAAAAACAAGATTTGGAAAATAGGACAAAACATGAAAAAATATTAACAAGCGAAATACTGAAAATAGAAAATGAATTAAGAGAAAAAATCAATCAACTAAAGAACCCAATATTGGAACAAAAATTAAAATACCAAGCTGAGCTATCAACAAAAGAACAGAAACTCCAAGAGATAGAATCAAACCTAAAAATATTAGAAGAATTCAGGAAAGAAGATACCCGAATAGAAGATGTGAGAGAGCAAATAACAGATTTAAATAATGAGATATTGAAAATAGACCAAAACGAGGACGACAAGAAAAAAGAAAAAAATCTAATGGAAGAATTCAGGGCTAATTTTAATTCATTCTTTAATAACATTAATTATCCCTTCTTTGAAAGAGGGTACGTTGATAATAAATTCCAAATAGAAGTTTCAACTTCAAAAGATGGACATAGAACGATGGATAATATAAGCTCTGAAAGCGATAAAATCATATTAAGATTAGGACTGTTTTATTCGTTGCTAAATACAGCGCTAAAACATGAAGAGATAAATCATCCACGACTGCTTTACCTAGATTCCCCACGAGATCAAGAACTGAAATGGGAAAGATTTTGCGAGTCAATACTTAAATTTAAAGAATTTCTGAGTAAAAATACACAAGGTCAGGTTTTTATCACAGTAGTAGTTGATGGTAATAATCGGCTTGAAGGTAAATATGCTGAATTAAATGAACATGTATTTATGAATCTAACGAACAAAGAAGATGGTAGGTTGTTAAGAAAAATAAAGGGAAAATAAAAATGGCCATAAAGAAAAGTGAGTTATATAGCTCCCTCTGGAAAAGTTGTGATGAGTTAAGAGGCGGCATGGATGCCTCGCAATACAAAGACTATGTTCTTGTATTGCTGTTCATAAAATACATTTCTGACAAGTATGCAGGGGTGACTTACGCTCCTATCGCTGTGCCTAAGGGAGCCAGTTTTAAGGATATGGTTGCCCTCAAGGGGAAGCCAACCATTGGCGATGACATTAACAAGAAGATCATAGGGCCAATTGCTGAAGCCAACAAGCTTTCAGAAATGCCCGATTTTAACAACTCAGAAAAACTTGGCGGCGGCAAAGATATGGTGGATCGCCTTACCAGCCTTATAGGTATTTTCGAAAATCCCGAACTCGATTTTAGTAAAAATCGTGCTGAGGGAGATGATATCTTAGGCGATGCCTATGAATACTTGATGCGGCACTTTGCCACTGAAAGCGGTAAAAGCAAAGGACAGTTTTATACACCTGCTGAAGTAAGCCGAGTGATGGCAAAGATTATTGGTATAAAGAACATGAATACTACATCCCAAACTACTATCTATGATCCTACCTGTGGTTCTGGGTCATTGTTATTAAAATTAGCTGATGAAGCAGAAACTAAGGTTAGCATATATGGGCAGGAAATGGACAATGCCACAGCAGCTCTTGCTCGTATGAATATGATACTCCATAACAATCCGACTGCAATTATTGAACGAGAGAATACGCTATCCACTCCAAGGTTTTTAGATGAAAAAGGGAGATTAAAGATTTTTGATTTTGTGGTAGCTAATCCGCCTTTCTCTTTTAAACGGTGGAGTAATGGAGTGGATGCGGCAAATGATATATATGGTCGTTTCAAGGATTATGGAATACCACCAGCCAAAAATGGAGATTATGCTTTTTTACTTCATATTATTCGATCACTTAAAAGCAAAGGAAAGGGAACAGTAATTCTACCTCATGGCGTGTTGTTCCGCGGCAATGCTGAAGCCGAAATCCGTACCAACATCATTCGCAGGGGCTACATCAAAGGCATTATTGGCCTGCCCGCAAATCTTTTTTACGGCACTGGCATTCCCGCTTGTATAATTGTGCTGGATAAAGAGAATGCTGAGAATCGCAAAGGCATTTTTATGATTGATGCTAGCAAGGGTTTTGTGAAAGACGGCAACAAGAATCGTCTGCGTGAGCAGGATATTCATAAAATAGTGGATGTGTTCAACAAACAACTGGAAATACCAAAATACTCCTGCATGGTTTCTGTGGTGGAGATTGAGAAAAAGGAGTTCAACCTTAACATTCCTCGCTACATCGACAGCCAGGAAGCCGAAGACATCCAGAATATAGAAGCGCATTTACTGGGTGATATTCCAACAAGCGATGTGGATGCTTTACAGAACTATTGGACAGTATATCCTTCGCTTAAGAAGGTGTTATTTAGCGACAGCAAGAGGAAGGGCTACTGCCAACTCAAGATTTCAACCGATGAAATAAAGAAAACAATTTTTTCTCACTCCGAATTTTTGGCTTATAGTCAAAAGGTGAATAATGTTTTTGAAAAATGGA
>Ga0180009_10002993_pt1 | contig 19544 bp, 14 predicted proteins | sample OS_PC_MetaG_FD_123537 | JGI IMG/M metagenome (GOLD analysis project Ga0180009, IMG submission 123537) | Groundwater microbial communities from the Aspo Hard Rock Laboratory (HRL) deep subsurface site, Sweden - OS_PC_MetaG | ecosystem: Environmental > Aquatic > Deep subsurface > Groundwater...
ATCTTCGGCTGGCGCAACCGGCTCCTGGACACGGACGTGGACGCCACGGCCCTGCTGCTCGACGAGCTGCTGGGCGACGTGGGCGAAGACCTGGTGTACCGACACTTCGCCGGGGACGACGGCGTCTCGCACCAGAACTACGACGACCTGGCGGCCGAGGTGGAGGGTCGATTTGGCCTGGATCCCGACCTTGAGGCGCTGGGCCCCGAACGGGACTGGACCCCGGAATCGGCCGGCAACCACGTGGTGCGACAGCTCCTGGCGATCCGCGGGGACCTGGAGGCGGGTCTCGGAAGGGGGCTCTTCGTAGAGGCAGGGCGGCAGATGTTGCTCACCACCATCGATGAGCTGTGGACGGACCACCTCTCCACCTTGGAGCGGGTGGACGAGTCGGTGGGCCTGCGCTCCTACGCCGAGCTGAACCCATTGGTGGAGTATCGTCGGGAGGCCGCACAGCTCTTCCAGGACCTGCTGCGCGAGATCCGGCTGGAGACCGCGGCGGCGCTGTGCGAGCTGGCCGCGGCGAAAGTGGTGGTCGAGGGGGGAGACGCCGAAGCCTTGCTACCGGCCCACCGCCGAGAACAGCGCCGCCAGCTCAAACGCTGATATGTTATGCTTCGCGCCTGGACGCAGCTGCAAACAGAATACGTTTCAAGGAGGTGGAACCATGAAAATCCTCAACCGTCGCACGACGATCATTGCCGTAAGCACGGCGCTGGTGATGGCGCTGCCGGCCTGCGGCAAAAAGAGCCTCGACAAGTCGGTAGACAAGCTGGTCAAGGCGGCCCTGGCCAACGACTATGCCGCCTTCAAGGAGATGTCTCACGCCGAGCTGACGGAGAAGTTCCCCGCAGACAAATTCAAGATGTTGTCCGAGTCCCTCAAGCTCCTGGGCGCGTACAGGGATCGGTCCATGCGCGGCATCAACGCCCGCACCGGCAATGTCCGCGAGGGGCACTACAAGCTCACCTTTGAAAAGGGAAACGTCACCCTGAAGCTCACTCTGCAGCGCGGCAAGCTGGTCGCCTTCCGTTTCACCGGCGAGGACCTCGAGAAGGCCATGAAAAAGATGCGAGTCAAGGCCGTGTCGGAGTTCAAGGTGGGCTCATTCAAGTATCTGGACAGCGACGGAAAAAGCAAAAACAACGCCTTCAAGCCCGGTGAAAAGATGCGCTTCAAGCTCACCATTAATGGCATGAAACCCGTGGGCGGAAACCTCAAGATACAGGCCGCCATCCGGGTGGTAGACTCCGCGGGCAAGGAGATCCTGGCCAACCCGAAGTACCTGGACCAGGCCTTACCCATCAAGCCCGACGACCTGCCCGTGGGCACGGTGACCGGCAGCGTAACCCTCCCCACACCCGGACTCTACAAGCTCCAGCTTCGCGTCACCGACGCCCACGCCGGCAAGTCCCTCAACTACACCACCGCGCTGCTCGTCGAAAAGTAGCAACTACGCCGCCGGCGACTCCGGCGCCCCGACTACGCGGCCGACCAGGGACGCCAGGACGCCAGGAATCCCGGCAGGTCCAGGAAGCTGAAGCGCAGCGTGCCCGGTCCCACCTCCTCACCATCCCTGAACAGCCTGCCCTCGAGGGTGGTCATGGTCTTAGGGATGTTGAGCAACCGCACCGTCTTTTGACCAAAGTAGCGGTACACGTGCCCGTCGGCGTCCTCGAAGTTCACCTGATATCGCAGGTAGCGATGTAGGGGCACGCCGATCTCGAGATAGCTGCCCGGTAGGACCTCGGCGCCCTCAACCACGCCCTCGAGGGTGGCTTCGCCGGTCAAGCTCATGGGCGCCCAACCGCCAAATGCAGTCATCGCCGACGTGTCCGCGTTCACGGTGAAGGAGAACTGACGCTCACCCTCGGGCGCGGTGACAAATCCGGACATTGTCTCTACGAAGTGCAGTCCCATATCTCAGTCCGGGTCCAGTGGTCCGACCCAATGATACTGAGCGTCCAGCACACCTGAGTCAAGGTCCAATAAGAGACGCGCCCGCCGGGCACGCGGCCCGACGGGCGGAAGTTAGGAGGAGATCAGGCAGAGGGGAAAATGGTTAGAAATTACCTCGCATGCCGCCACGCCTGTCGCCGCGGCCGCCGCCGCGACCGAAGCCACGCCCGCCGCCGCGCATACCGCCGCGACCGAAGCCGCGCCCGCCGCCGCGCATGCCGTGGCGACCGAAGCCGCGCCCGCCGCGCTTGAGCTGCAAGCGCTGAGTGGGCGTGAGGATCTGGGCCACCTTGATCCGGACCCAGAAGCGTTCGTTGGCCAGGTTGGACTTGAGCTTGAGCTTTTGCAGATGCAGCTTCTTCAGCTTCCAGACGCTGGGTTTGTCGGTCAGCCACTCCACGCGCATCTGGGCGTGGATGCGCGCCATCTCGAGCTGCACCTTGACCCGCTTGCCCTTGTTTGCCGCGCGCAGTTTCTTAATCTGCCCCACCTGCCCGGGCGTGAGCTTCAGGTGCTTCTGCAACCGGTTGAGGTCACCGAACATGAGCTTGCCCATGCCCATGCCCATGCCCATGCCCATGCCCATGCCCACGCCCATGCCCTTGCCGCCCTTGCCGCCCCTCGAACAGCCCTTGTCACCGCGGCCAAAGGGGCCCGCCTGGGCCATGGCAGGCACAGCCAGAAAGCCCGCCGCAGCGAGGGTGACGATCATGGCAATCCGAATTGAGGTTCTGCTTGAGTGCTGATTCTGTTTTTTCATGGGATGCTCCTTTGCAGCCGTTGTGTCATCGGGCAACTGCAACCACCGTGCCACCCCTGGAATTGCTCAGCACGCGACCTCCCGCAGCCTGAATCGCCCCCTGGTCGTGCAGAATCTGCACGCCGCCCCCCCCCATACCGATGCAGAATCTGCACCGGCGCCTCTACTGGATGTCGTAGTCCTTGATCTTGTATTGGAGGGTTCGCAGGGCGATGCCGAGCTGCTTGGCCGCCTTGCGACGGTTGCCCCCCACCCCGTTCAGGGCCGCGATGATGGCCCGCCGCTCAAGGTCCTTGAGGGTCAGGCCGCCGGGAGGCGAATCAGAGCGCGCCGGGCCACCCACACCAGAGGCGCCCGGCAGGCCGAGGTGCTCGGGCGTCAGTACCTCGCCGCCGGCGAGGATGGTGGCCCGTTCCACGGCGTTCTGCAGCTCACGCACGTTGCCCGGCCAGCCGTACGCCAACAGGGCCGCCTCTGCCGCGGCCGACAACGTCGAGCGCGTGCGACCCGGACTGCCTCCGAGGATTGCCAGGAAGTGGTGCGCCAGGGGCAGGATGTCCGCCGGTCGCTCCCGCAGGGGTGGAATGTGGATCGGAAACACGTTCAACCGGAAATACAGATCCTGGCGGAATCGGCCGGACTGCACCTCCGCCTCCAGCTCACGGTTCGTGGCGGCAATGACGCGGACCTGCACGTCCCGCTCCTGGACGGACCCCAGACGCATCACGCGGCGGGTCTCCAACACACGCAGGAGCTTGGCCTGGAGCGCGCCCGCCATCTCTCCCACCTCGTCGAGCAACAGAGTGCCCCCGTGGGCCTGCTCGAACATGCCCGGATGCGCCGCCGTGGCCCCGGTAAAAGCGCCTTTCTCGTGACCAAAAAGCTCGCTCTCCAGCAGCGACTCGGGAATGGCCGCGCAGTTCAGCGCCACGTAGGGTCCCCCAGCGCATTCGCTTTCCCGGTGCACCGCCCGCGCCACCACCTCCTTGCCCACGCCCGACTCTCCGGTGAGCAGCACCGTCGTGTCCCGCCCGGCCACCTTACGCACGAGCTCCAGGACCTTCACAAAAGCGGGGTCCTCACTGATGACACCCTCGGCGGCCACGGGGCCCCGTAGCTGCCCGTGGGAGGCCAGGGCTCGCCCAATCACCTCCCGCAGGGACTCTGGCGACGGCAGCGGCTTGGACAGAAAATCGAAGGCCCCCAGCCGCATGGCGTCCACCGCCCCGGGCACCGTACCAAAGGCCGTCAACACCACCACCGGCACCCCGGGACGCTCCCGAACGATCCAGCGCAGCAGCGCCATGCCGTCCATGCGCGGCATCTTCAGATCGGTCAGCACCACTACCGGGGTCTGTTGCTGCAAAAAAGCGACGGCACGCTGCCCGTCCTCGGCCAGCGCCACTCGCGCCCCGCCCTCCTCCAGGATCTGCTTCAGCAGCCCCCGCATACCGGCGTCATCTTCCACCACCAGCACCAACGGCAGCGCATCATTGACCAGGTCGTTCACGACTTCGCTCACACCGCACCTCCCGTGCCCGTCTCGGGCCCCGCGGCCGGCAAGGTCAGCACAAACCGCGCCCCCCGCTCCGCGCCGTTCTCGCCTCGCAGGGTCCCACCGTGGGCCTCGGCGACCCGCCGAGACACTGCCAGCCCCAACCCCGTGCCCTCAGGACGCGTCGTCACAAAGGGCTTAAAGATGTCCTGAACATCCTGGGCGGGCAGACCCTCACCGGCGTCGAGCACCTCGAGCACCAGCCAACCGCTCCGATGGCGCAGCCGCAGCGTAACGGTGGCCGCCGCACCCTCAGGCGACGCCTGCAGCGCGTTCCGCAGCAGGTTCAACACCACCTGCAGCAGCTGATCCGGGTCGGCCCGCACCGTTCCGGGTTCCAGATCCCGAATCAGCGCGACCTCCCGCGCCAGGGCGTCAGCCGCCACCAGCTCACACGCCTTCTCGACCAGCCTGTCCACCGCCACGTCCCGCACCCGGGGCGGCCCCGGCCGGGCGTAGTCCAGTAGCCCGTTCACCAGCCTCTCCAACCGTCCGCTCTGCTCCACCATGAGCCCCAGCTTCTCCGCCGTGGCCGGCTCCGACTTCTCTGCCAAAAGCTGGGCGTGCCCCTTGATCACCCCCAGGGGCGTCCGGATCTCATGCGCCAACACCGCCGCCATCTCCCCCATCTCCGCCAGGGATTGTTGCCGCTGGGTGACCCGCCCCTGCCGCCGGGCCCGCCGATCCGCCGCAAACAAAAGCACTGACAACAGCAGCAGCGCCGCGGCCGCCGAAAGGGTCACCCATCGCGTCCACCCCGCGTCCCGGATCGCCGCAGAAATGGCCGCATCGCTCACCTGCACTTCCAGCCGCAAAAACGACCGCCCCCAGGGCGCATGCCCTTTCCAGGGCCCCGTTCCCAGACCCGGCCCCGGCCCCGGACCCATTCCCCGCCCAGGCCCCATTCCCCGCCCAGGCCCAATTCCCGACCCAGAATCACGACCAGACCGATTCGGGCCCCACTGGCCCCGACGCCCCCGCTGTCCTCTTTTCCAAGGCCGCCAACGCCGCCCCCGCACCCCGGGCCGAAGCGCAATCCAAACCTCATACACCGGCCGCTCACCCCCCGAAATCCGCGAGACCGAATAAAGCGCGCCCCCCTCCCGAAGCCGCCGCAGGGCTGCACTCCCCGCCAGGCTCCGACCCCGGTCCTGGGCACGTGACGAAGCGATCACCCGCCCCTCGCGCGACACCACCGCCGCAACCTTGACACTATCATCAGGTAGCAACGCAACCGCCCGCTGCAACCGCTTGGGCCCCTGGGGCCGAAAGGTCATCAACGCCGCCGCGCCGCCCAACCCAATCTCCAAGGCCTGCCCCTCCAGGGCCCGCCCTGTCACGGCACCCATGCGACGATGGTTTAGCACCCCCAGGAGCGCCAGCCCTCCCGCCAGCAGCACAGCCACCAATAACAGCCCCGCAGAACCCAACCGGGTCCAGGTTCCGGGTTCACCTTTGGACAACTCGTTTTTGTCGGTCACGGACACCGTACCTCCAACGCGACTCACGCCTGGAAGGATAACAGATGCAATTCACGTGCCTGCAAAAACAGGTGGTTGGGTAGGGTCAGTCGGCGAGCAGAGCGGAAAGCTGGGCAAGGGGCTCGGCGTCAACACCGGCGGTGGTGGTCGCGCCGGAGGCGGCGCTGGCTCTGCTCTTGAGGTTGCCCATGGGCCGGCGCACGAGGACTTCGTCAGCCCAATAGAGAATGGAGCTGGTAACAGAGTAGGGGGCGCGGATGTCTCCGGTCCCCAGGGCCACGACCAGCTCGTCCCCCTCCACCCACCAGCGGCCGTGCACCCGGTGGGGCACCCGTTGGTCGTCCGCACGGATCGAGATGACGGCCTCTCCATCCTCGAGGAAGTGAAAAAAAACGAAGGCCGAGATGAGCCGGCCGTGGGAACGCAGCCAGCGCTCCCCGCCCAGCCAGAGGCCTTTGAGCTCTGCCTGGTCCCTTGCCGCATCCAGATGGGCAGGGATCAGGGACAGTTGCATCGGGCTATCCGCTATCATGCAGTCGACTATGGGGCAGTGTCGGGGATTGGGCAAAAAAACTACCAGAGTCCCTGCATGCACTCGCCAAAGTCCTTGCAACCGCTGCGTCCCAGGCAGAATTTCATGGTGGTGAAACGCTTGCGGTGGTGCGGGGTTCTCAGATTCTGGAGCTTTCTGCACCGGCGCAGGGAGTTTTTGTACCGGACGCGCCGCCGGATGCGCCGCTGGAACATTTTGAGCTGCGCCGCCGCCTCGTCGGCCCCGATATCTCCGGTCTTCACATCCGTCTCGTAGCGCCGTTTCACCGCGGCCACCACGTAGTTTTCGCACCGCTCCATGCGTTTTTGATAGCGCTCGCAGCTAAAGGGCTCGCGTTTGGTCTTTTTGCATCCGACCAGGCTCGACCCGAGGCCCAGCCCGAGCACGAGCCCGAGGCAAAGGCCAACCCGCGCCTTGCTACGCACGATCGTCGCCAACCCCTTCAGGACTCGGATCCGCACGGCATCCTTTCTCGTGGCGCCAGCCTGGCGGCGACCACAACCGACCATGGATAGCCTCTTGATACCATATATTATTCCGACACATGTGCTGACAGATGATGCGACACTTGAGAGCTTTTCACTGGGTCCAGACACAAGCCCCGCGCCCTCGGCCTGCATCAGCGGCGACGACTACTGTGCGACCCCCTTGGACGGCTCGCGTGATGTGGATTCTGCCGTCCGCGCCAATGGAGGGTCCGCTCAGATGCCGCCCCAGGTCGTAGTCTCGATGCCACCGCTCCGCGCCATCGATTCCCAGTGCATACACGCTGAAGAGCGGAACGTGCGAGACTCACTGTCCATGGGCTCGATGGGTATGGCACGCCGGTACAAATGCCAACAGCCGTCGATTCGGTGCAGGCCGCTCTGCCCGCGCTCCGTATCAACCGTGCCGACCGACCTCCAAATATTAGTGAGAGCTGCCCAGCAAATAACCCTCCTCCCTTCCCGGGTGGTCAGTCCATCGGCCCGGGAGCCTATTCCAAAGGCAGCTCCCAGATGCGAGGGCCCTCGGAGGTGCCGAGGGAGCCAGACAACAGCCGCAGCTTTGAAGTCAGGTACACAAACACCGCATCCCGCTGAGCCTGAGCGGACTCGAGGTTCGAGGGATTTTTGTGGTTGTCCTCGATGTAGATGAAGGTCTCCACGAGCCGACCGCCTACGGCGAGGTGTGCCACCAGGTGGTCAGCGAGCGCGAGGGGATCGACCACGTGCTCGAAGACGTCAAGGATCAGGATTCGATCGTAGCTTCCGTCGAGGGGATAACGCCCCAGAGGGATCTCGATCAGCTCCTCGGCAAAATCCCGATAGTAGGATTTGCAGAAATCGAAGTGCGGGGATGGGATATCCGCAAGTGACAGTCGGATGCCCGGCAGCGCGGAACGCGCCCAATTGCCAAAAGCGCTGATCGAGCAGCCGTAATCGAGCACCCGGTGACCCACCTGAATGTCCATGTCCCTGACGAGCCATGCGAAGCTCCCGTCCCGGTGCGTCCACCAGTTCCGCAAGGCCCGATGGCGATCTACCGCCCACCCCCGGGTAACCGCCTCCTCGGAAAAGTCACTGAGCTTTTGGAAATAGAGGTCGATGGGGTTGGTGCCTTTGGTGCTGCGGGCCTTTGTCCAACCCTGCAGGGGGGTGAGCTCGAAATGCGCGCAGAGCGCGAGAAAAAGCGGATCCCGGAAATACCGAAGGTGGTCGCGAATCGGTCGCAGAGCGCGCGAAACCTGCGCCCGAACAACTCCCCATGGGGACGGCCATCGAGATGACATTGTAGGCGAACTCCTAAACCGGTGTCGCCGGTACCACAAAGGTCCCGGCTACGCCGGAGCAATACGCTGTTAGCGATTCGCCAAGATTCCGGATTTTCTGGCTAATCGCTAACGGCTATCAGCCGCTTGGGTACAGCTCGATGTTTGTCAAAATGGCACAACAGCTGCTCGAATTCGATCGGCGTTTTGCTGATTTGAAACCAGGCGCAACCACCCAAAAGCCGTAAGGCACCACAGCGGGACGTACGCTAGGCGGTGGCCGAGCCGGAGGTGGCGGACTGTGCGGGAGGGCTCGATTCGCCGGAGGCTTCGCCGTCACCTCGGTTGCCCTCGTCCTCGTCCTCGTCCTCGCCACTGCCTTCGCCCAGGTCCTCATCCGATCCGCGTTCCGGGTCGGGATCCGTGGCCGGATCCGGGGGCGGCGTGGGGCTGCCGGGGCCATCGTCGTCCACGATTTCGCTCGCCTCCCGGAAGCTCACCTGCACCACCTTGGAGCAACCGGCCTGCTCCATGGTGACGCCGTAGAGGCTCTCGGACAGCGCCATGGTCCGCTTGTTGTGCGTGATAATGATGAACTGGGTGTCATCCGCCATCTCGCGTACGATCTCGTTGAAGCGGTCCACGTTCATGTCATCCAGCGGCGCGTCCACCTCGTCGAGCAGGCAAAATGGGCTGGGCTTGTAGCGGAAGATGGAGAACAGCAGCGCCACCGCCGTGAGGGCCTTTTCACCGCCGGAGAGCAGGTCCACGGACTGCAGCTTCTTTCCGGGCGGGCGGGCGACGATGTCCACGCCGGAGTTGAGAATGTCGCTGGACTGGGTGAGCTCCAGCCGGGCCGAGCCGCCCTTGAAGAGCCGCGGATAGACCACCTTGAACTGCTCGTTGATGCCGTCGAAGGCCGTGCGGAACCGGGCGCGGCTCGTGCGGTTGATCTTCTGGATGGCCTTGTCCAGCCGATCCAACGCGTCCTCGAGGTCCTGCTGCTGCTCCGACAGGAAACCGTGTCGCTCCGAGAGCTCCTCGTACTCCTGCCGGGCGCCGGGGTGATAGGTGTTCCGCAAGGACTCGAGCACCTTGGATTGCCTGGCCAACCGCCCCTCGAGCTCCTCGTCGAACATGGGACGCAGGTGGAACTCGTGCAACACCTCCTGGGCGCTGACGTGGTGCCGCTCCACGAGCCGCTCGGCCTGGTGCTCCCAGTCCTTGGCCAGCTCCAGCAGCGACATTTTGGCGGCCTCCCGCAGCTCGGACACCGTACGCCGTGTGTCCCGGTGCTCCTTGAGGGAGGCCTCCAGCTCGTCGAGCTCGGCCCGCCGTCGCTCGCAGATCTCCGACTCCGCCGACAGCTTCTCCCCGAGATCCATGGCCTGGGAGCTGAACGCCAGCCGCTCCTGGTCGGACTCGCTCACCTCCACCCGCAAGATCTCCACGCGCTTGGCGTTGAGCGTCGCGGACTCCGTGAGCGTCACGAGACGCTGGCTATCCGTCTCCAGATCCGACTCCAGCCGGGCAAGCTCCCGCTGGCTGGTGTTCCGCTGCTCCGCCGCGCGGGCCACGGTGACCTTGAGGTCCCCCACCTCACCCGCGAGGGTGTCCACACGCTGCCGATCCGCACCGGCCGCCTGGAGGCCCAGCTCCAGCTGCTCCCGGGAGACCGTCTGCTTGTCCACGAGCTGGTCCAACTCCGAGATGCACTCCGCGCGGTGCTTCTCCAGGGCCGCGAGGGTTTCGCGCAGAACGTCGGCCTCCTGCTGGGCCACCGTGAGCCGTCCCTCGCTGCCGTCGAGCCGGGTCCGGGCGGCGTCCAGGTCCTTGGACAGCCCGAGCAGCGTCATGTCCGACTCATGGATGGTCCGTCGTAGCTCCTCCTCCTCGGTCTGGAGCTGCACCAACTCCTGCTTGCTCGCCACGAGGCGCTCGTGCAGGTTGTCGTGGTCGGCCTGCAGCTCTTCGCACAGGTCCTGGAGCTCCCGAATCTCACGCTTCTGGGCGAGCACCGAGGCGCCGCCGGCGTCCACGGAACCGCCCGTCACCAGGCCAAAGGGATCCACCACCTCGCCGTCGAGGGTGACCACCGTGCGCGGCTCTGTCTGGGAACGCCACACCGTGAGCGCGTGCTCGAGATCCTCGACTACCAGCACGTTCTGAAGCAGCTGGCCGGCCACCTCTTTGAACTCGCCGTCCACCTTGACCAGGTCGAGGATCATGCCCCGGACCCGCGGGTCGGTGATCTCGTTGTCGCCCGTGCCCGATACGGGCGCGGTTCCTGATTCCCGCTTGCGCAGGGGCTCCATCGATAGGAATGAGGAGCGGCCGCGGTTCCCCTTTTTCAGATACGCCACGGCACCCACGCTCACGTCAGAGTCCGCCACGAGGATGGCGCCCAGGCGCTCTCCGAGCACGGCCTCCACCGCGGCCTCGTACTCCACAGGCGCCTTGACGATGTCCGCCAGCAGCCCGTGAATCTCCTTGGTCGACGTCAGCTCCGCCATGTTCTCCATGATGGCGCGGGTGCCCTGCTGGAACCCCTCGTAGCGACGCTGAATCTCTTCCAGGGAGGCAAACCGGGAGCGGTTCCGGTGCAGATGTCCGCGGGCCGTGTCCAGCTCGACGTCGAGGCGCGCCACCTGGTCCTTCAGCGTAGCGATCCGCTCGACGAGCGCATCACGTCGCGTCTGGCGGCGCTCGTTCTCCAGCCGCCCCTGCTCCACGTGAGCCTGTGCCGCGGCGATGTCGGGACGCAGGACCTCGGCCTCGGCGCGATAGTTGCGCTGGTCCTGCTCCACCTGGTCCAGCCGGCGGGTGCCCTCCTCCAGGCGATAGGAGTCGCTGCGCTGATCTGACTGCAAGGTGGCAATGCGGGTTTCGGTGCGCGACGACAGGTCCCGCAGCTCGTCCACCCGGGCGTCCACCTCGGACTGGGCCTGGCGGGCGTCGCCGAGGGCGCGCTCCTGGCGCTGCAAAAGCTCCTGCTGACCCTGGAACGCCTCACCGATGGACTCCAGCGTCGCCCGGGTGGTGACCAGACCCTCGCGGTTGCGGGCGATGGTCTCCTCCAGCCGCGTGGACTCGGCGGCGTCGAGCTCACTCCGCCTCCCCAGCTCCTGGATCTCCCGTCGCTTGTGCTCAACCTGCGCCTCGATCAGACGCACCTTGTTGTCCAGGGCCGCCGTCTCGGCGTGACGGTCCGAAAGCTCCACTTCGAGATCCCGCAGCTCGAGCCGCCCCGCGGCGAGTTGCCCCTCCCGCTCCGCCGTGCGCGCGTCCAGGCTGGTCACCGACGAGGAGAGGTTGGTCAGCTCCGCACGCACCATGCTCGTGCGGCCCATGTTCTCCAGCATGCGCTGAGCTGTCTGCCACTTCTCGAGGTCGGCCACCTCGTCCCGGCAGTCCTCGTACCGCTCGGCCTTCTTGGCCGCCCGCCAGAGCCGCCGCATGGAGGTCTGCAGCTCGCTGACGATATCCGTAATGCGCAGCAGGTTCTGCCGCGTGGCCGCCATCTTGAGCTCGGCCTTGTGCTTCTTCTCTTTGTAGAGCGTGATCCCCGCCGCCTCTTCGATGAACTGGCGTCGGGTCTCCGGCCGGGAGCTGACCATCTCCCCGACCCGGCCCTGCTCGATGATGGCGTAGGCGTAGTGCCCCACTCCCGTGCCCAGGAACAGCTCGCGAACGTCCTGCAGCCGCACGGGCACCTTCTGGATGGTGTACTCGCTCGTGCCATCCCGGTACAGGCGGCGCGAAACGGCCACCTCGTCGTATTCAGCATACTGAACCGGCGACACACCGTCCCGCAGATCCAGCGTGAAGACGACCTCTGCCATGCCCATGGGGCCGCGGGCCTCGGTGCCGGCGAAGATCACGTCCTCCATGGTGGCACCGCGCAGCTGCTTGGCGGACTTGGATCCCATGACCCAACGCATGGCGTCCACGACGTTGGATTTGCCGCAGCCGTTGGGCCCCACGATGGCGGTCATGTTGTCGGTAAAACGGAGGGTGGTTTTGTCGCAGAAGGACTTAAAACCGACCAACTCGATTTGCTTGATTCTCATCTTTTGTGGCTCTTGACCTATCCCCGGTCCTGTTGGGGGAGGTACTTGGCCGAATGAAATACCACGGCACAATTCGGCTGTAAAGCGGATAAACCAAATGATTTCATAGAGTAGTTATCCACCGATGACGCACCTGTGGATAACTTTGCACCCTTTTGGAATGCTTCAATTTTGGAGCGTCGCGACGGCCTGATCCGGGCCGGCCGGCAAACAAAGCCGGGCGCCCTCTGATCCGGAACATGGGCTACATGTGGGCGCAGCGACTTCACAGGGCGGCCGGGGCATGCTACACCCGCGACCACGGATTGGGGGTGTGCTACACCCTATGAGCACCCACGAGACATCCATGGCCAAGACCTCAGGCGTATTCGAACAGATCGGCAGCTGGCTGGGCGGCATGGAGCGGGTGGGTGAAAACGCCATGCCCGTCGAGGAGTTTGCCCACCCCTGGCCCCTTCTGGCCATGGCACTGCTCGGCGTCAACGACCACCTGCTCAAGGGCTCGGGCTGGCTCCCGGGCTGGGTGACGGGCAAGCTCTCGGATTTCGCCGGGCTGTTCTTCTTTCCCCTGTTCATAACCGCCGCGGTGGACACCCTGCTGTACCTGGCTCACCGGATCACCGGCGGGCGCACGCCCGGGTACTCGCTCCGCATGTGGAAGCTCTACGCGGCGGTGATTTTCACCGCAATCCTCTTCGTGCCCCTCAAGCTTTCCGATACCTGGGGAACGCTGTACATTCGGGCCATGCACGTCCTGGACGTGTTCAACTGGTTCGGTGGATTTCAAGTGACCAAGGACCCTACAGACATCGTCGCGGTGGCCATGTTTCCCCTGGTGATCCTGCTCGGGCGCCGCTTCGTACGGCGGATCCCCGTGGGTCGGCTGGCGGAGATCTCCACTGCGGCCCGGGGGCGGGACGCCCAGGAGCAACGCGCGGCGGTGGGTGCCGGACTCGCCGACGTGCGGGACCTCGTGGCCAAGAGCGACCGGCGGCGCGAGGCCCTCGACCAGTTCTCCGACACCTACGGGGCGGCGCTCGCTCAGCCCCAGAAGCGCGCCCTGAGCCGACAGGCGCAACAACGGTTGGACCGCTACCGACGCGCCCTGGAGCAGCCCGCATGAGCGGCGCCGCCCTCCTTCTATCCTCGCTGCTCATCCTGTTACCGTCGCTGCCCGACGGCGCGCTGCTGGTCGCTCCCCTGCGCGCTCAGGCCGGCCCCAAGATCACCATCCGCGGCTCCACCCGGCTCGAGATGGAGAACATCAAACGTGTGCAGGGCGGTGTCATGCTCACGGTGAAACTGCTGGACGCCGATCTGGGCGAGGGCGTGCCGGAAAAAACGATCAAGCTGACCATCTTCCGGGATGGCTTGGAGGTCTTCCGGACCACGGCGACGACCACCCAGACCGGCTCGGCCCAGGTGTTTGTGCCGCACCGGACCGGTGAATACACCCTGAAGCTCGACTTCGACGGCGACCCCCTCTATGTGGCTGCCAGGCCCAAGGCGCGATCGGTGGATCTCAGCAAGGATGCGCTCGCCTTGACGCTCAACAGCCCGCCCCTGGTGGACATTGCAGGCCGTCCATTCCCGGTGGTGATCACGGCCCGGCACGAGGGAGGTGTCGACAAGCTTCACGTGACGCTGCAGATCCGCCGCGGCAAGAAGGTCATCCAGACCCTACGCGGCCTCACCGGCCCCGATGGCAACTGGAAGCTCGCCGTGGACCCCCGGTCCCTGGGCAAGGCCGGGGAGGTGCTGCTGGTGGCCACGACACCGGTCACCCCGCGCTTCAACGCTGCTCGCACGGCGCAACGCATCGCCGTCTTTACCCGCGTGAAGGTCACCTTCAGTGTCAACCGTCGCCGGGCCCGCATCGGCAGCACGATCACCCTCCGCGGCACGGTGCGCGACAGCCTCGGTCCGGTGGCCTCCGGCATCGTGCGCCTCACCGCGCGTGGACGCCGACTCACCGCGACCCTGACCGACAGCCAGGGACGCTTCTCCACGAAGGTGGAGCTACGCAGGATGGGGCTGGGCAAGGTGCCCCTTCGCGCACATTTTGTGCCGCGCACGGGCTGGCGCAAGGCGGGCGCATCCCCGGTCGTCCTCCTGGTGGTGGAGCCGGCCAAACCCATTCCCATCGCCTACTTCCTGATTCCGGCAGGCATCACTCTGCTGTTTCTGTTGACGGTGCTGGTCGTGCGCAGGCGCCCCTGGGAGGCGCTGCGCAAGCGGCTGGCCAAACGCCAGGAGGCAAAGCGCGCCGAAACCGGCGGCATCGAGCTGGGCAAGCGGCGTTCGTTCAGCAGTCTGTTCGCCGAGGACCACCTCTCCGTGGTCGGAACGGTCACCGATCTGGACAAACGAGAGCCCCTTGGGGGCGCCAGGATCTATCTGCGGCCCGCCAATCCGCGCCAGGACATGCGGGAGACCACCAGCGACGACCAGGGGCACTTCGAGCTGGGCGAGCTGTCCCCGGGCACATACAACCTCGTGGCGACGGCGCCGGGTTGGATCCCCCAGTCCCTGATGGTGGAGTTGCCCCACCGGGGCGAGCTGCACGGCCTGAGCATTCGGCTGCAGTCCGTGCGGGTGCGAGTGATGCAGATCTATACCGACGTGGTGCGCTACCTGCTGCCGGAGCCTGAGCTCGTGCGGTACTGGACGCCCGAAGAAGCCACCCGGCACGTGCTGGGGAAAGCCCCGATCCCCCCCACCGGGCTGAGCTCGCTGACCGCGCTGACCCAGCACGTGTACTACTCGAGTGAGCCCCCCGAGGTGGAGACCGTCTCCTCGGCCGAATCCCTGGCCGAGAAGTCCAAGGCCGCCCAACGGGAGGCCGAGGCCGCCCAACGGGAGGGGAGATGAGTCGCCCCTTTGCGGCTTTTGCGGGCGGGGTCCTGCTCTGGACGTGCGCCCCGGCAAACCACGGCCCGGCCCCGGCGGATCGCGCCCCGGCCCTGCGGGAACGTCGCGCGCCGCCGCCGGCCCGACGCAAACCACCGCCAGGACCCATCGCGCGACGGACCGCCCCCCCGAAACGCCCGCGCACCGGACCCGTGGTCCCCGTGAACCCAGCCCACTGGTCGGAGCAGCGCGCCGCGTGGGCAGAGCTGATCCGGCGCATCACCCCCCTGGCCCGCAGCGGCGCCCGCCTGCCCACGCCCAAGCTACGCAAGCACTTCCGCCGCCTGGGGATGTGGCCCAGGCCGAGCCTGGACGCCAGCAAGCTGGCCGTGGCCGAGCGCCGGCTGCTCGCTGCCGCCGGGCCGGCGAGCCCACCGAGCGTCAACGGCCCGGCGGGGCGGCAGGTCTGGGTGGAAACGCAAGGCGAGGCGGAAGGGGCCCTGGGAAGAAAAATCTGCGCCCGGGCGGCGGCCTGCGGCCTGGGTTGCACCGTCGCGCCAAAATCTGCGTCGGGGCAAACGCTGAACTACGCCGACGGGGTGACCCGCCGACTGGTGCGACTCCGCCGGGACCACGACCTCGTGCTGCTGATCAGGTTCCAACCGGGCAAGCCGAGCGCGCACCTATCCGTGCCGGTAAAATCGCCGTCCACCGCCAACCTGGATCAGGTCATCAGACAGGCTGCCCGGGGGCTCACGGGCTCGGTCCAGTACGACACCACGCCCCTGTTCCGAATGCAGCCCGGGATCACATTGACCGGTGATCCGGCGCAGGTGACGGGGCCCGCGACGGGCCGGCTGGCCCAGGTGTTGTGCCGACTCGCGGCGCGGGTGCCTGACCCATTGTGGGCGCTCTGGCACGGCAGCCGCGCGGCCAGCACGCAACGTGCCAGGGCGCTGGCCACCTGGCTGGGGCTACGCTTCGTCGACAAGCCCGTGCACTCGAATCGTCCCAAGCTGGAGCACCTTTACGTCCGACGGCACTACCGGAATCGGGTGTTCAACTGGCGGCGACGGGCCGACGGCGCCTATCTGATCCGCCCGGCCATGGTCGTGCTGCACCACACGGGCGGCCTCTCTTTGCGCTCGGCCCTGTACACGCTGACCTCCCTGCGACTCGGCAGCCGTGCCGGACTCATCCACCCGACCTCTCTGTCGGTGGGTGTCCCGTACCTGATCGCGCGCAACGGGCTCGTGTACCGGCTCTTCGCGGACGACGACCGCTTCGGCCGCCACACCATCGGCCTCAATCACTCCGCCATCGGGGTCGAGAATGTGGGCACCAAGCGCAGCGGCTTCACCGCCGCTCAGATCAAATCAAACGTGCTGCTCCTACAGTACCTCGCCATGAGATACCCCCTGCGCTATCTCATCGGCCACCGCGAAGTGTACCAGATGGCGCGCACGCCCTACTACCTGGAGGCCGTGCCACAATACTGCTCCAACAAAAAAGATCCCACCCAGCGCGCCCTGCGGCGCATTCGCAAACACACCGCCTCCCTCGGCCTGGCCGCCGCGCCCACCACGCGACCGATACTCAAAAACTGTCGAGAAATGCGCCGCTACTTCAAGCAACGCCGGCGAGCCGCCAGACCCCGCACCCCGTGATCCTCGTGCCCCCGGCCGTGAGCCAGGTACAATGATCTATGGATTCACATTCCGCATGCGTGCCATGGAGTTGCTCCTCCCCCGGGAGCCGTGCTACCAACGGTTTCAGAATGCTTAGCCACGGACGCCTGATGGGAGCCGCCCTCGCGGTGCTACTTGTGCTCGTCGCCCACGCGCCTGATGCGCGCGCCGGCGAAGAGGAGCTCGTGCTCGCGCCGTCCCTCGGATACTCCGTCATCCGGGTGGGTGACGGCTACGGTCACGGGGGTGTTGTGTACCTGGACGCGGACTATGGGCTCAGCGATTCGTGGGCCCTGCGGGGCACGGGGCACTACTGTGCGCACTACGTGTCCGGAGACCCTGGCGGGCTGCTGTCCGTGGGCGGCCTGGGCTTCGGCGTGCTCTACACCTTTGATGTGCTCAAGGTGGTACCCTATGCCAGCCTCACTGCCGGCGCCGTCGCCCTGGGCGGTGCGGACCAGGGGCTGCGTTGGAACGCGGAGATCTCGGTGGGTGTGGGGCTGGATTACCTGGTGAGTCGCTCTTTCTCCGTGGGCTTCGAGGTCCGCTATCAGCTCCTGATCCCCGATGTCACCCGCTACCCTTTCTTTCTGGGGGTCGCCCTCCGTCTGGCCTGGCGCCGCCAATAACTTCCCACAGCAGCTCCCACTCGATAGATCCTTTTCATCGGGGTAGCATTCTGGCATAATTCGACGCAAGAACTGTAACCTAGCGGACAGATCACTGTCGCTCATAAGGAGGATGTCGTGAGCTCTATCCATAACAAAGGCCTCGCCCTCGTGGCGGTGGCCGCCCTCTGCTTCAGCCCCGCGCTGACGGCTTGCGGAGATGACTCCTCGAGCGGCGGAAACAACAACGTCAACAACGACAACGGCAACGTCAACCAGAACCAGAACCAGAACAACAACAACACGCCTCCGGACATCTGCCTGCTCAATATGTGCCAGGAAGATGCTCACTGTTCGGCGTGCTCCGAGGGCCGGAACACCTGCCTTGTGGCCGAGAACCGTTGCGTGGCCTGTGACCCCACCACCGGCGAGGGATGCCCCACGGACCAGGAGTGCTCCTCCTTTGGGATCTGCGTGCCGATCGGCTTGACCTGCCCCGTGGATGGCGAAGGCGTCCCCACGGTGGTCTGCGTGGTGAACGCCGACTGCTTCGCCTGTAGCCCGCAGAACCAGGTGTGCAACACCACCACCCACCAGTGCGTGGCCTGCACGGAAACCAACACCAGCCACTGCCTCCCCACGGACATCTGTCTGGATGACCAGTGTTCCCCCCCGTGCCCCTCGAGCTGCGATGCGGACGCCGACTGCGGCGACTGTGAAGGCGCCCATGGCTGCTACCAGCACAAGTGCAGCGAGTGCTCGGACACCCATCCCTGCGCCGCGGGCCAGCAGTGTCAAAACGGCAGCTGCGTGTTCCCCTGCGGGCTCATCGGCCCCACTCCGGGCACCTGCGAGGCGACCGCGGACTGCGTGCACTGTGGTGACACCACGTCCGGAGGCGACCCATGGGTCTGTGACATTCCCATTAACTCCACGCACGGCATCTGCGCACCGCCGGCCGCCGGCTGCGCGGATCTCGGCGGGCTGACCCTGCCGGCGCCCTGGAACCAGTACACCGAGCTGTGCTCCGATGACGCTGGCTGCTCCAGCATCTCCATCGACTACAACGTGGGGCCGGTCCTGCGAGACGCCATCGGCGACACCATCGACGTGTTTGGCCTGGCCACCATCTCGGTGGGCGACTCCATCGTGTCGTACAATATGCACCGCTGTGCCAGCATCGACCTCGCGGGTATTGAGTGCGGCGTCTGCGTACCGTGCAAAGAGGACGTGGACTGTGAGCCCATCGCCATCACGCCCATCCTCGATGACATCCTGGTGGGCGATGGCCTGTCGGAGTTTGTCATCGACCTCGCCATCGGCATCATCTTCGGTGACAATCCGCCCCAGCTGAACTTCTACTGCCAGCCCGTGGCCGCCGGCTACGGCATCTGCGCCCCTTGCTCCAATCCCTTCCAGGCCTGTGGCGACACCACGGGCGGCGGGGGCAGCGGCACCTGTGACCACCCCGTCTGCACCGAGGGCACGCCCCTGGACCCGAGCTGCGGCACCTGCGCCGCCGCGGTGTGCGCGGCGGACGGCTTCTGCTGCAATGACACCTGGGACGCCATCTGCGTGAGCCAGGTGGACACCGAGTGCGCGGTGCCCTGTGGCGGCGGCGCCAACTGTTCGCCGGACATCTGCACGGACGACACCCTGCCCGCCCAGAACACGCAGTGCAACGCCTGCGTCGCGGCCATCTGCGCGGACGACCCCTTCTGCTGCAACACCACCTCGGGCGAATGGGACAGCGTCTGCGTGGGCTCCACGGCGGATGCCCTGTACGCCACCGAGTGCGACCCCATCTGCGCCGGTGGTTGCGCCCACGACGAGTGCGTCTCCGGGCCGCCCCTGGATGCCACCTGCTCGGGCTGCGTCGGCGCAATCTGCGCCGCGGACTCCTTCTGCTGTGACACCGACTGGGACTCCCTGTGCGTGGACGCGGCCGTCGCCGACACCACCAACTGCTCCTGTCCCTAGCTAGTCAATCCCAACCCCCCCACACCGTCCTGGTCGCCGTTGCTGTGAATGCGGGAATTCCGCCGCTGTAGCCCGCGGGCACTTCTACTTTTGTTTTTCTTTGCCACGCTTGCGGAAAAAGAGCCGGAGGGGGGTGCCCTCGAAGCCGAAGGCTTCGCGCAGGCCGTTGGCCAGGTAGCGGCGATAGTCGGTGCGTACGCCATCCGGGGCGTTGGTGGAAAAAACAAACACGGGGGGGCGCACCGAGACCTGGGCCGCGTAGTAGAGCTTCACCTCCCGACCGTGGTGGG
>Ga0180009_10002994_pt1 | contig 19544 bp, 16 predicted proteins | sample OS_PC_MetaG_FD_123537 | JGI IMG/M metagenome (GOLD analysis project Ga0180009, IMG submission 123537) | Groundwater microbial communities from the Aspo Hard Rock Laboratory (HRL) deep subsurface site, Sweden - OS_PC_MetaG | ecosystem: Environmental > Aquatic > Deep subsurface > Groundwater...
CCCCTAGCCCCTAGCCCCTAGCCTCTATCTCACCACCGCTATCTTCTCCACCGTGTTCAGGCCCGCGCCGGATACTTTCAGGAAATAGATGCCGCTGGCCGCTTTGGCGCCGTTATTATTGGTCCCGTCCCAGTCGACGGTGCCTTTGCCCGCCGGCACGGGGCCGTCGTAGACCGTTTTTACCAGCGTGCCGGCTACGGTATATATTTTTATGGACAAAGACCCGGCCGATTGTACGTCATATTTTATTATGGACCTTGAGTTGGCCCCCGTTATGATGTTATTGTAAGCCGTCGCGGCGGATTTATTGGTGGAAAGATTTATGGCGTTTGAAACGCCCATTGACATGATCTTACCCAGATGATTGCGGCCGAATATTTCAAGATAGACCGTTCCGACGCCCGGATAGCGGCTGGCGAAACCCGGTTTAAGTTTTACCTTGCCGGTGAGGACATCGCGCAAATTCTCCGTTGTGTAGAGCAGGGTGCCGACGAGCAGTTCAAGATAACTGCCGGCCAGGTTGGTCCTGGCCAGGGCCAGCGGAACGTAGTTGTGATCGCGCAACTGGGCGTATTCAAACGCCGTTTCCGCCCCCGGCGGGATGTCCACGGTCGGGGAAGACGGGTGAAGCGCCATCGGGGCCTTAAGATACGGCACGGTAAAACTTATCGTGTCATTATCGTAAACGGGTGTGGCTACTACCGCGGTCGCGGAACCCCTGGGCGTATAGGAAAGGTTCAGCCTGTACGGAACCTGGGAACTGGCCTGGGAATTGCCGCCGTATTGATTAAGCGCGCCCGCGACCACCAGGTAATAGCGGCCCGCCGCGGTAATATTATAGTCAAGCGTAACGCCGGACTTTTCCGTATAGCAGTCGCCGTAATCGGGGCAGGCGTAGTCCACGGGCGCGCAATCCGTGACATGATTCCTTAAAGCATCAAAAAGGAACAGGGAGTAGGCGTGGTAGCGGTAAGGATCGCTCGCGGGCAGGTCCAGGCGCGCGGAGAAGTTGCCGGCCGCCAGCGGTATCGAATAATAATCCGTATCGCCCATCGGCGAAATGGTGGCCGAAAGAGAAGACATGGTGCTTATATCGGTGGCCGATTCCGGGCCGTTATTTCCCTCAAAGGCGTCGCCGCCGGCCTGTATGCCCGCTATGCCGTGCACGGTAAAGGCGGTGGTTATCTTATTCTTCATGGCCGCGTCGCAGCCGGGCAGCTGTTTGCAGGCCTCGAGCATGGCGTCATAGAAATTGGCGAAATTATCCGGAAAATAAAACAGCGAGACATAAGCGTACACGTCTGACCGGGGCAGATCCGCAAAAGTGCCTGAAGTGAACTTGCCGAGGTCCGTGCTGGTCGTCGGTGTGGTGCTGTTTTTTAACGCCCATAAGGCCTGGGATAAGATCAGGCTGTCGTCGTGCACTTCCCCGGTCCAGTTCGCAGGCATGACCCTTACGCCGGACGGCGCGCCGCCCGACAGATTGCGGGCGGAGGAATCCCCGCCGGCGACGAAATTACCGGAAATGTCCGGCAGGTTGTTTATGCCTATACTAAGCCCGTCGCGCCGGAAAGACGCCAGGGAAAAATAATCCGCCATCGCCTCGGAAACAGCCCCGAATTCGCCGAAATTGATGACAGGATAGATCCGGTTGACTACCAGATGCGTGTATTCATGACGGACAATGGTGCCGTCCAGCGCGAAAGAGTGGTAATTGCCGGATGTGTTCATCTGGCCGTCGCCGAAGACGATATTGTCGCTTTCCGAGTCGTACCAGGCGTTAAGCATTCCGCCGACGCAATCCCCGCCGCTGATGTCGAGCGGCGGGCAGACATCGTCCGCGTCGCCGTGCGCGTGCACCATTACCGATACCTGTTTTGAAAGGTCGGCCGCCGCTGCGCCGCCGTTGTTCGGGTCTTTATTCACCATGCCGAAATAATCGCGCATTTTGGTCAAATGGTAGAAAGCGTTTACTTCGTCCAGAGCGTTTTCCACGCCCATGCTCGTGTCCAGCATTCCCGCGGTTGCGGTGGACCAGACGACGGAGCCGGTGAGATTATCGCTGGCGCCCGGCAGGTCTTTCAGCACCAGGTATCTTGAGCTGTTAACGGAAAAGCCGTTATAGACGCCGCTTTCATCGGTCTTGAGATTAATGCTGTATGCAGGGCCTTCAACCGCCGCGCCATAGAACGGTTTGGTCCTTAGGCCTATATAATTACCCACTGCTTCACCCGCCGCGTTTTTGATGGTAAGCTGATCCCCGTCGGTTATCGTGCCCCAGATATCGAGCCCCCCCACCTGGAATGGATTGAGGGCGGAAGCGGCGAAGTACGGCATCACCTTGGCAAAAGTATATCCGGGGTCTGTCCAGGTATCGGGAATAGTCACTTCATAGGCAGGATACGTATACGAATTTTCATACGGGTGCGGGCTTTGTTTCGAGGTGGGGTCATCAGACCAGACCCCGCCGCCGTTGTCGAAATGGGCGCTTTGGCCCCTGAAATTGGTAACGGCGAAATACGGGCCTTTAAGCGAGGCGAACACCTTGCCTTCTACAGCGCCGCTATATGAGCCATCGTTCGCGGTGGTGACCCTGGTGGCGGGGTCATAGCTTCTTATCCAGACATACTGGTCCTTTATGGATTTTGAAACCGGTTTGGTCCAATAAGGGGCGTCCTCTGTTACTCCGGCCGGCCAGGGCGAGATCTCATAGACCGTGCCGGTGACCGTGCCGGCAGCGTTTGCATAGCGCAAATCGTTGTATTTAAAAAGAATGCCGCCGTTTGAGGCGTTCACATAATAGATCCAGACGCCGCTGGCCGTATCCGCCGCCCTGACCTTAAGCTTCCAGGCCAGTTTCAAGGCGCCGTCCGCGTCAGCATCCGGAAATATTACCAGCTCCGGTTTCTCAGCCCTGGCCTTAAAGCCGGAGTCGGCTGACGCGGCTCCGGCGGCGGCCGCGGCCGCAATGGCAGGCAGTACGGCGATATTTATATCCGGCTCAAATTTGGACTGGCAGCCCGTCACCTCGCCGGAGGCGTTGACGTGCACCCTGACATAGGCGAATTCAACCGGCAGGGAATTGTAGAGCTGGGCATACTGCAGGTGGGTTACGCCCATAAAGGTCCTGGAGAGCGCGAGCTTAAGCTGGGAGACGTCCACTTTGAACAGGTTTTTATTATCGTTTAAAAAAGCCAGAGCGGCGGCCTCGGGGCCGCCCGGATATTTACGCGTTTTCCCGCCCACCACGGCTTCGGGGAGGGCGGTTTTCGGATTATAACGCACGCGCCAGGCGGAATTGCCGGTTTTTGAAACGAATTTCCGGAAAGCTTCCCGGGCGGAGCGATCAGGCGTTTTGTTCACTTTCCGGAGCGAATCGGACAACGGCGAGATTCTGCGCGCGCTTTTATTGCGCGGCCCGGCCGCAAAGACAGGGTAGAGGGTAGAGGGTATAGGGGAGAGGGTAAAGGCAAACAGACATGTTAAGATAAAAGCGCGTTTTCTGTTACACTTTACGGTATTCATAGAATCAACCCTGTTCCGTAACTACTCAGCCACTAAGACACCAAGGCACAAAGAAAGTTTATGGATCAAACGGTTTGTTGTCTGATTTCCTTCGTGTCTTTGTGACTTTGTGGCCGAGTAGTAACCCTGTTCCGCATGTCTATTCTCACTATTCACTAACCACTATTCACTAATCACTGCCCTTTGCCGCTCTGTGTCTGTTGTCTGGCGAATCTTTTTAATATCTGCAGGGCCGCGGCCAGTCTCACATTTACGCTGGAATCGCTTAAAGCATCCCGCAGGTATGGCTTGACTTCAGCTTCAGCCATGCTTTCAAGCACTTTCAAGGCTTCGGTTTTCACGTCCGGGTTGGCGGAGGCGAAAGCCCGGTCAAGCAGGTCCTTGTCCGGCGCCTGGCCCCCGCTCATAAGTCCTTTGAGCATCGCGATTTTCAGATTTAAATCGGTTGTCTCGCCGTATATTTCCTTCAGTTTTTCAAAAGCTTTTTTATTCCGTATGGCGCTTAAAACCCCTACCGCTTTGAATCGGATGGAGGGGTTCGCGTCATCCGCGAGCTTCAGCAGTTCCGCTATCGCATCCTTCCTGGCGTCCATGCATTTCAGGGCGTCAAGCGCCGCTATTTTAACGCGGCTGGACGTCTCTTTCATAAGCAGGGCGCCAAGCGGTTTCACGGCGCGGGAATTGCAGATCCTGGCGAACACTTTTACGCTCGCATACCTTATTGCTTCGTCCTCGCTTTCCAGCGCGTACAGGAACTGCGCCATCTCGCCGGAGTAACCAAGCCTGGAAAGCTCCCTGGCCGCCACATCCCGGATGGAACCGTAAGCATCGTTCTTAAGCTTGAAAAGGAACTCCGACGCTTTTTCCCCTTTTATCCGCGCGTACGCCTCTATAGCGTGCTCGCGTATTTTGTTCTGGGAAATTATTTTAAGCTCGACCAGCGCGGTATTTCCCACGGGGCCCTGCGCCGGCACATCGTTGATAATGGAGTAAATGATACGCAGTCCGCCCGTCTCTCCCAGTTTCCACAGCGACTCGGCCGCCGCGATGCGCGTATGCTTGTCCGGGTCCGCGAGCAGTTTTTTCAAGAGGCCCGCGGCGGCCTTATTGCCCGTCCGGCCCAGAACCCCGGCCGCCAGCGCCCTGATATCGGAATCCGGACTTTTGACATATGTCACCGCGGTTTCAAGCGCCTTGCGCCCCAGGTCCCGATTGGATATCTCCTGGGCGCCGAGGCCTGCCTGCGCCGCAAGCGTCGCGGCGGGCAGGGGCCCCGCCATAAAAAAGGCTATGACCAGAACCGGCCACAAACTGTGGGTAAATTCCCCGGGAAGGGGTCCCGCCAAAAGCCGCAATTGCCCGCCTGCCAAATGTCCGAACCAGCGCAAGTTGACCATTTGGCGGGCAGGCAGCCCAAAAGTAGTTTTTGCGGCCAGTTCTAAAGCTTTCCCCTGCATATGTATAGCATCTACTATATGTTTGTCAATAACATTAAGGATTAATTACGAAAATGTTGCGCGCCCCCTGCAGGACTCGAACCTGCAACCTACTGCTCCGAAGGCAGCCGCTCTATCCAGTTGAGCTAAGGGGGCAAAAACCGAAAATTGCGGTTAACGTCTCCCCCCCAAGTTTTGAGGGTAGCCATAGCAATTTTCGGAAGGCTAAAGGATAAAGGCTTAAGGATAAAGGAAAAACACTGGAAGCCAAAGAGATTATTCCGCCCTTTAGCCTTTATCCCTCAATCCTTTAGCCTTCCCGAAAAATTCAACTAAATTTTTCGGGTTAGCTGCCGCTTGTGAAAGAGCTTGTATTATTATAGAATTTATTTTATCAGCCGGGTAATTTAAGTTCAGGACGCCGTTACCCCGAAAATTGCAGTTGGAGTCGTTTTTACAGAGAAACCAATGGATTGAAATATCTATGGCAATTTTCGGAAGGCTGAAGGATGAGGGATGAAGGATGAGGTAAAAAGCGATTCGGAAACAAGGATTGTTTTCTCCTCCCTTCCGCCAAACAACCGGCGGACCCGCCAGCTTGTTAGGCGGGCAGCCCTCATACCTCATCCCTCCGAATTCCAACTAAGGAATTCGACTTAAGGAGCCGACTATGGGTGGACATTCTCACTGGGCGGGAATAAAGCATAAAAAGGCCATCACCGACGCGAAGAAAGGTAAAATCTTCACCAAGATCATCAAAGAAATAGCCATAGCCGCCAAAATAAGCGGGGGCAAACCGGAGGAAAATCCGCGCCTGCGCAAGGCCATGGAAGACGCCAGGAACGCCAATATGCCCATCGACAACGTGAAGCGCGCCATCATGCGCGGCACGGGCCAGCTGCCGGGCGTGAGCTATGAAGAGATAATGTACGAGGGTTACGGCCCCGGCGGCATCGCGGTCCTGGTGGAAGTCACCACCGACAACCGGAACAGGGTATTCAGCGAAATACGCAAGATCTTTGAAGTCTCCGGCGGAAACCTGGGCAGCACCGGCTGCGTGGCCTGGATGTTCAAGCCGAAAGGCTGTATTACCGTTAAAAAAGCCGCCGCCAGGGAAGAGGAGCTGATGACGCTCGCCCTTGATGCCGGCGCCGAGGATTTTAAGTCGCCGGACGGCTCCGATGAGTACGAAATCATCACCGCGCCCGCGGACTTTGACACCGTCAGGAAAAAGCTGGAGGAGCGCAAGATCCCGATAGTCCAGGCGGAACTCGCGATGCTGGCCGAGAACGAGGTCAATGTGGGAGTAGACAAGGCCCAGCAGGTCGTGAACCTGATGAACGCCCTGGAAGACCACGACGATGTGCAGAAAGTGCACTCTAACTTCAACATTCCGGATTCTATTCTGGCCAAGCTGGAATAAAAACAGGGTATAGGGTAGAGGGGATAGGGTATAGTGAAGAGGGTAGGAACTCCTTAACCCTTTACCCTAACCCCTATACCCTGCGTTAAACTTATGAAAATATTCGGCATTGACCCCGGGCTCGACAGGACCGGCTGGGCTGTCGTTGAAAAAACCGGAAGCGGTCCCCTGAAACTTGCCGCCTCGGGTCTGATCCATACTGAAAAAGGGAAAAACCTGGGAAAAAGGCTTCTTGAAATATTCGACGCTATAACGGCGGAAATGCGGCGTTCGGCGCCGGATGAGATTTCCATAGAGGAAGCGTTCTTTTCCAAGCGCGCGGACACCCAGGCCAATACCACCCACGCCAGGGGAGTGATACTGCTCGCCTGCGAGAAAATGGGCCTGAGGATAAACGCTTACAATCCGAAGACCATAAAAGCGAACTTGAGCGGCAACGGCAACGCGGACAAAAGGCAGATGCAGCGGATAGTGCAGCTCCTCCTGAATCTGAAAGAAATCCCGAAGCCCGACGACGTGGCTGACGCCATGGCCGCCGCCGTCTGCCACATAAGGCTGGGCCCTTTCCGGGCGGCTATGGCAAAAGCCGGCAGCAAAATGCGAGTAAGGATGAAAGATGAGGGATGAAGGATGAGGCAAAAGACGATGAAAAACAAAAATTATTTTTTCATCCCTCATCCCTCCGTCCGCCTGAGGCGGACGAGTTATTTATGATCGCTTATCTCAAAGGGAAACTGATCGTTAAATCGGAAGACCGCGCGGTCATAGAGACCGGCGGCATAGGGTATGAAGTGTTTTTCTGCGCCGAGTCCCTTAAGTCCATGGGGGCTCAGGGAACCGAGACGACGGCGTTCATAGCGGAATCCGTCAGCATGTACGGCGGCACCTCTCTTTACGGTTTTTTGAGCGCCGAGGAAAAAAACCTGTTCGAGCTTTTCCGGGAAGCCGTGCCCAATACCGGCGCGAAAAAGGCTCTCGACTACCTGGGAAAGGCCCTCAAATCCCTGCCCGATTTTAAACAGTCCGTCATAAAGAACGATCTCAAGCTTCTGGTCACCATATTCGGCTTTACGGCAAAAACGGCGGAGAAGCTCATTGCGGCGCTGAAGTACAAAATGCCTGATTTTGAAACTTCCGGCGAGGAAAAGATCCGCCGCGCGTGGAAATCCGGCGCTTACGCCCAGGTGCTGAGCGCGCTTGCCACGCTCGGTTTTAAGGCGGGAGAGGCCAAAGCGGCGCTTGACGCGGCCGAGGCTGAAGACCCGGCAGGCCCGGAGAACGCGGAACAACTGTTAAAAAGGACGCTGAAGCGGCTCTCGCCGAAATAACGGAGAGGGTTTAAGGGGTTTAGGGTCTTAGGGTTTTAGGGTAAAAAAATTCACCTTTACCCTTAGCCCCTCAAACCCTTAACACCTTAAACCCTAAACTCCAGACGAATATTAATGGCTCTGAACTCTGCTTCCTTATGACCAGTAAAGACGACATATTATCCGCGAAGCCCACGGGCGAAGAGCTTAAATATATGGACGCGAGCCTGAGACCCCGGAATCTCGGAGAATTCGTGGGACAGGATAAGCTCAAAGACAATCTGCGTGTTTTTATAGACGCCGCTAAAGGCAGGAAAGAGCCGCTTGACCATTGTCTTTTCTATTCCCCCCCGGGCCTGGGAAAAACCACGCTCGCGCATATCCTGGCCGTGGAAATGGGAGTGAACATTAAGATCACTTCGGGGCCGGTCCTGACCAAGCCCGGCGATCTGGCCGCCATGCTCACCACGGAACTGGCCGAAGGCGACATCCTTTTTATAGACGAGATACACCGCCTAAACGCCGCGGTGGAAGAGGCCTTATACCCGGTAATGGAGGACTTTTTATTTTTTATAAGCACCGGAACCGGTCCCGGCTCCACTACGCTTAAACTGGCGGTGCCGCGGTTCACCCTGGCGGGCGCCACCACGAGAAGCGGGCTGCTGACCGGGCCGTTAAGGGACCGCTTCGGCATAGTGTTCAACCTCGGCTTTTACTCGCAGTCCGACATAGAAAAAATACTGGCGCGGTCCGCCGGGATACTTAAAGCCGAGGCCAGGCCGGAGGGCTTAAGCCATATAGCCAGGCGCTCCCGCGGCACGCCCAGGATAGCCAACCGGCTCCTTAAGCGGGTCCGCGACTTCGCGCAGGTAAAGGCCGACGGCGTCATTACGCGGGAGGTTACGGTCGACGCCATGGATTCCCTTGAAATAGACCCGGAAGGCCTTGACCAGCTTGACCGCAGGCTTTTACTGACCATAGCCGAGAAATTCGGCGGCGGGCCCGTGGGCCTGGAAACGCTCGCCGTAAGCGTCAGCGAAGAAATAGACACTTTGACCGACGTAATAGAGCCTTACCTCATGCAGATCGGCTTTCTTCAGCGCACCGCCCGGGGCAGGACGCTGACCCCAAAAGCCTACAAGCACCTCGGGCTGAAGCCGCATCCGCAGGAAAAACTCTTTTAATGCTACGGTTTCTGGTCTCCGTCCTTCTCTCACTTTCCTTCCCCGCCTCGGCCGCGGATTCCGGCGACGGGAACGGCGCCGTCATAAGAGTGGCAATCGCCAGGAATACGCCGCGGTTCACGCTCAAGACCTCGAACAGGGTGTACGCGATCGAAATCAGAACCGGGCAGAAATACATGCTGCTTGAAAACTCCTCTTACGAGATACGGTATATCGATCCTTCCCGGCTGGCGCTGGCGGGGACTACGCTTGAGTCCCCGGTAAAGCTCCTTTCCTCCGACGGCGGCGAGAAAGTGAAGCTTAACGGCCGCTTCTATAAAGGCGACATTTTCATTAAGACCGCGCCGGTCGAAAAGCTGGAGGTCATAGAACAGCTTTCCATTGAGGATTATCTTTGCGGAGTGCTGGGGGTGGAGATGAGCCCGGACTGGCCTCTTGAAGCGCTTAAGGCGCAGGCGGTGGCCTCGCGCACCTACGCCCTTAAGAACATAAATCCGAAAAAGGATTATGACCTCACGGACGGCGCGGAGATGCAGGTTTATAGCGGCGCCGCCGCCGTAAATTCAAGGATTATCAAAGCCGTAAATTCCACCAGGGGCGAAGTGCTCACCTATAAAAGGAAACTGATAACCGCTTTTTTTCACGCCTGCTGCGGCGGGCACACGACAAGCGCCGGCGCCGCGTGGAGCGGAGCCAGCATTAAACCCCTGGCCGGCGTTAGGGACCCTTTTTGCTCGAATTCACGGCATTTCCGCTGGGATTTCTATATCACGGCCAGAGACCTGCTGGCTTTTATACAGAAACGCGGCTCCACGGCGCTGAAGATAAAAGGCGTGCGGATATATAAAAAGGACCGCTCCGGCCGCGCGCGGACTTTGCGGTTCACGACAGATGCCGGCTCCGTTACCGTTCCGGCTTCCGACCTGCGCAAACGCTTCGGCGCCTCCGACATAAGGAGCACGTTCATTACCCGCGTAACTCGGGCCGGCGGCGGCTATAAATTCAAAGGCAAAGGCTGGGGGCACGGCGTGGGCATGTGCCAGGACGGCGCCAGACAAATGGCGCTGAACGGCAAAAACTATAAAAGGATACTCAAACACTATTATCCGGGCGCCGCAATAGACGATGTAAAATAAAAAACAGCTGCTCAGCTATTAAACCATAGAACGCTGATAACGCTGATTTTTAGTAATTACTCAGCCACTAAGACACCAAGGCACAAAGAAAGTTTATGGATCAAACGGTTTATTGTCTGATTCCCTTCGTGTCTTTGTGACTTTGTGGCTGAGTAGTAACGATTTTTATGATTAAACATGATCTGCGTCCATCACATTCATCTGCGTCATCTGCGTTCTGGTATTGCTGTTGAGTAGTTACAGTAAAAACAAGAAATGCCTAATCGGAACTTATCGGAATTCTCAAAACTCGATATCGAACCGCTTATAGCCGCAAAACCGGCCGAGCCGCGAGACTCCTCGCGGCTTCTGGTCGTGGACCGGAAAAGCGGGACAATAACGCATAAAGCCTTCAGAGACCTGCCGGACCTCCTGGCGCCTTCCGACATCCTGGTTCTTAACCGAAGCAGGGTCTGGAAAGCCGGGCTCCCGGCCGCGCGGCCGGCCGGCGGGAAAACGGAACTGCTGCTTATGAAGCCCGCTGATCCGGGGCTGAAGGCCTGGAAAGCCCTGGCCCGCAAGATCCGGCCGGGACAAAAACTTGTCTGCCGGGGAGGCGCCGAGGCCCAATGCCTGCGCCGGGAGCCGGACGGCAGTTTTCTTTTTGAATTTTCGGCGGCGCTCGACTCCGCCTACCTTGAAAAAAACGCCGAGGTCCCGCTTCCGGGATATATTTTGAAGGCCAGAAAAAAAGCCGGCTTCAAACCGGCTTCGGGCGAGGATGAGCGGCGCTATCAGACGGTGTTCGCGAGCGAGCCGGGTTCCATAGCGGCGCCCACCGCGGGTTTTCATTTCACCCCCGGTTTGATGGAAAGGCTGAAAGCCAGGGGCGTCAAGGCGGTTTATGTGACCCTTCATATAGGCTGGGGCACATTCAAACCCGTCAGAAGCGGCGATCCCGAACGCCATGTAATGCTGGGCGAGGATTGCTCCCTCTCCGGGGAAACGGCGGACGCAATTAACGCGGCAAAAAGAAGCGGTTCAAGGATAGTCGCCGTCGGCACTTCCTCTATGCGCGCGCTTGAGACCTTTGCCGGCGAAAACGGCCTGCTCGTTCCCGGCGCCGCGCTTGCGGAGCTTTTCATCCGCCCCGGACACCGGTTCAGGGCGGCGGACGCTTTCTGCACCAATCTGCACGTGCCCTCTTCCGCCCCCCTTTACATGACGGCCGCTTTCGCCGGCAGGGAACTGCTTTTCAGCGCCTACAGCCGCGCCGTGGAGAATAAATACCGGTTTTACTCGTATGGCGACGCGATGCTGATTCTGTAGAGGATATTATTGCTGGTATGCCGGGCGGCTAGACGGCTAGGCAGCACAGCAACTAAAAATGTGGAACTCCTTAAAAAGCTGTCCAGCCGCCTAGCTGTCCAGCTGCCTAGCATTTAATTATGAACCACTTTGAAGTCATCAAAACCGACCCCGCCGGCCGGGCCCGGATCTGCCGCCTGAAGACCGCCGGCGGCGTGATCCATACCCCGGTTTTCATGCCGGTGGCCACCCAGGGCACGGTCAAGACCGTTTCCGAGGGCGACCTTAAAGCCATAGGGACCGAGTGCATACTTGCCAACACCTACCATCTTTATCTGCGGCCGGGCCTGGAGGCGCTGGAGAAATTCGGCGGCCTTCACGGCTTTATGAACCACCGCGGGCCCATCCTGACCGATTCCGGCGGCTACCAGGTCTACAGCCTGAGCCACCTCCGAAAAATTACCGACAACGGCGTTCATTTCAGCTCGCATATCGACGGCAGCCCCCATTTTTTCACGCCCGAGCGGGTCATTGACTACCAGGCAAGGATCGGCTCCGATATCCGTACCTGCCTGGACGTCTGCGCAGGGAACCCGGCCGGGCGCGCCGAGGCCGCCGAGGCCCTGAGAAGAACCAGGATCTGGGCGCAGCGCTCCAAAGAACATTTTGCGAGAACTACCTCCCATATAGAGGAAAGTAAAAGACCGCTGCTGTTCGGCATCATACAGGGCGCCGCTTTTGGGGACCTGCGCAAAGAAGCCGCGCTGCACATGGCCGAAACGGTGGACCCCGACGGCTTCGCCGTGGGCGGCCTTTCGGTCGGGGAGACAAAGAACCAGATGCACCGCGCTTTGGCCGTGGTGACCGAGAACCTGCCTAAGGACCGGCCCGTCTACTTCATGGGGCTCGGCAGTCCCGAAGACATCTGGGAGGCGGTGGAGTCCGGCGCCGACATGTTCGACTGCGTTCTGCCGACCAGGAACGCCCGCAACGGCCAGGCCCTTACCTCCCGCGGCAAGCTTTACATAAAGAACGCGCCTTTCAAGCTGGACGAGTCACCGCTGGACCCGGACTGCGATTGCGAGGCCTGCAAAAATTATTCAAAAGCGTATCTCTCCCATCTCTTCAAGGCCAAAGAGCTGCTGGTGAGCCGGCTGCTGTCCATCCATAACCTGCGTTTCCTGATAAACCAGACCGGAATAATGCGGGAAGCGATAAAGAACGGGGACTTTCCGGCCAAAAAAAAAGCGTTTGACGCCGCGTATTTCCGCGACACCCCCCGCCCCAAGCGCGATTAACCCGATACCATAGGAATTTCCTTTTTTGGTTGTTGCAGCGGCGGGATTACTATCCCGCAATCGGGGTTAAGGCATTTGCCGTAAAAAATTTGTTAGAATATTAAACGTAACTATTCAGCCACTAAGACACCAAGGCACAAAGAAAGTTTATGGATCAAACGGTTTGTTGTCTGATTTCCTTCGTGTCTTTGTGACTTTGTGGCTGAGTAGTTACTATTAAACAGTAAAATCCGGCAAGAGGTGATTTTGCCGGTTACATAAAGGAGCCGCGATGAATCAGAACGCTTTAATGCAGTTCGTGCCGTTAATTATAATAATGTTCATATTTTATTTCCTGCTGATAAGGCCGCAGCAGAAACAGATGAAAGAAAGGAACGCCATGCTTGCGAACCTTAAAACCGGCGACAAGGTGCTTACCAACGGCGGGATTATCGGGCTGATCATCGGCATCAGGGAAGACGAACTGGAAGTGGAAATCGCCAAAAACGTCAAAGTCACCATGGTAAGGTCCTCGGTGGCCGGCCTTGCAAATCAGAAAAAATAGTCACCGGCGGAGCCGCCTCTAAGGAGATTTATGAACACCTTGCACTGGAAATTAGGCCTTGCGCTGGGCCTCCTGATACTTTCGGTCTGGCTCCTGTACCCTACCGTGGAATGGTACACAAAGCCGGCGGATGAAAGGAGCAAGCTTGAAGCCATCAAAATGCGCCCCAAGAAACTGCTCAATCTGGGCCTGGATCTGCGGGGCGGCACCCACATGCTGCTGGAACTGGACGTCGAGAAACTTGATAAGAAAACGGATTTAGCCGACGCCCTTGCCCGCGCCATCGAGATCATCCGCAACAGAATAGACCAGTACGGCGTGGGGGAAACCCCCATCTCCAGGCAGGGCGAACGCTGGATCTCCGTGGACCTGCCCGGCATCTCCAACACCGAAGAAGCTGAAGATCTTATAGGCAGGACCGCGCTGCTTGAATTCAGGCTGGTGAATACCAGTCCCGAAGCGGAGAATGCCCTGACCAGGGTCGCCGAACTTAACGAATCCCCTTTCGCCAAAGACGGCGCGCTTAACCCGGAAATAGCCAAACTGATGCCGAAAGGCGCCCGGCTGTTCAGGGCCTCCAGCGACGAAGACGGCGCCCGGACGAAATATTATGTTCTGGAATCTACCGTCTCCATCACCGGCGCCTATCTTGAAAACGCCAGGGTTCAGACCGACAATCAGTTCGGCACTCCCAATATCGCGTTCACCTTTAATAAGGAGGGCGGCAAGATTTTTGAGAGTTTTACCGGAAATAATGTCGGCAAATACCTCGCCATCGTGCTTGACGATGTGGTGCATTCCGCCCCGGTCATAAAATCCAGAATAGGCGGCGGCTCCGGGGTCATAGAAGGCTCTTTCACCATAGAGGAAGCCAGAAACCTTGCGATCGTGCTGCGCGCGGGCGCCCTGCCGGCCCCGGTGAGGATAATAGAAAAAAGAGTCGTCGGCCCCGATTTGGGAGAAGACTCCATCAAAAAAGGCCTGACCGCTTCCGTGGTCGGCTTTCTGGCGGTCGTCCTGTTCATGATGGTCTATTACAAGGCCGGCGGCCTTGTCGCAAATATCGCCCTCGGCATGAACTTCGTGCTGCTGATAGCGGCAATGAGCTATTTCTCGGCCACGCTTACGCTGCCCGGCATAGCCGGCATGATCCTAAGCCTGGCGATGGCCATAGACGCGAACGTTCTTATCCTTGAGAGAATGCGCGAGGAACTGGCGTTGTCGAAGCCTATTCAGCTGATCATCCCTACCGCCTACGACAAAGCCTGGAGCGCGATCCTGGATTCCAACGTCACCACCTGGATAGCGGCCATTTTCCTGTTCCAGTTCGGTTCGGGTCCCGTCAAGGGCTTCGCCGTCACGCTTACCATCGGCCTGTTGTGCGGTATGTTCACTTCGGTATTTATCACCAGGGCCATTTATGAATTCTGGCTTACTTCCAACCCCAAGGAGCTTAGCGTATGATGATCCTCATCGGAAAGACAAATATCAATTTCATAGCTAAGCGGCACATATTTTTTGCCGTTTCAGGCCTCGCCCTGGCCGTGGGCATCGTTTCCGTGGCGGTCAAAGGCGCGAACCTGGGCCTTGATTTCACCGGCGGAACGCTTCTTCAGGTGAAGTTTGACAAGCCGATAACCATTTCGGAGGTCAGGCGGGCCGTAAAAGCCGCCGGCATAGAAGCCGGCATTCAGACCTTTATCGGCCGGAACGCCTTCGCCTTAAAAGTCAAAGGCAGGCAGGAAAACGTTAATGAGATAGCCGATAAGCTCCTTCAGAGCCTTAAGTCCAATATCCAGGGCAATACTTTTTCGGAAGAAAGAAGGGATTATGTCGGGCCGGTGGTCGGCAGGGACCTTAGCAAGAAAGCCCTGTTCGCCATAATACTTTCCCTGTTCGGCATCATCATTTACGTGGCGTTCAGGTTCTCGAACCCCGTCTGGGGCGCGGCGGGCGTTATCGCGCTGCTGCATGACGTGTTTGTGACCTTCGGCGCCATGTCCATAACCAACCGGGAAGTGGACCTGGTGGTCGTGGCGGCGCTTTTGACCATAGCCGGCTATTCCATCAACGACACGATAGTTATCTTCGACCGGATGCGCGAGAATATAAGAAAGTTTCCCAAAATGCTGCTCGGCGAGCTGATCAACGTCAGCGTCAACGAAACGCTCTCAAGGACCCTTATCACGAACATGTCGGTTCTGGGCATAGTGCTGATACTTTTCATATTCGGCGGCGACGTCATAAACAACTTCGCGTTCGCCATGCTGGTGGGCAGTATTGCCGGCACTTATTCCACCATAGCCATCTCCACCCCGCTGGTCTATCAGTGGGAGCGCCGGAGGAAGTAAGCAGCCCGCTGGACAGCTAGACAGCGTGACAGCTGGACAGCTTTTTAAAGGAATTATAGACCTTATAGCTGCCCAGCCGTCTAGCTGCCTAGCCGTCTAGCTTACCCACATATGGAGCGACAGTGCGCAAGATAAAAAAGTTCAAGATTCCCATCTACAGCTACGACATCTTGCGCAAGGCCAAAAAGCGTAAAATAGATCTGTTCGCTTTAGGGCTGTCCGCGCAGGAAAGCGCCAAAGAATATATAGCCTCGATTGCCGCCGCCATAGAGCCCGCCGTTGTTTTTGATTTCCTGGGACCGGAAGACCCGCTTGCCAAAGGTCCGGGGCCTCTTGAAGGCGGGGCGCTCACCCTGGGCGTCATCACTTTAGGCGCCGCTTTCGCGGACAAGCTAGGGGGCATTAAGGAACCCGGCCTTTTCAGGCTGGCGGAAACGGCCGCGCTGGTATTCGGCGACACGGGCCTTAAAGTCATAACCGAACTTATAGCGCAGGAAACCGGAATGGAAGGCTTTGAACCCGGCGGCGCCGAGTACCTGTACGCCTGCCCGGAGCCTGAAGCGGAAAACCGGCCGGCGGCCTGCCCGCCTCCGCCAAACAGTCCGGCGGATCCGCCTCCGGCGGAAAGCGACCAACCGGCGCCGGTTTGCACACCCGGCAGACGGGCCGGCACGAACCCCGGGATCATAGCGTCGGCATTAGCAAGGCTCCAGGCCGATAAAATAGGGGTCAGATTTGAGAACGGAGCGCTCAGCCCGAAATATTCCTTCCTTTTCGCCATCCCCTGGCTGTCCAGGAAAAAGAAGAAAATATCCGCCGCTCCCCGGAATTGAAAGGCTAAAGGATAAAGGCTGAAGGATGAAGGAAAAGATACAACGGTTTTTTCGCCCCTTAGCCTTTATCCCTAATCCTTTATCCTTCCCGAAAAATTCAATTGAATTTTTCGGGTTTATCCACCGCCTGGCGGCTCTGGCCGTGTGTCTTTACCTGAGGCTGGTGGGGTTTACTACTTCCATTAAGTTCCACGGCGCGTCCGTTCCTCCGCCTCAGGCTGACGCTGAAGCCGCGGAGGCCGCGCCCTCGGGAGTTGGGCAGGTCATATACGTCATCTGGCACTGCCAGCAGGCCTTCCTGATTTACGCCCATCGCGGCCGGGGCATAACCGCGCTGGCAAGCAGAAGCAGGGACGGGGAATATGCGGCGGAGCTGCTGAAGCGTTTCAATTATGTCCTGGTGCGCGGCTCCACCAGTTCCGGCGGCCTGCGGTCCCTGATCCAGCTTATCCAATGCGCCCGGGACGGCCGCACGCTGGCCATCACGCCGGACGGCCCGAAGGGCCCGGCCCGCAAAGTGCAGAAAGGCGCGGTTTACCTGGCCCGGAAAACGGGCCTGCCTGTAATAGCCATAGCCGGCGCTCTGACTAATAAGATTTCGGCCCGCTCCTGGGACCGGTTCCAGATACCCCTCCCGTTCGGCAAAGCCGTTATCGCCTATTCGGCGCCGTTTTACGTCGCGCAAGCGTCCAGCCTTGAAGAAAAGGCGGCGGAGCTTGAAAAGATCCTGAATGAAACCGAACTTAAGGCCGAAGAACTGCTTAAGGCCGGGAACAACAGTTGATAAGTGGGGAACGGCAGGAGATAAAGTTGTTAGAGTAAATACTCTCTTACTTAGTTACTACTCAGCCACAAAGTCACAAAGACACGAAGGAAATCAGACAACAAACCGTTTGATCCATAAACTTTCTTTGTGCCTTGGTGTCTTAGTGGCTAGTTACCTTACTTATCAACTTGTCAACCAGTCAAATTATCAACTCCTGCGCTACTATGGGAACGATCCTCTTTTTTTTCTACAACCTCCTTACCCCATTCATAGCATTGCTATATCTCGTCTTTTTTATTTTTTCGCCGCGCCGGAGATTGTTGAGAAGTTTTCTTTCCGAACTGGGCGAAAGATTCGGGGTTTCCGGGGCGGCTCTGCCGGAGAAGCCGATCTGGCTTCACGCGGCGTCCGTGGGCGAAGCTAAAGCCGTTAAAAACCTGGCGGCAATCCTTAAGGAGAAATTCCCGGCGGCCGCCGTTATGATAACCACCTCCACCTGGGCCGGACGGACGGAGGCGCTGAAACTCACCCCTCACGCGAGACTCTTGCCGCTTGATTTTTATCCGTTCATGAAAAAGTTCATAACCAGGGCCAGGCCCGGGATACTGCTGATAGCCGAAACGGAGATCTGGCCCAATATGCTCGTCTGCGCGGCCGCGGCCGGGGTTAAAATCTGCATAATAAACGGGCGCATGTCGCAAAAAACGCTCATCCTTTACCGGATCTTCTTTCCGCTGACGGCCAAAATCTTCTCGGGCGTGGAAAAGATACTCGCGGCTAGCGTCCCGGACGCCGCCAACTACGCCAAACTCCTGAAAGACGACTCAAAAGTCGCCGTCACCGGGAACATGAAATATGACGCACTGGATACCGGGCCGGATAAACTTGAAGGGATAAACGTCTTTCTGAAAAAAATATCCTGGACGGGAAAAACCGTCTGGACCGCGGCCAGCACCCACCGGGGCGAAGAAGAAGCGATATTGGACTCCTACCTGGCTCTCAAAAAAACCAGCCCCGGTTTAAAACTGGTCATTGTCCCCCGCCACCCGGAGCGGGCCGGGGAGACACGGGCGCTGCTGGCCCTTAAAAACATCCCCTTTATCGTCTGGAGCGATAGAGCTAGAGGGATGTTTCCATACTCCTCCCCCTTTATGGGGAAGGGCGAGGGTGGGGGCAGTCCCGACTGCCTGCTGGTAGATGAAATTGGCTGGCTTATAAATTTCTATTCTCTTTCCGCCGCCGCGTTTGTGGGCGGGACGCTGGTGAACGTGGGCGGCCATAACCTGCTTGAACCGGCTTCTTTTTCAAAGCCGGTCCTGTTCGGACCTTATGTGCAGAACACCAGGGAAGCCGCTGAAATGCTTTTAAAAACGCGCGGCGGATTCATGGTTGAGGACGGAGAGGAATTGCGCGCGAGGCTCGCCGTCCTGCTGAAAGACCCCAAGCTCTTAAAAACCGCCGGCGGCAACGCCAAAAAAGCCCTTGAAAACCTCCAGGGCGCCACAGCCAAAACGATCGCGATAATAGAAAAATATGTAGCTGCTCAGCAGCAAGAAAACCACGGAGACACAGAGAACACAGAGAAACACGGAGGAAAAACTCCGTGAAACTCCGTGCTTTCTGTGCCTCTGTGGTGAGCAGTTACAAGGAATTCAGGATTATACGCATATTACTATTATTATTCATCCCCGTTCTGCTGTTCGCGGGGGAAAGCGGCTGGAACACCCGGTGGACGTCCCATTTCCTGATCCACCAGGAAAACAGCCGGTCCGCTAAGGGGGTCGGCGCGGAGATGGAGAAGATCTTCCGCGGCCTGCGGAAAGAACTGTGGTCATTAAGTTCGTGGATGGACACGGAAAAGGTGGAGGTATATCTTTATAAGGACCGCAAAAGCTATCTTGAGGGCCGGTTCAAGCCGCCTGAATGGTCCGGCGGAATGGTTTATAAATCCGGGCGTCGCGGCGCGCAATGGTCGCTGGCCGTATATGAGCCCTTCAGCCCGAAAACCGTCGCCCATGAACTGACGCATTTATATTTTGCGAGTTTCTTTAAACGGGTTCCCGGGCGCCTCCCTCTTTGGCTTAACGAGGGCCTGGCTGTAATGATGGTGGAGGAGACGGCCGGCCGGGTGAAGCCCTCGTACCGCGGGCCTCCCGTGGACAAGGCGATCCCGGCGGAGGTTTTCTTAAAGCTGAAGAAGATCCCAAATTCCGATTCCGGTTCCGTGCAGGATTTTTATTCGCAGGCGCACAGCGTCGTCCGCTTTCTTAAAAAGGGGAATTCCCCGTTCAAATTTGAGAAATTCTGCCGGCAGCTGCGGGACGGGGAACAGGTTGAGCGCGCTTTATTCAGCGCTTACGGCTTCGGCAGCATGGAAAAGTTCGAGAAGGCCTGGAAAAAATGGGCCGCCCCGCCCGGCCCCGGCAAGTAATCCTTATTTCGTAACCACTCAGG
>Ga0180009_10002995_pt1 | contig 19540 bp, 20 predicted proteins | sample OS_PC_MetaG_FD_123537 | JGI IMG/M metagenome (GOLD analysis project Ga0180009, IMG submission 123537) | Groundwater microbial communities from the Aspo Hard Rock Laboratory (HRL) deep subsurface site, Sweden - OS_PC_MetaG | ecosystem: Environmental > Aquatic > Deep subsurface > Groundwater...
GATCACCGCCTTTTCCTCCGGAAATCGGGATACTGTACCCAAGTTCAACGAAACGCTTGAACGAATCATACCAACAAACACCAAGGGGAAACCGCCATGAAAACAGTATCTTTAGCAGCAGTCGTTTTAATGTCAGTCGTCGCCGGCACAGCCATGGCCGAAGGCTCGAAAATCGAAAAATCCACATTGATCAACGCTTCTAAAAACACGTTGACCAATACTCAGGCGATTGGCCGTAACAGCGCTGCCAGCACCGGCTCAATCAGCGTCGTCGGCTCGAAAGTCGAGAAATCGACGCTGATTAACGCATCGAAAAACACATTGACCAACACGCAAGCGATTGGCAGGGATTCGGTGGCGACAACCGGTTCGATCGACATCCGCTAAAAAACGCATGAAAGCACAAGGACGTGCGCTACTGGGACAACAGGACGCGCAGGGAAAGCGACGCTTGGGTACCGGCGAGCGATAAACAGAGCGACAAGACTTCGGGCGGCGATGACAGGGATCTCTTCGCCGCGAGGCCAGGGAAGGCCAATGCCCGCGCACGTTCGGAAAAGGAAAGACTGAGCCATTCGTTTGGCCATTGGGACAATACAGGGACGTATTGCGCTTGGCCAAACGAGTGGCGGATTTGACGCGGCCAAGGCTCCCGGCGGGCGATGGTCAAGTACCGGTGGCGTTGAACCGTGCCGGCCAAAGGTGAAGCGGCACTCACACGGACGTGTGTGCCGCGCGGCCATGGATGGCTAATGCTCGGGCGTTTCCGGCTCGGGGGCGTGAGCAATTCGGGCGGGCCGAGTTTAAAAGCGTACAGGGAGGTAGGCTTTTAAGCCGGACTGGCCGATTTGCGGGTTTTGTGCGTTGAGTTTCGGATTTCGGCCAAAACCGGACTATTGTCTATAATTTTGAGAGACAGTAATTGAATGAGCAACCACCTTTCAAATTAGCCCTACATGCTTGATTGAAAGACCTGCCCCCGATTTCCCTCTTTCTGTCGTCTAGCCAATCCAATTATTCCAATCAGGCCAGAACCAAAGAACCAGACTGCACTCGGCACGGGCACTGCTGGGACAACAGGAGTAAGAGAAACAGAACCACCACATAATAAAAGATTTGTACATACTGTAGCCATCTGTTCTGTTGTAGGCTGAAAGGATACCTGAGAAGAATCAATCGTTCCGTTAAGGAGGAATCTTTCGCTATCAGAAAATGGAGAAAGAACCGTGCCATTATCGTCAGTTACCTGGATGTCGCCAAAAAGTGCAAACTTACCACTATCAAACATTGTCTCCAACAAACTACCATCACCAGGGAAGTCTCCGTCTAGACCAGCAGCCGTATTATCTACCAAACGAAAGTTAAACAAGTCCTGAAAAAATGAGAGCGTCCACTGCGTATTCGCTCCTTCTCTTGAAGCTAATTTGATATTTTGATTAGTGACGGTTGCTTTGTAGTCAGTATCGAATATATATAGCTCATCAACAATACTGCTGCCATTATCGTGATCATTTTTGAACGGGGAAACCGCAAATGAAGAAATTCCGTATGTGTTGTTACCTAGAATTGAGCTGCGAATAGATAAGTTACCGAGATTCATTGAGTACCAATAATCATGCCCTCTCGCCAGAATACTACTACCTAAAAACTCTTCAGATCTCTTCACGGTTAAAGACAGGCTAACTGGTACAGGTGAATCAGGAGTCAGATTCAGGGCGCCATAGAATTCTTCAAGGCTAAATGGCAAAGTCTGTGATGATGCGACTGTGAGGTCGCTTAGATAGCCATTATAAGAATAATTCCGAGTTTCAGTATTAACACCACATGGAACTCTACATATTGTTATTGCACCTGCATTGCCTGCAGCCATGATAAGCCATGCAGTTATAGCTGCGACTTTAAAATGCTTCATGCTTATGAATAAATTCATTTCAATGCACTCTGTTTTCCATAATTTCATTATATTTTACCTTTGCCAAGTAGATTCATTTATCCATACCAGTACAAAATCTACCAGATAACTATGACAAGCCTGTTAAACAGACAAATGGAGAATAACGCCGGAAGTCGTTAACTTTATTCCAGGCATCATATCAAAGGGGGTATCAAGGTTATTGGCCGAACGTCTGCTTCGGGTCGGAATCAGCCAACCAAATTGGCTAATTCACTGTTCTGGCTCCGCCAAAAACAAATAATCGCTAAAATTCTGCAGCGCCTTCGCTCGGTTTCCTATCACTCGCATTTTCTTTTCGGCGAACATGTAGGCGTCAACTTCTTCGCCGGCCTGCATCGCATTATAAAGAGCAGATTCTGCATCATGGTATGCCTGCCAAGCCTTTTGGGCTTTCTCCAATGTCGAATGGTCTTTCGGTTTTAACCGGCTTTGCAGTTTCTCATAGATCGAAGACATCTCTTTTTTCCATTCCGAATTGGCCGTTTCAACGCAAGCCATCATCGCCGGATAACCGTTTGTCTTTTCCATGCAGGCCTCGTATTTGAGGTCGATCGGGTGAGGTTCGGTTTCGATATCGGCCATAACAGGCCCGGTTAGGCCAAAGGCCATCAAGCCGAAAATGATCTTGTATGTTTTCATGCGTGTCCTTATCGGTCGCTGTAAGACGTTTTGCAATTCTGGTTTTCGTCGCAGATCAGTCTTTTGATGATTTTTTCCGGACTTCTCGCGGGCTGTTGTGCCGAAATGCTGTCAAAGTTGACTGCCGGCTCGATAGGCAGCCTGTCTGTGACCTCATTGATAGCCGCGAGCGTCAAAGTATCCCCATTTTGCGTCATGCTGAAATGCTTCAAAGTGTTCATCCCGATCAGCACTTGCTCTATATGGTCGTTGATATGAGCGTCGAGATTTCTGATTTCGGCATTGCCGATTTTCAGGCTACTTATTTGTGTCTCACTGTCATAGACTTTTCCGCCGGCCGTGCTTGTTTGAATGGGGCGGCCGAAAGGCAAACCCGCAGCGGTTGCCATTTTTGCGGGAATCACGGTTTTGGTCGCGCCGGTGTCGATCATAAAGGGCATGGGAACATCATTGATCAGAGCAACGCCCCTGAAATGCCCCTGCCGGTCCGATTTCAGAACGACGCCGCCGGTTATGGGCTCAATGAGGAGGGAGGCTTTGATTCGCTCTTCGGTTTGATACTTCAACAAAGCGTCGGCACCGAACCAAAGCGTGGCCAGCATAAGCGCAGGGATAATCAGGTATTTCAGGCTTCCTCCGCCTTTTTTGGGAGGCTTCTGATAACGGAGTTGTTCCCTGTAATAGTCTCGATCCTGTAATCCCATTTACGGTTCCCATGTTTGTAACGTTCGCCATAATGCGCTAATTATCACCCAGGAAGCATCATGGCTATTCTTGCCCATCCCCTCGAAAAGGTAAAAATTAGCAATACCTAATATTAAAGGTCGCTATCTCCCGCCAAAGACTTCCGCCAAAAATCAGGGTCGTTATAGCGTGCAGCCAACGCATCGATGTCAACCTTGGCGTTTTCTTCCGTAAATACAAACTTACCGATCAGATTCACATTTTGCCAGGCGACGGGCGACATGCCTTTGATGATCTCGATAGCATCCTGGTCGCCGGTCGCCAGTCTTAGCTCATACACCCGCGACAAGATTAGCGTGTTGTAGTGGATGATGGCGTTGGCAATAAGTCGGGAACAATCGTTCCAGATTTGCTGCTCCGCTTCGGTTTTTACCCGGAATTTACCGGCATTGACATAGGAAATCGCTCGTCGCATACGGTGATACGCCTCGCCGCGATTAAGTGCCTTTTGAATGCGCTGCCTGAGTATCGGGTCGTCGATGAAATCAAGGATATGAAGCGACCGACAGATATTGTCCAATTCCCATAGTGCCTTCTTGGTCTGGTTCTGCCGCTTATAACTGGCGAGCTTACGCACGATGGTTGCTTGAGTCACGTCTTTTTGAGCAAGCGAAGCCAGAATGCGCTGGATATTCGGCCACTCCTTGCAGATTAAGGTATCAAAGACCTTACGCGAGGGCTTAATCAGGATATCGCCATAACGGCTCGGGTGCTGGAATCCAACCAGGCTATCGATCTTTTTATGCAGGTCACGATAACGCGGCGAAAATTGGTAGCCGAAGACGCGCAAGGTAAAGAAGTTCACCTGATTGGTGCCATGCGTGTCCGTCGAATGCCTTTCCGGCTTGATCTCCGTGGTATTGTTGTACAGGATGTCGAACACGAAATGTGATTCGTGTTCGTGCGCACCGATAATCTTGGCATTAATCGGGACATGATTCATGGCCAAGGTAATGGCGTTTACGCCTTTCTTTAGAGCGAAAAATTTGCTGGAGTGCCGGGCATTGATCGTGTCGATCTGCGTGACTATATGCTGGCCATCACTGCTAGAATGTTTCTGATGGTGGATGTCGTAGGCTTGGAAAACAGGTAACGCCGCCGTAGCGTTGGAAATGGCGTCATTCGCCGCATGCAGTGTTTCCGCTCGTAGGAAATTGCGCGCCGTCGTCAGCAACGCAGAATAACTAAGTCCCGAGACTTCCGCCATTTTCCATAAACCCATATTGGTGCCCATGGCAACGATACACGCCAGAATGAGCTTGGGATCAGTATCTTGTTTGACGTAGCGCTCCAAAACGTGAGCAAATGACTTCAAGAATCCTGTTCTTTCAGCGACGAACCAAAGCAGGTCGGCCACGCCGATACTCGGCAATTGAGCATAGAAAGGGCTGTTGGTTGATTCTTCCTCGGCGGGATAAACCAATGTCCAGCGAAGTTTGTCCCCGCTACCGGTGATTTTGATATGTTTATTGTCGCCGCTTTCAATACGCTGGTTCACGGACTTGTACTTGGCTTCCAATTCCTGCTTGAGCGCGGCTAACGTATCCTGAATCGGTGTCAATAGAATCGGTGCGCCGATTTCTTGCAATATCGCGTCTTTATCCTTATTCCAGCGCTCGGCGTTGATCAGGTCGTCATCAAAGCTGCGAAATTCGTTACTATCCCGAACAAATACGTCACAGGCTTCGAGCGCCTTCCGTAGCTCGCGGTATACCAGGAACTCATAGCGATCAACCTCCAGGGTTTTCTTTTTTTGTTCTTCCGCCTTGGTATACAAGTACCGCTGCAAATTCTTGGCGATGATTCCGGTCGGGAAGTTGGCTGGATTCATCTGTCGTGGTGTTTTGCCCTGGCGCAGCAACTCCTGTAGAAACAAAATGGCTTCCAGCAGCGGTTCATCCGACACTAGGCAAACGAAATCGAGGTTACAGAACAAATGCCGTAAATTGAGTTTGAATTTGTGCCGTAGTGTGCCGTAATACGACCATTCAAAAGCGGTTTTATCTAATTCGATATTACGCATAAAACTGGATACGACAGGAAAGCTCTCGATGTTGAGTAGTTCGAAAGCCTTTTCCTTGACGGCCGCAAACGGCGTTTCGTCGGGGATTGAATTGTCGATAAACAGTTCCAGAACTTGGCCTGCCGCCTGTAGATTCGCGCCGGCTTCGTCGATGGCTTGCTGCATGGCCTCATCGGCGGCAAGTTTGGCTTGTTTCTCGTATTGGCCAATCAGACTAATCAGCGCTTCGATCAAATTATCGTTAATTTGCCGAAAGCGATGAAAGGCGAAACACAGCAAATACAGGCGTGTTGTGGGTTCCGCCATGCGCCGAAGCTTATAGACGGAGTAGAACGGAACCAATGAGGCATAGTATTTTATACTCTCATTGGACAGGCCGGCAGTACCCAGAAAGCTTTGCCCGAATTCATACAGCGGCTGGAAAAATTTGCGGCGCTCAACCTCCTGGCGTAACTCGCAGTAACTGAAATCCTTAGGCTCGTGCTTGAGTAGGCTGATGCGGTACATGCCTTCCTCAGACTCAAGCAAGGCTTCGAGTTGCTTGTCGACATCCGGCGTCATGGCTTTTTCCAATAAGCCTGTAATCCGCCGACGTTCGCCAGTCACTACTCGGCTCACCATGTCCTGTAGATAAGTGTAGCCAGGGGCAATTAGGCGTTGGTTCGTAAGGTATTGTAAGGTTTCGCGTAAGATGTAAATCGGCTGTGTCGACAGCATGGCGACCCGCTGCGCTTTCTGTTCCAGTGCCGCCTTGGCCTCGCCGTCGCATAGGCGATAGTCGAATAACTGGAGGATGATCTGCTGCTGTTCGAGCCGGGTCGGCTTGGAAAGGGTTTTGATCTTATCTAATGCCTGGTCGGGGAAATACCGATGGAGAATATAGTCCAGGTCGTCGAGCACGGCCTCCCGCCCGTAAACAAAAAACTGTTGCTTGGCCTTGAAATACCCGATTTGAAGGATTAAATGGACGGCCGACGAACGGGCATAAACGGCGTCGACAGCTTTCTGTTCAATCACGCTTAAATCGAAGAAGAGACTGCGGTCGTCATTGCTGAAACGAGGCAACCCGTATAGATCATCGATTTCACTTTTCGTCAGGATAGACAGGCGGCGCGAATTGACGTTCATTGGGCACCGCTTTTCGGCGAGTGCAGAAAGTACACTTTTTGCACTCTATGTTCACCGATCCTTTTCAATTTCAATTCCTTCAATTCTGAGTGCAAAAACCTTTGCCAAAATCATAATGCATTTAACCCTACTATGTGATAACTTTTTGCACCATGCAAACCAATACGACTACGCCATTTCATCGAATCGGCTATGCCCGAGTCAGCAGTACCGGCCAAAATCTGGATTCTCAGATTGATGCGTTGCAAAAAGCCGGGTGCGGCAAAATATTTTCCGACAAGATGACCGGCTCGCACATGGATCGACCCGGCTGGGATCAGCTTTTAGAATATGCTCGCCCAGGCGATACCTTGGTCGTCAGTGAACTAAGCCGCATGACGCGCTCGTTGATGGATTTACTGACAACGGCAAAGGTGTTGGAACAGCGGCAAATTAACTTAGTGTCATTGCGCGAAAATATCGATACTACATCCGCAACTGGCCGTTGTTTCTTGTCGATGATGGGCGCTATTCACCAAATGGAACGGGAACTTCGCGCAGAGCGGGCGGCTGCCGGCCGTTCGTCCGCTAAAGCGCGGGGCAAAACGGGTGGAAGACCTAAAACTGACCCAGAAAAATTGGAGAATGCCAGAATCCTCTATGAAAACTCAGACAAAACTGCCGCCGAGGTTTGTGAGATTACCGGCGTAGGGAGACGAAAATTCTTCTCCTACGTGGCAGAGAAACGGAATGGTTCTGGTAAAACGTAAAATTACATTTGAATTGGGGCGCAATCGAACGAAAAACCGAGTTAGCACCTAAAATAAGGTGCTAATGATTTTATAGGGCTCGTCTGGCCGGCAATACCCGACCCCTTGCAGCCATTCACCTATGTTAGATGACTATGTCTGCAGTCCCTCAATTAGCAGCCATTCCAGTTAGTTAGAGCCTGCTCAGAAAACATAACCAATTGAACCTCAAAAGGACTTCGAGCGTGACGTAGCGACCAGGCAGTGTTCCTTCTATCAGTTCGCCAGACGAAACCCCAGCGCCATCAAGATTTTTTTTGAATAACTTGCCTTCGCTAACCGACTTTGGGGAAAATAAGGATGAGGCAGAGATTGTAATGTTGCTGGAGGATTTGGTGTTTTCCAATATAGATAGGGAATAGTTGTTTGCTCAGGTAGAAATTAGATATTGACCCTGGGCTTTCAGTCACTTTTTTACCCAACTTCCGCCGAAAACATTTTGGTTCGTGAAGGCTAGCATGATACGCAAAGGGCCATCAATTTAAACAGTCTTGGTTTCGCCAAACGAACGCTCTACCTGGTGCCACACTTATATGCTAATTCCGGGTAACAGGGGTGCGGAATGTCGGTTGTAAGACAAGATATGAATATATGAAAAAAATTACAGATGATCCGAGCAAAGCGCGTCACATTTCTCTGAGCAAAACGCAACAGGCTGACTTGCAAACAGACTCTCTAGGGGAAAAGCTCAATGTCATGACTGGCAACTTGCCGACGAGTGGCGTTTCGCTGGCGGAGATCAGAGATATTGTCGGACAGGATGGTTTATTGCTGCTCATAGCGTTCCTTGCAATCATTTTCATGGTACCTGTGTCTATTCCGGGTATTAGTACCGTTTTCGGCGCCGCCATCCTGTTGATCGGCACCAGTCGGCTTTTCGGTCGCAAGCTATGGCTGCCGAAATGCATCGCACAACGCGTGTTGCCGACCGAAAAACTTCGGAAGGGATTAAAGCAAAGCAGCCTATGGTTGCATCGACTGGAACGCTTGAGTCGTCCCCATCGACTGAATTGGTTGACGTCCAACTGGGTGGCGGAAATGCTGAACAACTGCGCGCTAATAACGGCTTCCGCCTTGCTTATGGCCCCTTTTGGGCTTATCCCTTTCAGCAACACATTACCCGCTCTTGCGCTGCTATTTATCGCCATTGGACTGTTGCAGCAGGATGGTCTCTGCATCCTGTTCGGGCATCTAGCCAACCTCTGCGCATTTATTTACTTTATCAGCATCATGGCCGGAGGCACTACGGCCATCCGTCAGGCGCTTTGGCATCTTATGGAAAAAGCGTCATGAACTGCGTCGAATAAACTCAAGACTGTTGGGCCGCCGATTCGTGTTCACTCATGATTTTACAGGCATTCGCTTAATCAACAAATAGATGGGGATGAACGCGCACTCACAGTGCTTGCATAGCATCAAAGTCTGAACTATCAATTTAGTTAGCATGTCAGATTTCGTGCTATGACTTGAGTGGCTTACATCTGTAAATAGCTAAAAATTAGGCGTTAATTATGAAAAGACCCAATACCACCGGTTGGCAAGAACTAGCGGAAACTCAGGCACTCGACGCATTGAATGCCGATGCGTTGAAAGGCCTGAGCACACAAGAGTCTAAAAATCGTCAGGCCCGATTTGGCGCAAACCGCCTGACCCCCAAGAAAGGCAAGCATCCGCTCCTGCTGTTCCTGTCGCAGTTCCACGATCCTTTGATTTATATTTTGCTGGTATCGGCTTTGATCACCGGTTCATTGAAGAGTTGGGTGGATGCCTCCGTCATCTTCGGCGTAGTTTTCCTTAACGCCATTATTGGCTTTATCCAGGAATTCAATGCTCTGCGCGCCATTGACGCGTTGTCGCGTGCGCTGAGTATCAGCGCGGCCGTATTGCGCGATGGGGTCCGTCAAGTCGTCCCGGCGATGGAATTGGTTCCCGGTGACATCGTTTTCCTGCAATCCGGCGATAAGGTCGCGGCGGATTTGCGTCTGATCAAGCTACGGGATTTACAGATCGACGAATCGGCCCTCACCGGCGAATCGGTCCCGGTGGAAAAAAACACCCAATCACTTCCACCCGATACGGTTCTGGCTGATCGCCGCAACATGGCGTATTCCTCCACCCTGGTCACCTATGGCACTGGCGTCGGCATGGTGGTGGAAACGGGCGACCGCACGGAAATTGGCCGCATCAACCAGATGATCGCGGAAGCCACCGAACTGGAAACACCGCTGACCCATAAAATCAGGCAGTTCAGCCGGCTATTAATGTGGTTTATCCTGGGACTCGCATTGCTGACTTTTCTCGCCGGCTGGCTGAGAGGCCAGGACCCCATCGATACCTTCATCGCATCGGTCGCCCTGGCCGTGGCGGCTATCCCCGAGGGCTTGCCTGTGGCAGTGACCATCACCCTGGCTATTGGTGTCGCCCGCATGGCCAAACGTCATGTGATCATCCGCAAGTTGCCGGCGGTCGAAACGCTGGGCGGTACGACCATCATCTGCTCGGACAAAACCGGCACGCTGACCCAGAACCAAATGACCGTGCAGGCCATTTATGCGGCCGGGGTAAATTACGAAGTCACCGGGTCCGGTTATGAGCCCAGAGGCGAGTTCCTTGCGAATGGCGCGCCGACCGACCCGCAAAATCAGGGGGTGCTGGTGGAATGTCTAAAGGCGGGTCTGCTTTGCAACGATGCACGCATTGTCCAGGGGGGCGAAGGCTGGAAACTGGAAGGTGATCCCACCGAGGGCGCCCTATTGGTCTCGGCCTGCAAGGCGGGGTTGAACCATGCGGACATTACGAAAACCCATCCGCGTCTGGATGCCATCCCGTTCGAGTCGGCCCATCAATTCATGGCCACCCTGCATCACAATCACGCGGCTGATGCTCATCACATCTATCTGAAAGGATCGCTGGAGAGCATTTTGGTTCGTTGCGATGCCGCCCTTGATCAAGACGTGCAGAGGGTTCCCCTGGATGTCCATGCCATTCATGAGCAGGTCGAAAACATGGCGGCACAAGGCCTGCGTGTCCTGGCCTTTGCACGGGGCGAGCGCCCGCTCGACGAGCACACGCTTGAACATGGCGGAGTGTCGGAGGGGCTCAGCTTCATTGGCCTGCAAGGCATGATAGACCCGCCTCGGCAGGAAGCCATCGAGGCGATAGCGCGTTGCTGGACAGCCGGGATACGTGTCAAGATGATCACCGGCGATCATCTGGGCACCGCCGTAGCCATCGCCCGCCAAATCGGCTTAGTAGATCCGCATGAACCGATCCAGGCTTTGGATGGCCAAGGACTGGCCGCGATCGCCGATGCGGATTTACCGGTGGCGGCGGAACGCACAGCTGTGTTTGCCCGTGTAGCGCCCGAACAAAAGCTCAGACTGGTGAGGGTCCTGCAAGCGCGTGGACACATCGTCGCGATGACCGGTGATGGCGTGAACGATGCACCGGCTCTGCGTCAGGCCAACATCGGTGTGGCCATGGGAATCACCGGTACCGAGGTGTCCAAGGAAGCTGCCGCAATGGTTCTGACTGACGACAACTTCGCGTCCATAGCCGCTGCGGTTGAGGAAGGGCGAGGCGTCTACGATAATTTGGTGAAGTTTATCAGTTGGACTTTGCCCACCAACATCGGCCAAGGCCTGTTGATCCTTATCGCTGTGCTTGCCGGTATTGAACTCCCCATCCTGCCCGGCCAAGTACTTTGGATCAACATGACCACGGCGCTATTCCTAGGTTTGGTCCTGGCCTTCGAAGCCCGTGAACGGGACATCATGCAACGTCCTCCGCGCGACCCCGAGCAAGCCATTCTCACGGGCCACCTGATTTTTCGTACCATTCTGGTGGGTCTGTTGTTAACTGGAGGAGCTTTCGGACTTTTCGAATGGGAACTTCTGCATGGAGAAGGCATCTACAAAGCCCGCACTGCCGCCGTTAATATGTTTGTTATCGGCCAAGCGTTCTATCTGCTGAATTGCCGCTCCCTGACCCAATCCATGTTTTCGCTGGGCCTGTTTTCCAATCCCTGGCTTTGGCCGGGCGTACTGGCTATGATGCTGGCACAAGCTGCCTTCATCTATCTGCCCATCATGAACTGGTTGTTCCACAGCGCGCCCATTGGTCGTGATGAATGGCTGCTGACACTTGCCGCGGGTCTGATTATCTATGTCGTTATCGGCACAGAAAAGCTAATAACCAGACGTATCCTGGAGCGGCGGGTAAAAACAACGTCAAACAGAAGTGTAACAAGACATTCACCTTCATCGTGATTTCGGAATAGTCGTCATATTTGAAGCACTCCCTGGCTCCAGCATAAGGTAAAACAATGAACACTCTGGGTTTGAAATACTTGCCAACATCAGGCATTTGGTTAATGGCAATCGTTCTGCTGGCCCTCATCGAACGCATCAGCCTACCGCCGTATCAGTTGGATCGCTTTCTGCTTAGCCTCGCTCACGGACTCAGAGGTTTTTGGCTCGATCGTTTTTTCGCACTCATCACCTGGGCAGGCTCGCTCTTTACTCTGGCCCCCGTAACCGCGCTGATATGCGGGTTTCTGGCGAGAAATGGACGCGCCGCAGATGGCTGGTTGCTGGCTCTAAGTCTAGCCGGTATCGCCTTGTTCAGCCGTCTGGCCAAGCTCTGGTTCGCACGACCACGTCCCGATTTTTTCCCAGTTATTGGCGAAATCCCTTTGGATGCCTCCTATCCCAGCGCCCACACCGCACAAATCGTTGCCTTTGTGGTGGCAGTGTGGTGGATACTGAAACCGGAGAAACTGGGGCTTACCTATTATTCTTTGACCGTGATTGCCCTGTTATTGACCTTACTGGTTGCTCTCTCTCGCGTCTATCTTCAGGTTCATTTCCCTTCGGATGTAATAGGGGGTGCGTTGCTGGGTTTGCTTTGGGTTCTGGGTTTATTAAATCTGCTGCATAACAGCGGCATCATCATGAGGTAAGCTATGCGTAACAAGTTTCTCAATACCGGCCAGGGTGGCTACCACCCTTTTAGAAAATTGAAGGTCTGTTTTTCAGGTCTACGCTATGCGGTTTTATATGACTTCAGCGTGGCCTATAAAGTCATACTTTCAATTCTGCTTTTGGCCGTCTGTTTTTATTTTCGCCAATGGATGGATTTCATCTCTGTATTGGCTGCCACCGGTCTGATGTTAATTTGCGAAATGTTTAACACCACCATTGAAGCTCTCTGCGATTTCGTGGAAACGCAGCAAAATGAGAAAATACGTGTCATAAAGGATATTGCCGCAGCGGCCACGGGGATAAGTATCGTGATTTGGGCAGTGGTCATGGTAAAGGAGTTAGGCCAATTATGGTCATTCGTTATATAGGTCTTTTAGATAACAAACCTTTAAGTGACTCCACCAGTACAAGGCCCCTATTAAGGGTGCGAGTGACCTTTGGTTTTTAAAGATTAGTACATCTCTTTTCTACCCAATCAATCTTAATAGCCGACCATATGACAAGCAGCAATCAAACATTGCCACCTGAGCCTTCCAATCAACTTATCGATCTTAACGCGCCCGAATGGTATCTCAACCGCGAATTGACGTGGCTGGAATTTAATAAAAGGGTGTTATGGGAAGCCTAAGATCCGCGCACGCCATTACTGGAACGGGTTAAGTTTATTGCCATTGTCAGCGCTAATCTGGATGAATTTTTTATGAAACGGATAGGCGGCCTTAAACAACAGGTCGGTGCGGGGATCAGTGAGTTAAGTGTAGATGGACGTAGCCCGCAGCAACAGATCATCGAATGTTATGCCTTTGTGCGTGAGCTTGAGGCGAAAAAAGAAACCCTATTGGTACAAATTCTTGATCTGCTGACAAAGCAAGGTATTCGCATTTTACCTTTTCTGGCGTTGTCGAAAGATCAGCAACATCTCATGCGTGAACATTACATTCAAAATATCTTCCCCCTAGTTACCCCACAAGCCATTGGTAAAGCACATCCGTTCCCTTTTATCTCTAACCTGTCGCTAAATTTACTAACAGGTGTTTGCGATGCAGAAACTGATAATGTGACCCTAGTAAGAATTAAAGTCCCGGTCAGTGCCAGTGTGCCGCGCTTTATTCAGGTAGGCACTGAGCAGCTGTACGTAGCACTGGGTGATTTGATTGCCAATAATCTTGACTTGCTTTTTCCCGGCATGAAGATAGCTTTTTGCGATTTGTTCCGGGTGACGCGAAATGCCATCACTGAAAAAGATGAAGAGCAGGCCGATGACCTTTTGCAAATGATTGAATCAGAATTGCGCGAGCGTAAATTTGCACCGGTCGTTCGTCTGGAAGTTACAGCAACGATGGGAAAATTGCAAAGCGGAATGCTGGCGGCCGAATTGGGGCTCAATGAAGAGCAAGATGTTTTTGTCGTTGACCAGCGAATGGCCATGACGGACCTATTTCAGATTGCCGGCATTGCCCGGGCCGATTTGCAGGCGCCACCTCACCATCCCTGCGATCATCCAAAACTGTCGGGAGTTCCGAATATTTTTCACGCCATTCGCGAGCAAGGCAGCATTCTATTGCAGCATCCTTATGAATCTTTTGTAACCACCGTTGAGCGCTTTGTGAAAGAGGCCAGCCGCGATTCTCACGTACAAGCGATTAAAATGACGCTGTATCGCACCTCGGCAGGCACCAAGATTGTTCAATACCTGATTGATGCTGCGTTAAACGGCAAACAAGTGACAGTCGTCGTCGAGTTAAAAGCACGCTTTGATGAATCCGCCAATATTAAATGGGCGCAACATTTGGAAAAAGCTGGCATTCATGTGACTTACGGCGTGGTGGGTTTGAAAACGCACAGCAAAGTGATTTATGTTGTTCGTCAGGATTATGACGGCCTGCGCCGATACGCCCATATCGGTACGGGTAACTACCATGCCGGTACAGCAAGGCTTTATACCGACCTGGGCATTTTGACCTGCGATAAAAAAATAGGTGAAGAACTGACAGAATTGTTCAATTATTTGACGACCGGCCTCGTACCCAAACGCAACTATCAAGATTTGCTGATAGCACCTAACAAGTTAAAAACAAAGCTATTGGAGAAAATCGATAGGGAAATTAGCAAAAATTCTGCAAGTTCGCCTGGCTTAATTCAGTTCAAAATGAATGCATTGGAAGATGTAGACATTACTGCCGCTCTTTATCGAGCGGGGCAGGCGGGTGTAAAAATTGATCTTATTATTCGTGATACCTGCCGGTTAAGACCCGGTATTGCTGGATTATCTGAAAACATACGGGTTATTTGTATTATAGGCCGATTTTTAGAACATTCACGCATCTATTATTTTCAGAATGGCGGGGAAGAAGAATATTTTATTGGCTCTGCTGATTGTATGCAGCGTAATCTGGAGAGCCGTGTGGAAGTCGTTACACCCATTCAAAAACCAGAACTGCAAACGGCATTGCGGCAAATATTATCGCTGCAACTGAGCAATCAGCGCAGTGTCTGGGAAATGCAATCTAACGGCCAATATATTCAATTGCAACCCAAAGATAAACAATTGGGCATCCAGGAGTTGTTGATTACATTAGCTAACGAGCGTTTTGATGAAGCCTATATCAGCAATACACCTAAAAAAACAAAAAAAGCGCTTTTAAAACGTCGGCTGAAATGAATCGAGCTTATCTGGAGGTGAATACCAATGCTGTTATCGGCCTCCAACTTAAGCCGAGACAGTTAATCTAAAGAATCGTTCGTGGTGAGCTTGTCGAGCCATGAACCACAAGCCCTTCGGCCAGTTCAGGGCGAAGGGTTGTCCCGCCTAAAGTGGGTAGTCCTGTTGTCTTAATCCGAAAATACCATTAAATTCCAAGAATGAAATAATGAACTTTTTGAATAAATACCATCAAAGTCAATGCAATTAACAATTATTCTAAGTTCTGTGCTGCTAAAAAAATGACAATATTAATAAAAAGGATTAAGGAGATATTCGATAAATAGAATAGGCGGACTCATCATAAATTTTAAAGAATCAAAGATAGACTGCTCCGAATTTATACAAGCCGTTACTTAATCAATACTAGTCGGAAAGCTTTAATAGATCTTAAATTAAGAGGCTAACTCATATGAATACAAATAAAAAGATTTTATTTTTACTGGCTGGGGCAATACTCTTGACTTCCTGCGCTACTTCAAAAAAAGAAGAAATTCAAGCAGGGGGTTCAAAAACAAGCAAGACAGTACAACAAGTCATTGACGACTTAGGCTTAGTCTATGTTGAAGATGGGGCAAATTCTATTATTACTTACGATGAAGTGAATGCAGCACAGCAAGCGTGGTGTGATGCTTTGGTAAAAATAGGTAAATTGAAAGAAGAAGGTGGCGATTACAAGGCTTATGCTGAAAAGGTGCTTTCTGAAGCTTACAACTATGATTACGGGAAGGTGTTTTTTAAGCCTACATTGGCTTTCGGCGACCAGACATTTAGAAACACTAAAAAAGGCGCATTGGCTTATTTTATTGGCGGTGATCTTGATTATCCAAATGACAAAGGTTTTGCCCTTACACCATGGGTTAAGGCACGATACGATAACGCAGGTAATACCAATGAAGGTATACAAATATATGGTTCGGTCGCTATAACAATGGGTAATGTTTGGGTTACCGACAAGACCGGTAAAGAAGTCATGGTAGATAAAACTTGGGTCTTCAAAAAAGGAAAAGACGGGAAACTCAGGATTATCGTCCATAAGTCTGCCTTACCCTATTTACCATAGACCAAATAAAAAACTAGGCGGTTGGAACATGAAAAAGCAAGCAGAAAATTATCGCACGCTACTGAAGCTTGTCGAAGGGCATTCGATCGTACTTGAAGAATATGCACGCCAGATGCTTTCTGACGATGAAACGCATATTTCCGAAGTTGAAAAGATGCTTAGAAAACCAGCTTAAAACTATATAATGAAGAGGGTTACTTATGTTAGACGCAAAAAACTTACTAGCTAATATCGATTCAAATGATCTTGTCGGTAAAATGCTAGGGGGAATGGCAACAAAAAACTTTGCGGCTGGACTGCTAACTGGAGGCGTTGCGACATCACTCCTAGGTAAAGATTCCGTTGAAACTGCGGCAAAGGTCGGCGGTCTTGCACTGCTTGGAACGCTTGCTTATAAAGCATTTGGGGACTACCAGCAGCAGAAAGCGGCTGGTGGAAATCCGAGTTTGGGCGGTGCGGTAACTCAGTCTGCACAAGGTTTGATAGCACAAGCTAGCGGTTTATTGTCTGGACTGATGACCAATACTCAGCCGCAAACAGCAGAAGCAATAGCCGCTCCTGCAACAACAAGCAACGAACTTTCGCTTTCTATCATCCGTGCAATGATTGCCGCAGCTAAAGCTGATGGGCATATGGATGAAGTAGAAACTCAGAAAATTATGGGGCAGCTTGAATCCGCTGGTGCAAGCGCACAGGAAAAAATTCTACTGATGCAGGAGATGGCGAACACGCCAGAAGTCAGTAGCATCGCTGCTGCTGCAAAATCTCCACAGGAGTCAGCTCAGATTTATCTTGCGGCTTTACTGGTTTGCGACAGCCAATGCAAGCTTGAACAAGAATATCTCTTGTCCTTAGCTACCGCACTAAAGCTGGAACCAGCGTTCACCGCCAGCCTTCAGCAAGAGCTGCTCGCTATGTCGCAACAGAAGACAGCCTAACCAATTAGAAACACTATACATAACATGCCATCCTCGCACAGATGCGGGGATGGCAGTATTTTGAAGGGTTAAGTTAAAGTTTTTGCAGAGGCTTTCTATAGCCTTCTATTTAACACCTCTTACATATGGGTGAATTTAAACAAACGACACTAAAGTCCCGTAGACTTCCGGGGAAACCAATAGCCACCAAGGCTTGACGTCAATTATCGACTTCCCAAAAATTCGGACTAAAGTAGGGTGCTAATAAACAAAAGGCTCTAAAGTTCAACAGGCTTTATAATCCACCGCAAATGTGGGGCACGCCGATAAACTAATGAAACTATTGGTTCTAATGCCATAGTTCAGCTAATTGACTTATTCATTCTGAGCGAGAACCCATTGTGGCTTGAATTAGTAAACTGTCAGGAATAAAACTACAACCGGACTATCAAATAGGGTAAACAACGATTGCTCCAATGTCGCAAATTGGCCGGGTGTTGTCCGTCAGTTTGCTTAAGAAAGCCTGCAAGCGAATTAAAGTAGCCGCTAACGTACGTTTTCGTACCGCTGAATTTATCAGGCCGGGTCGGCATGCAGATGAATGCCTAGTGCCTTTGTTACCTTGAGAATCGTATCGAAACTAGGGATATGCTCGCCGTCCAGGGATCGATACAGGCTTTCGCGGGAAAGTCCGGTCTCTTTGGCAATCTGCGACATGCCACGCGCACGGGCAATATCGCCAAGCGCTTTGGCTATGAAGGCCGCATCGCCGTCGGCTTCCTCGATGCAGGCATCCAGATAGGCCGCCATTTCTTCGGTGGTTCTCAAGTGCTCCGCTACATCGTAGCGACTGATGATAGTTTTTGTCATTGCGTTATCCTAAAGGTTACGGGCAAGACCTTGGGCGGTTTTAACATCGGCATCCTGAGTGCTTTTATCGCCACCGGCCAATAAAATGATGATTTCGTTGCCGCGTCGAGTGAAATACACCCGATAACCGGGGCCATAGTCGATGCGCATTTCTGATACACCTTCGCCTACCGACTTCACGTCACCCGGATTGCCGGCAGCTAGACGTTCGACCCTGGCCAAAACTCGTGCACGAGCCCGAATGTCACGAAGATTGTCCAGCCATCGGGCATAAACATCGGTTTTCTTTATATCGACCATGCTTTAAGTGTAGCCTATAGGCTACTATTGTCAATAGATCGATAGCCCCTTGTGCACTCGGCAAACGTAATGACTCTTATTGAAATGGGTAATAGCGGGGATGGATTATGTACCAGATTGCTTGGTAAACAATAAAGCTATGTGCATGCCAGCCTATTAGATATTGCTAATTTTTACCTTTTCGAGGGGATAGGCAAAAATAGCCATCATCAGAGTGAGACGTGCCGCACGACGCCTGCAATTTGTTCCCAGGCTCATGCAATCTAAACGCATTCCGGATCGCCAAGCCAAGGCCGAAGTGTAAATCGAATAGTTTGTCCTTCGGCATCACCGCAATCTCGAACTTTTCTTCGACGCTCAATAACCCCAGAAGCATTTCAACAGCTTCCGCCACCGTTTCAGGGGGGGTAAGTATGTGCCCAAACAAGCTTGTCCAAATTTTAGTCAAAATTCTAAACCCCTTGAGGCTAAAGGTATGCAAAGCGAATATGACGAGTTAATGACAAGGTTATCCACAGATTTTGTGGATAACTGGATCAACGTATCAACGCGGCGAAAAATGTTGAAACAAAAGAGCCGATGAAGACCAGAATGATAATCGCCGGTATCGAGGCAATCGCCCATTTGACCATGAAAAACACCATCGACATGAAAGGCATCTGGATGTCGGTGACTATCACTTCGCGCTTATCGTCGTTCATTTTTACCCTCGTTGTTTACGTTGTTTAGGTAGAGCAGGCCATAGCGCATCATGCTTTTGGCGCCGGCCGGCGTCATTTCGATTTCCAAACGCTTCAATGCCTCACTGATCACATCGGCATAACCGGTTTTATCGTTACCGGTTTCACTCATCTGTTCGATTAGCCGTTGCAGTCGTCGATTGTCTTCGGCAGGTAGCCAACAAGAAATTCTCGATGCTCCGGTCTGGGTTCTGGATTCATAAAATCGTTTTTGTCGCTCTCGATTTGAAGTAGCCATGTGTATAACGCCCAAAATGATCCGTTAGCACTAACACAATCCTGTTAGAGCTAACGCTTATTCAATCCCAAACCCATAATAGCGAAAGAGTCAGTTTTTGTCATTTTGAATGAGTATAGGTGTTAATACTTGGGGGATTACGTACAAAAGTTACTAAAACATTCGCTTCGGTAAATTTAGGGTTGCCGGGACTTGGTTTTGTGTGTTTTTGCGGTTCCTAATAGGCGATTTTTTGCATGAAACCTAAATATTTACGTTTTGGCATTTTAAGTTCCATAAACTAAAATAGCCATTTTAGTAAATCGCAAATCGCCGCCGGGCCCAAAAAATGGCCAAAAAATTCCTAACAGGTTTCGAAACGCGGCATGGAGGAGAGATGGAAGATCAAAATGAAAAAACGTTCGGACAAATCCGAAAAGAGTTTTTGACCTATCTGAAATACACCAAGGGCCA
>Ga0180009_10002996_pt1 | contig 19537 bp, 22 predicted proteins | sample OS_PC_MetaG_FD_123537 | JGI IMG/M metagenome (GOLD analysis project Ga0180009, IMG submission 123537) | Groundwater microbial communities from the Aspo Hard Rock Laboratory (HRL) deep subsurface site, Sweden - OS_PC_MetaG | ecosystem: Environmental > Aquatic > Deep subsurface > Groundwater...
AAGACCGCGATGTACGCACGGAACTCGAACGGCCACGGACACTTCACGTGCAGCTCTTGGGGGACACGGCTGCTGCTCTGTGAGCCTTCTGTCGACGATCTTGGCCCTGCCGAGTCTCATACCGGCGGCCGTTCGGGGAGTGGCACTTTGTCCGCATCGTCAGAGCAGCCGTGTTCTCAACACCGTGACTTATTCGTCGATCAGGCCCGCCACACGCGAAGGCCGGCGCCATGAAGCAATGGTGATTCGCTCCGCCTGTGAAGTAGTAGACGCCGCAAGTGGCGCCGAGCGGACTTGTTGAGGCTGTCAAGTCAGCGGCAAGGCCCCGGCGCGCTCCACCGCCGCTCAAGAGAGTTCTCCTGGGAGAGAGCCTCGTTCTGTTTGTCCGCGCGCTCCGTTTGCTGGGTTCGGCCCGGACGGGGTCGTACTTCGCTTCGGCGCCGCTCATCGCCGGTGTGCTCTCGGTGGTGGTGTTGCGGGAGTCCCCGAACGCGCGCCTTGTGGACTCTTTCGTGCTGGTGGGCCTGGCCGGCGTGCTCATGGCACGTGAATCCCACGCGCATGAGCATACCCACGGAGATTCGATCCACTCTCACTGGCACCGGCCCGACGGAGACCACCGGCACCGGCATTGACCTTCGGTCTGCGCGTGGGGACTCGGAGTCGGCTTCGCCCTCTCGCCCCTCCACCCCTTGACTCCATCAGCGCCGGTCATATACGATACTTAGCGTACTCGCGGCAGAGGTGCGAAAGCCTAATAGGGAAGTCGGTGAGAAGCCGACGCGGTCCCGCCACTGTAACCGACGAGTCCCCTGCATGTGCCACTGGTCGAAAGGCTGGGAAGGCGCGGGGGGCGCTTGAGTCGGGAGTCAGGAGACCTGCCTTCGCCGCTTGGCACGACCCTTCGAGGAAAGGGAGCCAGTGGCTCGTCGCAGCCGAACTCCACCCTCGATCAGGATGGGGCGGCTGTCCACCCTGCCGATCGGGGCCCGAACTCCCACCAGCGCCCGCGCGCTCCGTTCGATCATCCCTGTCTGCCGTCCTCCTCCTCCGGCCGTGGCGCAGCAGATCATCAATCTGCTCAGACGACTACGCTGCCTGGGAAGGCCGCGCACGCGCCGGACATCGGTCCGGCGTGAAAACTGGAGGAGGTATAGTCAGATGCATCTTGCCGAAGGAGTCCTGCCCGCCGGGCAGGCAGCCGTGTGGTTCGTACCGGCCGCGGTAGCCGTGGGAGTGGGCGTTCGCGGGCTTCGCACCCAGACCAAAGAGGGTCGCCAACGGAAGATCATGATCGGCATGGTCGGGGCGCTCGTGTTCGCCATCAGTCTCATGCCCATCCCCGTGCCGGTTGCAGGCTCGGTTTCACACCCCTGTGGTACACCCCTGGCCGCGATTCTACTCGGCCCCTGGGTGAGCACCCTGGTGGCCGCGATATCGCTGCTGTTCCAGGCCCTGTTCTTCGCTCACGGGGGGCTTTCCACCTGGGGTGCGAACATCGTCTCCGAAGGTATCGCCGGCTCATTCGTAGGCGTGGGTGCCTTCCTGCTCAGTCGCCGCATGGGCTTCTCGCTGTTCGTGTGCGGGTTCCTGGCCGGTTTCTTGGGCGATCTGGCCGTCTACGCGGTCACGGCCCTCGAACTCAGCCTGGGACTGTTCGGGGTTCAGCAGATCGGCCGAGAGTGGCTCATTCTCTTCGGCTCGTTCCTCCCCGTACAGGGACCCATCGCGCTGGGCGAGGCGCTGCTCACCGGGGGGGTGCTCACCTACGTCGCCAAGGTCCGCCCCGACATCCTCATACACCTCCGCGTTATCAAGCACCCACCTGAGCCGGTGACGCCCGTCACTCCTGAAGGCGCATCGGCGTGATGAGCGAAGGCCACACAAGAGGAGTCCCGATGAAGAAGATACTGACGGCTGCCGTCATAGCTCTGATCGTAGTTGCGGCGCTGACCCCGACCGTCCTACAGTTCATGCAGGGTGACTCCCCGGGTGACTACATGGGGATCGACGCGACCATCATGGAGGCGCGCGCCGAGGAGGCGGGGCGGCCGGCGCGCGATCCCCTGATTAACACCGATCAGGGTGATCTCCTGCTCTTCGTGTTCATGATCGGCGGCCTCGGCTCCGGCATCGCACTCGGCTACTTCGGCCGTATACTGCTGGTGGAAGGCCGCTCGACTACCGGACAAACCAGACGGAGTGCGGATGGCCGGGCGACTCCATGAGCTGATCCACACCGCCCTCCGCCACCACGATGTGTGTGCCGCCGACGAGGCGACGTGGCGGCAGTCGTGGCTGGCGCGGGCCGACGCGCGCCTCAAGCTCGCCTTTCTCTGTGTGGCGATTGTGACCAACCTGGTGAGCGCCACGTGGATCACCAGCGCGGCGGCCGTGGCGATCTCGCTGGTAGGGCTCGCCCTCGGTCAGAAGCGACCACTCCCGGGAATCGCCCTGCGTCTCGTCCCCGCGATCTTCGTGGTGGCGCCGCTGGTGGTCATCCGCAGCCTCATGGGCCCGCCACCGTACGTGGTTGAGTGGGACGTCGGCCTGTTCGCTCTGCACGTGTCGGGTCCCGGGGTCGCGGCGTCCACTCTCCTCGCCTGGAAGGTGGCGGCCGGCCTGTCGTTGGTTCTGCTGGTGGTGACGACTGCACCGGTGCCTCAGGTGTTGGACGCCCTGCGCTGGTACCGCGTACCCGAGCCCGCCATCGAAGTGGCCTCGCTGATGTACCGGTACTTCTTCGTTCTCGCGGAGGAGGGGGAACGGCTTTCGAACGCCCAGCGGCTGCGGTCCCGAAAGAGGGGGCTCCTGCGGCACGCGCAGGAGCTCTCGACTACCATCGGATCCCTGCTGATCCGAGCCTACGATCGCGCCGAGCGGGTGCAGGGGGCCCAGGCCCTGCGCACGGGGACAGGGCTGCGGCGGCGAACCTTCCGGGGCTCGCTCCGCTGGGACCACGTCGGAGCCGCCGCCGCCGCCCTGTCCATCCTGGCATCGACGGTGCGATTGTGAGAGAGCGGTTTGACCGCACAGCATGGAGCAGCCGAGCCGGCCACCAATTCCGCTGCGCGCTCCAGGCGGCGGCGACAAGGCCTGCACCGACTGGACTCACTTGACTATCGCGTTCGAGAATCCCCTGGACGATAATGTGACTAGGGTGCCTCCGCCCAATGCCTCGCGACTCGGGAGCACTCGGGAGCTGCCTCGCGCAACAGGAAAGCGAGAACAAGCGCCATGCAGTCGAATCGACAACATACGCGCTCACCCGCCTACCTGCGCCTGCTGGGCAGGGTCGTGGCCACTGCGGGCCTGCTCGCCCTCGCCTTTCTCGCTGCTCAAGTGCTCCACTCTCTCGAGCATTCCGCAACCTGGGCCGCGCTTCACCGAACCTGGCATCTCGACGAGCTGTTCACCGTGGCGACGGTCCTGGCCGTCCTGTTCGGCGTCAGTACGTTTCGCCAGCGGCGGGCGCGGTTGCGGACGCAAGACCGTCTCGAGGAAGTCGAGATCGACTACCGACAAGTGGCGCAGGACCTGGCGCTGATCCACGCGGCCGACCGGGCCATTGAGGACGGCATGAGCCTCCACGATATCCTGGTCATGCTGTCCGGGCAGACGGCTGAGATGTTTCCCGGCTCGCGGGCCGCTGTCTACCTGGTTTCCGAGGACCAGCAGTACCTTGACCCGGTGCGGGAGACCCTCAATCCCACCACGATGGAGCGCGTGGAGAGATTGCTAGGGAGAGGCATCGCCCACCCGCGCATCAAGCTCAGGGGCGGGGGCTGGTACCAGAGGACCCTCCAAGAGGGGAAGCCGGTAATCACCAGCGATCCGGCGGACATACAGCAGATGATGCGGGAGTTCGAAGGGAGCGAGGCCTTCGCCACCTTCATCCCCGCGATCGGCGCCCTGCTCGGCATCCGCTCTGTGATGGCCGTGCCCATCAACCGGGACGGTAGGCCGGTCGCCCTCCTCGACATCAGCGGCAGGCTCGAGTTCGACACTCGGGATCTGGAGCGGCTCGCCGCGGTCGGCAAGGAGCTGGAGTTCGCCCTCAAGCGCAAGCTCCAGGGGGAGCAGTTGGAGCGGCAGAGCCGGCTCGAAGCCTTGGGAGATATGGCCGGGATGGCCGGCCACTACCTCAACAGTCAGCTCACCGCCATCGTGGGCCACACCCGCCACCTGCTCGCCACTCCGGGACTTGAGGCCGCAGGGGAAGATCTACAGGCGGTCCAGAGCGCCGCCGAGTCGGCCGGCCAGGTCACCCACCGGCTTCTGGCCTTCTCCGGCGGCATAGCCGTGGAGGCACGGACGTTCGAGCTGAACGCCTTCCTCAAGACGGTGGCGACGCGCCTGCAGCGTGTCCTGGGCGCCCGCGTCCAGCTGGACCTCTCCCTCTCGCCGGATGCAGGAGCGGTGTCGACCGACCCGCGTAGAGTGGAGGAGATGCTGACGCATCTGGCCGTCAGCGCCCGCGACGCCCTGCCTGAAGGCGGCCGGCTTATATTGCAGACGGTGGACGCTCACCCCGCGGAGGCGGAGGATGCTGCCCCTGGGCCGCATGGCGCGGGCGGCTCCTATGCCCTGCTGACGGTCTCGGACTCCCGCCCGGGCGTAGAGGAAGATGCACTGGCCCAGATCTTCCAGCCCAAGCTCGAGTCCGCCGTGAGTGCCGAAGTCTCCTTCGCTCTGCCCGCCGCCTACGGGATCGTCACCCGTTTGGGTGGGACCATCCAGGCTGTACGGCCAAGGATGGGCGGGATCTCCTTCCGGATCCACCTGCCCCGAAACTCCGACGCCTGTCCACTTCCCGTCGAGGCTCTTCTACGCCCGCAAGCCCCAGCGCGACGGCCGTCTTCCGCCCGAAGGACCGTGCTTCTGGCGGAAGACGAGGCGGCTCTGCGACGCATGGTGGTGCGCGTCCTTCCCCAGTTTGAGGTTCTCGAGGTGGCCGATGCCTTTCAGGCCCTCGAGCTTTCCGACAGTTTTGCCGGATCCATCGAAGTTCTGATCACCGATATCATGATGCCGGGCATGGACGGTCGAGCCCTGGCCCGCGCACTCATCGAACGGCGTCCGGGACTCCCTGTTCTCTTCATCTCGGGTTATGCCACTGGTTTGGACGCGCGGGAAGCGGACGTTGGCACGCGCACGGCCTACCTGGAGAAGCCCTTCACTCCGGATCAATTGAGGGAGGCGATCGAGAGACTCTTGAGCGGGGCCTGACGGGACTCCTCATGAAGAACCAAGGTGACCAGAGCCATACAGCGTGTTCGCCCTCCACCAGAAGGATAGCGCATCGTCGCCCCGCAGGGCAGTGTCTGAATACACCCTGTTGCTCGGCGCGGTGACCATTCAATAATCTCGCACTGCGGCGCCGAGGTCTGACGTTACGTGTGCGCCACCCATCTCGCTGGTGCTCGGCACGTGGGCCGACGACTACATCCGGGTTCTCGATGGCACCCGCTATCTGGGCGACCCCGCGTCCCAGGAGGCACACCACGGCATCAACCGCTTGATCGGCCTGATGTCGGCTGCCTGGCGTCGTGCCGTCTCTGACGCCACCGCCTTCGAGCAACGGCTTGCCGCACTGCAGTCGTCGTGGCGTACGCGGCAGGGCAGGGTCAGAACCGGATCGGCCGTCGGCCTCCCGATCTGCCTTCTGCCGGGCGCTCCCATCCTGACGATGGCCACGGCCGCCGAGCTGATCGGACGTAGCGGCCAGGCAGCCGATGGGCAATCGGTCGGATGGTAGATGCTGGAGTCTTGAAGCAGATCAGCGGTGGCAGTCGCAACCGGGCGTTCGAAGCCCCCAGCGGCGATCGCGGTGAATCCGCGGGTGCCTGTCTGGGCGCTGCTGGCAACATGCGCCGCGGCGAGGCTAGACCGGGGCGGCTCACTTGCCGGGACTCGAGCCTCTGCGCTAGAGTGCGGCGGGCACCTTTGCATCGATAGTCCACGGAGGATCCCCATGCTCGACCCTCTCGCCGCGTATCACGACACCTCGTCGGCTATCAGCCTGAACGACCGGGCGGCGGCTATCGTCGAGCGCATGATCGTCGAGCAGGTGAGCCTCGGCATCGCTGTCCACCGGCTTGAGAACGAAGCTGTGGTAGTCGATTGCGGATCTCGCACGCTGGGTTCTTTCGAGGCCGGTCGGCTTTATGCCGAAGCCTGCATGGGCGGGCTGGGAGACGTGCACCTGTGCACACTGGATCTCGGTGGCTGGTCGACGCCGGGGGTCGAGGTCGACGTGGAGCACCCGCTCCTTGCGTGCATGGGGTCCCAGCTTGCCGGGTGGGCCGTCGAGGTTCCGCGGCGGGGTGACGAGCCCGGTTTCTACGCTCTGGGCTCCGGGCCGGCGCGGGCGCTGTGTCGTCGGGAGCGCATCTTCGGCACCATCGAGCATCGCGAGTCCTCCTCTACTGCCGTACTCTCCATGGAGTCGTGGGGGTTGCCCACCGAGCGGGCTGCGGATTGGATCGCAGAAGGTTGCTGCCGGCTCTCGGCTGAGGGGCTCTACCTCCTGATCGCGCCCACGGCCAGCCTGGCGGGATCGGTGCAGGTGGCCGCCCGGGTCGTGGAGGTCGCCCTCTACAAGCTCCACCGCTCGGGTTTCGATCTGACCACGGTGTTCGCCGCGTATGGAGTGTGCCCCGTGGCTCCGGTGGCCGCCGACGACCTCGCCGCGGTCGGGCGCACGAACGACGGGATCCTCTACGGCGGCCGGGTGTGGCTATCAGTTCGGTGCGAAGATGCCGCCATCGAGGCGATCCTCGAGGAGCTGCCCTCGTCGGCCTCCGGCGACTACGGCGTGCCCTTCGGTGACCTCTACGAGCGTGCCTGTGCCGACTTCTACCAGATCGACCCACTGCTCTTCAGCCCGGCGGAGCTGTACATCACCAACGCCAAGAGCGGCCGCACTCATCACGCCGGCCGAGTCGCCCCTGAGATCGTGCGCGAGTCGTTCCTCGGGTAACGGCGCCCGAGGCGCCCGCGCGCGATCGACCGGTGTCTGGGGTGCTACGCCTCCGAACGCGCCGCCGGCCCGTGGGTCGTCTGAGCAAGCGCCACGCGCAGTTCGATGCGGTGGGCACGGAAGGCGATCACGACGGCGGCCACCCACAGAGCGGCCAGCGCCACCAAGATCCACCCGCGGTTCGCCACCTGCGCGTGGTTGAGCAATGTGCGGGTGTTGGTGAGCACTATGAGGCCTCCGGCCGCTGAGCCGAGAATGCGAGGGGCGGCGTGGCGCACGAGCCATGCGGCGACGGGGGCGGCTACGACCCCGCCGGCCAGCAGCGCGCCAACCACCGGCAGAGGGAAGGCCTGGGAACGCCAGCTGATCAGGAAGCCGAGGCTGGCGAAAAGGGCTACAAGGAACTCCGACGCGTCGATCGAACCGATGATCTTCCTCGGCTCCATCTTGCCGGTCGCGAGCAGCGTCGGCGTGCCGATGGGCCCCCAGCCACCGCCACCGGAAGCATCGATGAACCCGGCTGTGAGGCCGAGCGCTGCGAGATACCGACCCCGGATGGGACGGGAATCCTTGCGCACCGGTTTGACTCCGAACGTGAACCGCATGAGTACGTACACGCCGAGCGCGAGCAGGAATCCGGCCATCCAGGGCTTGCCCGCCTCAGTGGAGAGATTCGAGAGGACCACCGCCCCGACGAATGCCCCGATCGCCCCGGGGATGCCGATCCGCCATACGACGCGCCAGTCGACGTTGCCGAACTTCCAGTGCGAGAAGCCGGACATGAGCGTCGTGCCCACCTCCGAGAGGTGCACCGACGCCGAGGCCACCACGGGGGTGAGGCCGGTGGCCAGCAGAAGGGTGGTCGACGTGACTCCGTAGGCCATCCCGAGCGAGCCGTCGACGAGTTGCGCGACGAAACCGACGAGGGCGAGCACCAACAATCCGGCCATGGGAGACTCCTTTCGAACTTCGACAGGTTGCGGCTTTGAGTTCCGGCAGGTTGCGACGGTTGAAGAATGTTGATAGAATATATAAAGATTAGTGGGATTATCAACGTGCAGAACGTACGCCTTCCTGCGGCGTGTGTCAAGCGAGAAGGGGGTCGCACCCGATGTGGATCTCTCGACGGACCGATTACGCCACGAGGGCCGTTCTGGCATTGTCGCTCGCGGGGGGCACGCAGCCGATGAAGCTGCAGGAGCTGGCCGACCGCACCGCGGTGCCGCTCAGCGTGCTCGAACAGATCATGCCCGTGTTGCGAACGGCTGGTGTGGCGCGCTCGGAGCGAGGCCGCAGTGGCGGCTATCGGTTGAACCATCCTCCGGGGAAGATCACGCTCGAGACGGTGGTGCGTCTCTTCGAGGGCCAACTGGCGCCCATCGCCTGTGCCACGCGAAAGGAGCCCGAATCGTGCTCCATGATGTGCGGCTGTTCGCTTCGGTCGGCGTGGGAGGAGATTCGCGACAACACCATCGACCTCCTCGGACGCACGACTTTCGCCGATCTCGCCGCCGGAGCGGCGGGACCGTGGCTGGATTCCGACCAGATCGAGCCCGTCGACTGATGCGGTACCACCTCCTCGGGCGACCCAGCCAGGACGGTGCCCCTCCACACCCTCAGTCCGCCCAGACGCCCCGGCCGGCGGCCTTGGCTTCCCGCTGGGCCGCGGTGAACCCCTCGACGTGTCGCACGTTCGGGGGGTGGGTCCACACCGTTGCCAGGCCCCGCCGGATGAGCTCCTGGTTAACCAGCACGTCGCCCGCCCACACGTAGGCGAGCACCCGGCCGTAGTCGTCGCGCTCCTGCACGTCCATCTCGAGGCCCACCGGCCCGCCTTCCAGGATTTCGCGGTTCGCTTCGGCGGCCGCGTCGCCGAACGGCTCGGCCGGTATGCCGTCGTGAGCCACCTCCGGGGTGTCGATGCCCGTGTAGCGCACCCGCTCCCGCGCGCCATCGGGCATGAAGACGATGATGGTGTCGCCGTCGACCACCCGGTCGAACCGCACCGGGATGGTGGTCGCCGACGCGGACCCGGGAGGGTCTTCCCGCGGGCAGCCGGTGGGGAGCAGGGTCGCCAGAGCGATCGCCAGCAGGGCTATCGCCAGCAGGGCAAGCGCGAGAGCGGTCATCGGGGCCGAAGGGCGCCACGACACCCGCCCCGCAGACACCCGCCCCGCACGATCTCCCCGCGGACGCGGGCGCATCATCGGTCGCTCTGCTTGTGGGAGGGCCATACGATGAGGATCACGAGGGCGACGCAGATGGCAAGCGACGCCGCGCGCACCAGCACAGCCGGCGTCAACATGGACCAGATGAGCAGTGAGGCGAGCAGCGGCGCGATGATGACCGCGCGCAACATCCTCGAGCGCGAGAGGCGGAGGCCCGTTCGCGACGGTGCGACCGGCGTGACCGGTGTGATCGTGGAGAAGTCGGGGCGCCTAGTGGGTCCGGGGAGCTCGGGGAGCCCGGGGGGCGCTGAACGCCCGCACGATCGGCACGCGGCGCCCACCTTGCGGGGGCGACCGCAGTCGCACACCTCGATCCTCACCGTGTTCCGGCTCACTCGGGCCTCACGTCAGTGGCCCGTGAGTGCGTCGCCGCGGGCGGCGGCATCGCACCCTCACATGACCATCCCACCCGTTCCGGCGCCGCTACTCGCCCACAGGTAGATCAACGAGAAGAGCACGATCCAAACGACATCCACGAAATGCCAGTAGTAGGTGCCGGCTTCAGCTAGGCCGACCTCGGTCTTGGTCGCCGGCGCCCTCCAGTCGCCCCTCAGGGCGCGGATGCCGGCGACGGCCAGCAGCACCACGCCGGCCGACACGTGGAGGCCGTGGAAGCCCGTGAGCGTGTAGAAGACGGTGCCCAGCAGTCCGTCGGTGAGTCCGAAGCCCGCATGCGACCACTCGTAGGCCTGCAGCCCCAGGAAGGTGAAGCCGAGGAGGAGCGCCAGGGAGAACCCGGCGGTGAAGCGGGTGCGTCGTCTCTTGGCCAATCCCGCTAACCCCCAGTGTGCGAAGAGGCCGCTCGCGAGTAGTACGACGGTGTTGATCGCCGGAAGCCCCACCTCGAGCGTGGGCATGCCCTCAGGCGGCCACGATCCCGCATGCAGGCGCAGATGGATGTATGCGTAGAAGAGCGACGCGAAGAAAATCGCTTCGGACCCGATGAACAGGAGCATACCGGTGACGCCGGACGGCCGGATGGCCCCGGGTGCGTGAGGCGACTCCTCCCAGGGCTGCCATGCCCAGGCCACCAGGACCCCCAGTAGGAACACACCGCCAAGGGCAGGGATCATGAGCGACCCAAGGCCTCCCGCAGCCACAGCCGCCACACCGAGGGCGGCGAGAAACGGGAGGCTGCTCCGCAGCGGAGTGAACACGTGATGTGTCGCGGCGTCCGGGGCGGCGGAGGCGGCGGCGGAGGCGGAGGCGGAGGCGGAGGCGGAGGCGCTCGCGGCCCCGGCTGCCGCCGTCACCACCGGTGCGGTGGGCCCCAGTGCGGTCGGCGCCCCGGCCGTGTCGCGCGGCCTATCGGGGCGGTCCGGGTTCTTGAGGTCCCACAGCGGGCGGGGGCCGAGTATGGGGGGCAGGGTGTCGAAGTTGTGAACCGGTGGCGGCGACGTGGTGGCCCACTCGAGCGTCCAGGCGTCCCAGGGATCGCCGCCGGCGACTTCGCCGCGGCGCAGGCTTGAGATGAAGTTGTAGAGCAGGATGACGATACCGGTGGCGATCACCATGCCACCGATGCTGCTCACCAGGTTGTATGGCTCCCAGCCGAGGCCGGCCTCCCAGGTGTAGACCCGCCGGGGCATGCCCAGCAATCCCACCACGTACAGGGGCATGAAGGTGAGGTTGAAGCCCAGGAACACCACCCAGAAGCTCGTCTTGGCGATGCGCTCGTTCAGCAGCCGCCCGGTGATCTTGGGATACCAGTAGTGCAGGCCGCCGAGAACCCCCAGCAGGGTGCCGCCGAACAGCACGTTGTGGAAGTGCGCCACCACGTAGTAGCTGTCGGTGACCTGCCAGTCGAACGGCACCACCGCGAGCGTGACTCCCGTCAGGCCGCCGATGACGAACATCGCGATGAACCCGCTCGTGAAGTAGAAGGGGGAGCGGAAGCGCAGCGACCCTCCCCACATGGTCGCGAGCCAGTTGAAGATCTTCACGCCCGTGGGGATCGCGATGATCATGGTGGATCCCGCGAAGATCTTCTCGAGGAGCGGCCCCAGGCCTACGGAGAACATGTGGTGCGCCCACACCGTGAACCCCAAGAAGCCGATCACCCCGATCATCACCAGCATGGTCCCCCGGCCGAACAGCGGCTTCCGCGAGAACACGGGCACCACCTCGGAGAGGATGCCGAACACGGGCAGGATCAGGATGTACACCTCGGGGTGTCCGAAGAACCAGAACAGGTGCTGCCAGATGATGGGGTCGCCTCCGCCCGCCACGTCGAAGAAGGTGGTGCCGTAGTGGCGGTCGAGGTAGAGCATGGCGAGAGCCGCCGTCAGGCTGGGGATCGCGAACAAGATCAAGAAGGAGTTCACGAAGTTCGCGAAGGCGAACACCGGCATGTCGCGCAGTCGCATGCCAGGGGCCCGCAGCCGCAGCATGGTGACGATGGCGTTGGCCGCTCCCGCCATCGAAGAGATACCCAGCATCACGAGCGAGATCGTCCAGAAGTCCACGCCGTCGTGTGCGGAGTACACGCGCGAGGTGAGCGGCGCGTAGCTGAACCAGCCGGTGTCTGGCGCTCCACCGAAGAGGAAGCTGCTGAAGAGCAGCACCCCCCCGGCCAGCATGAGCCAGTAGCTGAAGGCATTCAGGCGCGGGAACGACATGTCGTTCCCGCCGATCATCAGGGGCACCAGGTAGTTCACGAGGCCTGCGAGGGCGGGCATGGCGAACAAGAACACCATGGTGGTGCCGTGCATGGTGAACACCTGGTTGTAGGCCCCCGGCGAGAGGAAGGTGTTCTCGGGGATGGCCAGCTGCAGCCGCATGAGGAGGGCGAACAGGATCGCCACGGCGAAGAAGACGAACGAGGTGGCAAGGTAGAGGATCCCTATGCGCTTGTGGTCGGTGGTGGTGAGCCAGGAGACGATGCCGCCGGGCGGGGTGCCGGCCGTCAGGCCGCCGGCCCGCGCGTCGGTCTGCGGGGTGCCGGCCGGCGGCGTCTCGACCCGCGGGTCCTCATCGTCGCGCGTGCCGCGCGGGCCGGTGAAGGCGGAGCTCTCTTGGCTCATTCGAGGCCTTTCAGGTATGCGACGAGCTCGTCGAGCCGGCTCTCGTCGAGGGGCATGGTGGGCATGAGGTTCCCAGGCTTGGCGGCCTGCGGGTCACGGAGCCAGGTGCGCAGGTTCTCGGTGGTGTTGTCGAGCGTACCGGCGCCCAGGCTGAGGCGCCCGGCCACGTGGGTCAGGTCGGGCCCGAGAGTGCCGGCCGCTTCGGTGCCCCGGATAGCGTGGCACCCCCCGCACATCTGGAGGAACACTTCTTTCCCCTGTCGGGCTACCGGATCGGTGGGCTCTCGCGCGGGCGCCTGCTGTCGCCTGACCCAGGCCGAGAAATCCTCCGCGCTCTCCACTACCAGGTAGAAACGCATGTGGGCGTGCTGCAGCCCGCAGAACTCGGCGCACTGCCCGAGATAGACCCCCGGGGTGGCGGCCAAGAAGCCGGTGCGGTTCGTGTGCCCCGGCACCAGGTCGGTCTTGCCACCCACCTGTGGCACCCAGAAGCTGTGGATCACATCGGCGGACTCGAGGTCGATGCTCACCTCTCGACCCACGGGCACGTGGATCTCGTTCGCCGTCACGAGGTCACCGTCGGCGTACCGCACCTCCCACCACCACTGGTGGCCTATCACGGTGAGCTCGACGTCTCCGCCCGGCATCTCGAGGGAGTCCATGGTGCGCGCGGTCATCACGAAGATGATCACGATGAGGATGGCGGGGATCAATGTCCACACCGCCTCGATGGTGTTGTTGCCGTGCTCCTGGCGCACGTGCGCCTCGGGTCGGTTCCGGAAGCGCACCAGCGCGACGATGAGCCATCCTTCGACGACGACGAGGATGATGATCGAGATGACCAGCAAGAACACGGCCAGGTCCATGATCTCCTGGGCCTGGGGCGACTCCGGCCGGAGGATCGAGGGAGTGGCGAGGGCGGGCGGCGCGAGAGAACACGCCGCGGCCAGCGTCGCGACGCCGAGTGCCCACCAGCGAGCGGCGCCTCTTCGCGTCGTGTAGGGCCCAGGTCTCAGCGCGCCACCAAGACCGGCACCTTCGCGTAGTGCACCACGCGGTTCGACTGTGAGCCGATGACCAGGCCCTTGAACTGCCCCAGCCCCCGGCTTCCCACGATGATGAGATCGGCCTTGTGCGCCTCGGCGGCGTTCAATATCGCCTCGGCCGCCGGCCCTTCGAGCACGTCGGGCTCCGCTCGCAGCCCTTCCGCCTTCAGCCGTTGCGCGAGTTTCCCGGCGAGCTCATGTGCATCGTGGATCTCGTGCGCGTCGTCTTGGCTGGGGGTGACTATCCGCGAAACGTGGGGGAAGGCGTGAACGATCACGATCCTCGAATTGTGAGCCTTCGCCAGAGCGCGGGCAAGGTCCACCGCCTTCTCTGAATGCTCCGATCCGTCGTATCCGAGTACGATGGTGTTAAAGAGTCCACTCTGCATCTCGCGCCTCCCAGGTCCGCCTGCTCTTTGGGCCGATAGGCTTTCTTCCCACGCGGGCCGGCGCGCGAACCAGCCGGGCGCGAACCAGCCGGGCACGAACCTGCCATGAAGCTGCGCGCGGGTCTGCCGCTGTCACTCGCCAAACGGTACCATTAGGCAGGGAAAGTTGCACTCTGGGGAGGTGGTCTTGGCACCGCGGTCGATTGGCAGAGTCGCGCTGGTGACGGGTGCCGGCTCCGGGATAGGGAGACTCAACTCACCTTCCGAAAGCTCATCCGCCTTGACTACTTGCCCGCCGCGTGGGAAACTCCACAATCGTAGATCGGAGTTCTTGAAGGCCGTGAGACCGCAGAACCAGTTCCGTGGCTCCATCGAACATCAGGACTTCCGAGTAGAAGGACGGCACGTATCGCCGTCAGCCGGGGGTGTTCCCGGTGAAAGACAAGCAGGAGGTCCCAACAGATGGAGACCGGCAAGGTCAAGTGGTTCAACGATGCCAAGGGTTACGGCTTTCTCGAGCGTGAAGAGGGGGAGGATGTCTTCGTACATTTCTCCGCCGTCACCGGAGAAGGGTTCCGCACCTTGACTGAAGGCGAATCCGTTAATTTCGAAGTGGTCGAAGGTCCCAAGGGCCTGCAGGCCGCGAACGTGAGTCGCGCTACCGCCTGACCTGAAGCAGTCCGGCTTGCCGGACGAGTCTTCTAGTCGACCCCGCGGGCCTTTGGCCCGCGGGGTCGTTCGCTTTCTGGGGGCGACCGCGCCGGCGCCCACCCGCGCCATCTTCCCGGGCCTCGTGGTACCCTCTGTGCAGCCGTCACTCCGAATGCGGCTACCATACGTGTTCGTGCATCGCATCCAGGAGACCCACCGCTGATGGAGACCGAGAAGAAGTACGGGGCCATCGCCATCGAGACGAACGAGCTCACGGCGTGGCCCAACCCCGCCCCCGAGCGGCACTACCTGGTGTCAATGGACGTTCCGGAGTTCACCTGCGTGTGTCCCCAGTCGGGCTATCCCGATTTCGCAACTATCAAGATCAGATACCAGCCGCGCGAGCGCATCGTAGAACTCAAGGCGCTGAAGCTCTACATCAATGCCTACCGTGATGTGGCGATCTCGCACGAGGCGGTCACCAACAGGATCCTCGACGATCTCGTCGCCCTCCTCGATCCACGATGGATGAGAGTCACCGGCGACTTCAACGTGCGGGGCAACATCAAGACCGTCGTCCGTGCCGAACACGGGGAGCGTGCGTGACTCCGTCATCCGCGAACCTCGGGCCTTCCTCGGCGGATCCCGCTTTCTCCCATTACCTACTCCTGAGCGGCGGCGTCGATTCCTCGACGCTCGCGGCCTGGGTGCGGCACGCCCATCCGGGAGCGCCCGTAGTCGCGGTCACCTTCCTTTACGGGCAGAAACACAGCGTCGAGTGCGAAGCGGCCGCCGCCTTGGCCGCCCATTACGGCTTCGAGCACCGCGTCGTCGAACTGCGCACCATCGAGGGCTCGGCGCTTACGGACGCCAACCAGGCGATGCCCGAAGGGCGCGATCTCGGCACGGTGACCGGCGTCGCGCCCACCTACGTGCCCGCACGCAACCTGCTGTTCCTGGCCTCTCTCGCCTCACTCGCGGACGCTCACGGCCCGGCAGACCTATGGCTCGGCGTGCATCGCGACGATCACACCGGCTACCCGGACTGTCGGCCGGAGTTCGTGCGGGCCGCCGACGAGGCTGTCCGCTTGGGCACGCAATACGGTCTGCGGGTCAGGGCCCCGTTTGCGGAATGGTCGAAGGGGGACGTGGTTCGCTGGGGCCTCGATCATGAGGTGCCCTACAGGCTGACCCTCTCGTGCTATCAGGGGAGCCGGCCGGGCTGTGGGGTGTGCGACACGTGCCAGGCGCGTGTCGAAGCCTTCCGCGAGGCGGGCGCCGAAGACCCGATACCCTACGTGGTGCGGATGTGACCGCGTGAAGACCACGGTGACGAAGATACTCTCCTTCGACGCCGCCCACTGTCTGCCCGAACACGAGGGCAAGTGTCGCAACGTCCACGGCCACACCTACACGCTCGAGGTGACCGTGGAGGGGCAGGTGCAGGACGGCGGCCCCACCGACCGCATGGTCATGGATTTCGCCGACCTTCGCGGACGGGTGGCTGAGCTGGTGGTCGACCACCTCGATCACCAGTATCTGAACGATCTGTTCGACTTTGTGCCCACGGCCGAGGCGCTGGCGGCTTGGGCGTTCGAGGAACTTCGGGCGTCCGGTCTCCCCGTGGTGCGCGTGCGGCTCTGGGAGACTCCCACGAGCTACGCCGACGTCACGACTGAGGGGTCTGCGACTTAGGGGTCTGGGTGCGCGTTCTGGAGGTGTTCGACTCGCTACAGGGGGAGGGCGTCTGGGCGGGCGTCGCCATGACCTTCGTGCGCTTCGCGGGCTGCAACGCGTCAGACCTGCGCCTGGGGTGCCTTGCCTGGTGCGACACGCCGCAGAGTTGGCGCGCGGACGGCGGCGTCGAGACCGACTCCGCTCAGATCGTCGAGCGGGTGCTTCGTGGGGGTCTGGGCCGGGTCTGTCTCACGGGGGGCGAGCCTCTGCTTCAGGGTGAGCACCTTGCGCGCCTCATCGAGCGGCTGCAGGACGCCGGGGTCCTCGTGCACGTCGAGACCAACGGCACCCTGCCCCCTCCCGGAGCGACCCGACCCGACTGGGTCACGGTGAGCCCGAAGCCGCCCGACTACGTCATCGTTGGCGGCCTGTGTGGGATGGTAGACGAGCTCAAGGTGGTGGTCGATCAGGACTTCCAGGTTGCCTGGGTCGAGGCGTTGGCGGCAGAGCACCCGTCGGCCGCGGTGTGTCTCCAGCCGGAGGCGTCTCGTCTCGCAGAGACCGGGAAGGTAGCCGCCGACGCGGTCCTGGCCCACCCAGGGTGGCGCCTTTCCATTCAACTCCACCGCGTTCTCGGCATCCCCTAGTCGAGGCCCATCGCCGCCATGACGCCCCGATCCGTGGGTGTGACCACCCAGCGTTCCTCTTCGATGGGCGGGCAGTTGGCTGCCGGGTCCGCGGGCTGGGCGTCGGCGGCCATCGGGTCGGTGACCCGAGCCGCGTAGCCCTGTTGCTCTAGTTCGACAAGGTCGGCGGCGAGATCTGCCCCGCCGGCCGACAGCTCCGCGCCGAGCGACACTGGGTCCAACACGGTGCTGTTAGTAGACCGGTCGAAACGCTGCACGATGATGTGCAGGAGTGTCCTTTGTCGTAGCGTGAGTGCCATGTGTCTACCTCCGTGGGCCTTTTCACGAGGATACACCGCTCGGGGCGAAGGCGCTCGGCGCAGAAGCACGTGAGGGGGCCGGCGGCTAGATGTCGGGAGGGCCGGCGACTTGACGTTTCGCGGAGTAAACACTACGATAGCAGTGTTTATATATCCACGCCTTCGGGCAGTGAGCGTTCGAGGGCGATCGTGCCGAGGAAACGGCGCAACGGAAGGAGCCAAGCATGGCGACACGAGAGATGATCAGGATCGACGAATCCCTCTGCAACGGGTGCGGGCTGTGCGTGCCCGCGTGTGCCGAAGGGGCCCTTGAGATCGTCGACGGGAAAGCCCGCATTGCCGCCGAGTTCTACTGCGACGGCCTGGGCGCCTGCCTGGGCGAATGCCCGGAGGGAGCTCTCACCATCGAAGTGCGCGAAGCGGCCGAGTTCGACGAGGTCGCGGTGGAAGCGCGTCTGCGCGAGCTCGGACGACCGTCGTTGGCCGCTTCGGGGCACGATCACAGCAACGGCCACGCGGCGCACGGCCACACGGCGCACGCCGCTCAGCATCAGGCGGCCGAAGCTCCGGCGGCGCACGTCGGGTGCCCCGGCTCACTCGCCCGCGATATGCGCCGGCCTGAGACGGCTTCGGCACGGGCGTCGACCGCCCAGCCGGATTCGGCAGACCAGAGGCCGGCGGAGAGCCTGTTGCAGAATTGGCCCGTCCAGCTTGGTCTGGTCAATCCCAACGCTCCGTTCCTCCAGAACGCAGACCTTCTGATCGCGGCCGACTGCGCACCGTTCGCCTACCGCGACTTCCATTCGGAGTTCCTCGAAGGACGAAGCCTCGTCATAGCCTGCCCGAAGCTCGACGATGCTCAAGCGCACCTCGAGAAGCTGGCCATGCTCTTCCACGCCGCACAGCCGCGCTCGGTGTCGGTGGTGAGGATGGAAGTGCCGTGTTGCGGCGGGCTGGTGGCACTGGCCACTCGGGCCGCGGATGTCGCCGGTCTCAAGGTGCCTGTCGAGGAGATCGTGGTGAGCATCGGGGGCGAGCGACTCAGTCCGGCGACCGCGGCGCGCTGAACGCCGCCGCTCGGTGACGGCCGCGGTGTGGTGACGGCCGCGGTGCGCTGAGCGCCGCAGCTCGGTGACGGCCGCCGTGTGGTGACGGCCGCCGTACGGTCACCGCCTCGGTCGTGGGGCTCCGCGAGGCTAGAGGTCCTGCTCCCAGAGCTCTTCGAGCACGCCGATGATGCGTGTGATGTCGCGCTGCTCGTTGAGCTCGGCGTGGTATGCCCAGCGGATCACCCCACGTCGGTCGAGCACGAAGGCGCTGCGCCGCGGGCGCCCATGCTCTTCGTCAAGCACCCCGAACTCGCGGGCGACCCTTCCGTGCGGCCAGAAGTCGCTGAGCAGGGGGTAGTCGAGGCCTCCGCTCTCTTTGACGAAAGCGCGGTGGGAGGCGTTCGAATCGCAGCTGATGCCCAAGACCTGGGCGCCGAGCTCAGCCATCCTAGCGCTGTACGCGTGCAGGATGGGGAGCTCCCGCGCTCAGACGGGCGTCCAGTCGAGTGGGTAGAAGAACAGCACCACGTTCTTGCCAGTTGGACCGTGGTACGACGACAGCGTCTCCGTGTCGCCGAGGTGCGAGGGCAACGTGAAGTCGGGGGCTGCTGCTCCGATGGGAAGCGGTTCGCTCATGGCGCTGACCTCTCCTCGGTCGTCAGGGGCGGGGTGCTCCGGGTCCGGACCCGTTGGTCCACACTCGATAGTTCCCTTTTACATCACCAGGCCCAAACCTGCTAGAGGCGCGTGCTTCAGGCAAGATTGGTGCCGAAGCTGCTCCGCGCTTCCGAGCCGGCGCGCGCGCCGGGGTCAGCGGTTGAGGCGGAACGTGTCCAGTACCACCCGCAGCATCGGGTGGACGACGTCCCATTCGGCGTCGGTGGCCTGGCTGGTTATCTGGTACTGACGATTCCCCTCGACCAGGAACACCACGTGCGAGCGCATCCTCTTCCCGCTGCGCGTGAACCGGAAGGTCACCTCGAACCCTTGGCTCTCGCCGACCGTGCGGGGCGCCAAGGGCTCCACGGTCTCGAAGGATTGGAGTCGACCCTCGAGCCCCGTGAGGAGATCCGCGAGCTCTTCGCGGAACGCGGGCAGCAGATCGTCGCTCACCGCAACGCCCAGTTGGTACGAGGAGACCGCGACTCCGTCCAGCAGCACCGACCCCAGTCGGCCGCCCGTCGGGTCGAACGCGCCGACGCTCCTGAGAGGCGTGCCGCCTTCAATCGCCTGCACCGCGGGCACCTGGGTGAGCTTCCACCCCTTCGGGTAGGCGAACGTGAACCACCCGTCGGGATCGTCGTAGATGTAGGTGGCGAGAGGGGGGAGGTCGGGTGGCGGGGTCGTGGTGGTCGTTGAGTCGCCGCCGAGAGTTGTGGGTGAGACGGCGGTGCCCTCCGTTGTCGGTGGGCTCTCTCGACCCGTGACGCCGGGCGTCGCGGGTGAATCGGCGACCGCGGGGACGGTGGTGGCCGGCGATGTAGCCGTGCTTGGGTCGTTGGTGTCCGCGCAGCCGAGCAGACCGAGCAGACCGAGCAGACCGAGC